>Ga0068713_1000298_pt1 | contig 96130 bp, 88 predicted proteins | sample MTBAKSrepl2MetaG_FD_62223 | JGI IMG/M metagenome (GOLD analysis project Ga0068713, IMG submission 62223) | Enrichment culture microbial communities om Arthur Kill intertidal strait, New Jersey, USA, that are MTBE-degrading - MTBE-AKS2 (Arthur... | ecosystem: Environmental > Aquatic > Marine >... | reverse complement strand
TAATTTATGAATCGGCCTACCCTTAGTCTCGCCGCATCACATAACCATTCTTTTCCACCAATTCTCTTCCTCGACGAACCGCATGGCTGATTGCCGATTGGGTCAGTTTGAATATCTCCGACAGCCGGCTCTGTGTGATGCCAAGTTGATCAGTGGCCCAGTAGCAAAGTATGCTCCTGGCATTTGTCCTGGCTCTATCCCTTTGGGCGTCCAGTATCTGCTGGGGTGTTATCTGCGTTATCTGAGATACGCGCTTTAAAAGCTTTTCAAAATCGTAACCTTCAGCAGCAAGACGATATCTGTTTTCCATCCGTTCCTGGGCTTGTGCCAGCACCTCATTGACAAAGTCGCCATCTCCCAGGATTCGCTCATCGCCCTTTTGATAATCACCGGCACGCCGGTTGACCTTTAATCCAGCCCACCCGCCTTGGCTGCGCAGCAACCCACCCCCGGTCAGATCAGGGCGCTTGCCCATGCCGATCCCTTTGCGAACGAACTCACGATACCTTCTTCTGGCATCGGCTGCATTTGAACCAAACAAGCCTAAGACATATTGCGTATCGTGCCAGTCGTTCTCTTGAAGACCCAAAATTGCGCCATGCCCGCAGTAAGGGTATTTGGCCAGCGACGGATAATCGGCAACAATTTGAGCCCGCAAGGGGTTTAAATGAATATAGCGTACCAACTCCAGCAGATAGGGGCCTTGCTGGCACAAAATGGATTTAAACCGGTTCTGGAATAGATGCCCGACCCTGCGGTGACGCCGGTTGTAATGGACGGCGTAATAGGTAAGCAGCCTTTTCATCAGGTCTGAAATCGATACATTGCCGGTTCTGAGCAGCAGGTGAAAATGATTGGTCATCAATGCCCAGGCAAAACAGCGGGTATGCGACTCTTTGATTAAAGTACCCAATCGCTCCGTAAAAAGCGTGTAGTCGCCATCTTCAGAAAATATCCTCTGCCGGTTGATGCCGCGGCAAATGACGTGGTGCAATGCCCCCGGGGAGTCTATGCGGGCTTGGCGTGGCATGAATGATCCGTAACAAAAACTGGCCAGCATTTCAATTCATATTTTAATGTACGTCCCATATTTCCCCCATATTTCCCAAAGATCATTGATCTGTCCTTAAAGCACCCAGCCTATGGCCAGCAACGCATTGCCGACCAGTTGGCCCTTGAAGGCATCTCGGTATGCGCTCCCTCGATACGCAACCTGTGGATCAAGCAGGACATGGAGACACGTTAAAAACGCCTTCTCCGCCTTGAAGAGGTGTATGCCGAAAAAGGCTTCGAACTGACCGAACAGCAGATCCGGCTCATTGAAAAAGCCAATCCATGCTTTAAAGAGCGTCATGTGGAAAGCAGTTATCCCGGCCAGCTGCTATGCCAGGACACTTTTTATGTCGGCCGTTTAAAAGGCGTTGGCCGCATCTACCTGCAAGCAGTGGTCGATACCTATGGCAGCTTCGGCTTTGCCAAGCTGTACACCAGCAAGCCCCCTGAAACGGCCGTGGACGTGCTCTATGACCGCGTTCTTCCCTTTTACCAGCAGCACAAATTGCCTGTAGAGGCGATCCTGACCGACAACGGCACCGAATACAAGGGGCGGCCGATGATCCACATGTATGAGATCTTTTTGGAATTCAACGACATCGAACACCGCCATACAAAAGTGGGTAATCCCAGGACCAACGGTTTTGTCGAACGCTTCAACCGCACCTTGCTCGATGAATTCTTCCGATCGTGTTTTCGTAAAAAGCTCTATGAGTCTGTCCAAACCCTGCAATCGGACCTGGATGACTGGCTGCATCAATACAATTATGAGCGACCTCATCGCGGGTACCGCAACCTGGGTCGCAGGCCCTTTGAAACCATTGAAGCCGGCAAATCGGAACGAGATAAACTGATGGAAAAAGCAGCTTAACTGTGTCTTCCCGAGAGGGCGATCTGTCCGGGAAGTAATTGACTTTTACATCTCTTTTTGATGCCGACGTGGGCCACGGCGATGCCGTTGGTGAAGGATTGCCAAGCCACCTTTTCGAAGCCGATGCCGGTCAGCATCTCCGCCAGCTCTTCGGGCAAGGGAAACATGCGGATGGTTTCTGGCAGGCAGGCGTAGGATTCGGCCGATCCGGCGATCAGCTCGCCGAGCAGGGGCATGATGTTGAACGAGTAGAAGTCGTAGAGCGCGCGGAAGAGCGGGTTGACCGGTTGGGAGAACTCCAGGCAGAGGATGCGTCCGCCGGGTTTGAGCACGCGGTGCATTTCGGTAAACCCGCGCTTGAGGTGGGTCAGGTTGCGGATGCCGAATCCGACCATGGCGGCGTCGAAGGTTGCGTCCGGGAAGCAGATCCCCTCGGCGTCGCCCTGCACGTAGGCGATGTGGGCCAATTGGGGATTGGGATCGATCTTGGGGCGGCCGGCGGCGATCATCTGCCAGTTGATGTCGTAGATGACCACTCGGCCGGCGGGTCCGGTGCGGCGGGCGACAAGGATGGCCAGGTCGCCGGTGCCGCCGCAGACATCGAGGATCTTTTCTCCCGGGCGCGGCGCCAGCATGCGGATGGCGGCGCGCTTCCAGGCATGCTGGATGCCGAAGCTGAGCAGGGAGTTCATGAAGTCGTATTTGGGCGCCACCCGGTTGAAGTGGCGCATCACGGCCCGCACTTTTTCGTTCTCCTGGAACGTGCGGATGCCGAAGCGGGCCCGGCCCGTCTCTGAAACGTGTTCGTCGAGCTGTTCGCGCCGCCGCTCGGTGTCGAACCATTTGGGATTCTGCCACAAGGCCATGGATATCGACTCGCTTTCTAACCCGGCACAGCGGGAAGTTTAAACTGCATCAGGTAGTTCATCTGCGTGCCGGCACACAGGCGCGCGTAGCCCACTACCGGAAGATAGCGCAGGCCGGAGACATGGGCCGCCTGCAGCCCGGCGGCCTCTCCCCAGGCTTTCAACTCATCGGGCCGCACGAACTTTCGATAGCGGTGCGTCCCTTTGCGCACGATGCCCATCAGATACTCGGCCGCCACGATGACCAGCAGGTACGCCAGCGGGGTGCGGTTGACCGTAGCGAAGAACACGCTGCCGCCGGGACGCACCAGGCGGGCGCAGGCGCGCACCAGGGAGGCCGGTTCGGGCACGTGTTCGACCAGTTCCATGCAGGTGACCAGGTCATAGGCGTTGGGGCGGCTCTGGGCCCAGGCCTCGGCGCTGCCCTCCCGGTACTCGACCCGCACCCCGCTTTCCGCGGCATGGCGCCGGGCCGTGGCCAGGGCCGCCGGGACCATGTCGATGCCGGTCACATGGGCGCCCTCGCGGGCCATGGCCTCGGCCAGTAATCCGCCGCCGCAGCCCACGTCGAGGACGCTTTTGCCCTTCAGCCCGGCGCGTTCGCTCACATAGGCCAGGCGCACGGGATTGATATCGTGCAGGGCCTTGAACTCGCCGCGCCGCTGCCACCACAAATCGGCCATGGCTTCGAATTTGGCGACTTCTTCCGGGTCGATGTTGGTTTGCATAGTTTTAAGTTTGAAGTGTTAAGTTTAAAGTGAAGGAATTCTATCGATTTTGAGATTAAAGGAGTAATTATTACGATCCGTCCAATAGGCAGAACACCTTCACTTTCATACTTTCTTACTTTTTCAACTTCCCACCTTCCTTTTTTCATCCCCTTTTTACTACCATCACCCCTAAAGGTTGCGACGCAAGGATTTGGACCGGTTTATGCCGCCCGATCGCTTTTCACGGTACAGATCAGGCGGGAGTCTTCCAAGGCCGCCATGCGGTGTACGGTGCAGGCCTGGTACTCGGGCGTGGCCAGCATGCGCTTGAAGGCTTGAATGGAGGGGTACTCGACGAGCAGGATCGAATCCCAGCTTTCGCCGTCCGGGCCGATCAGGGTGCCCTGGACCGCTCCCATCCAACCGCCCGGATTGCCGCCGACTTGGGCGACCATTTTAGCGGCGACCTGGCTGTAGCGGCGATAGGCTTCGCGGCCCGAGCAGTCGGACGTGCCGTCGGGATAAAGGGCGTGCTCCCGGAACTTGAGCATGTTCAACATGACGATAGGACGATCCTTGGGGATGGCGGCCATTACCTGGGACAATTTCTCCGGGCTTGCATCGACGGTTTTCATCATTCGTGTTTTTCTCCTTACAGGGCTCGTGTCTTCGAAGTCGATCGTTTTCTTGGCTCAGGTTCCCCTTTTCGGCCCACCAGCAGCAGGGTATTGCCGATCACCGTCAGGCTGCTGAGCAGCATGGCGGTCACGGCCACCAGGGGCGAAAGCAGGCCGGCCATGGCTACGGGAATGCTGACGGCGTTATAGATCAGCGCGCACCACAGGTTCTGACGCACTTTGCGGTCCACCTGGCCGGCCCACTCCATAAAAGCATCCAATTGCGCCGGATCGCCGCGCATGAGGGTGACATCGGCGGCCTGGCGGGCCAACGGCGCGCCGCTGTGCACGGCCACGGCCAGATCGGATTGGGCCAGGGCCGGCGCATCGTTGATCCCGTCTCCGACCATGGCCACCCGCCGGCCTCGGGCCTGCAGCACGCGGACATAGTCCGCTTTGTCCTGGGGCAGGAGTCCGCCTTTGGCCTGGTCGATACCGATGAGGGCCGCCAACGAGCGGGTGGCCCGATCCGTGTCCCCGGACAACAGGTGCGGTTCGAAACCGCGCGCCTTCCAGCGATCCACGGTGTACTTCATACCATTCCTGAGCGTATCGCCAAAATAGAAAATCGCGGCGATGCGACCATCGCGGCTCAGCACCACTTCGGAAAGGACTCCGGCCGGTGGCCCTGGATTGGAAGGCTCATTCAGAGAGCCGGCGGCAAAGGCACGGCTGCCGATGCGAACGGCCCGACCCTCATGGGTCCCGCCGATCCCCTCGGCGTGAACCTCGACACCGGCCACCTGAATCGGATGGATTGTCTGCCGGGCGGCATGGGCGCGCAGCGCGTGGGCCACGGCGTGGTCGACCCCGATCTCCAGGCCGAGGGCCAAACCCACGGCCCACTCCGGGTCCGCACCTGCAGCGGGTTCGATGCGTTCCAACGTCCAGTGGCCGCGGGTCACGGTGCCGGTCTTGTCCAGCACCAGAGTGTCGATGCCGCCGGCCTGCTCGAAGGCCTGAAAATTCCGGACCAGCAGGCCGCGGCGGCCGGCGCCGGCGATGCCGGCCACGCGGGCCAACGGTATGGCGATGCCCAGGGCGCACGGGCAGGCGATCACCAGGACGGTCACCATGCGCACCAGGGCATCGTCCAACCGGAGGCCCAGCAAAAGGCCGACGCCCCCGGTGGCCAGGGCCAGCGATGCGATCAGCGGCACGAAGAAGAGCAGCCAGCGATCAGTGCGGCCCTCCAGCGTTGTGCGCTGGGACAAGCCTTTGCGAACCAAAGCGATCATCTGGCCCAGCAGGGCGTCGTCGCCCACCCGATCGGCCCGAACGACCAGGTCGCCGTCGACCACCCGGCTGCCGCTCACCACCCCATCGCCTGCATCCACGGCCGCGGGTCGGGGTTCTCCGGTGACCGCCGATGCATCCAGGCGCCCCTGCCCCTGCACGACGCGGCCGTCGGCCGGCACCACTTCTCCCGGACCGACGCTGAACAGATCCCCCGGCGCCAGTTGCCCGATATGAACATACCGTCCCTTGGGGTGCGCCTGGCTGCAAAGACGGACCTTCCTGGGCTGCAGGGAGAGAAATCCCTCTAGGTCGTGGCGGACCCGCTGCTTGGCCCGGGTTTCGAGCAATTTCCCCAGAAGCAATAGCGTGATCAGCATGGAGGCCGTGTCGAAATAGAGATGCAGGCTGCCCTGCCACCAGTTGACCAGGCTGTATAGGTAGGCGCTGCCGGCGCCCAGCATGATCAGCACCTCCATGCCCGGAGCGGCATGGCGCACGCCGGACCACGCCTTGCGCAGGATCGGCCCGCCGCCGTATAGCATCACGATCGTTGCCATGACAAAGATCGGCCAGGAGATGTAGGCGATATCCTGAACCCCGATGGTGGTAAAAAAGCCGGCGTAGAGCGCCCAGGAGAGCATCATGACGTTGACCGCCAGCAGGGCCGAGATGGACAGTCGCACGAAGTCGGCGCGCAGGCCGCGTTCACCGGCCGAAACCTCTTCGTCCGTCAGGGCGCGATAGCCCAGCCGTTCGATGCGCTCCCGGATCTGCATGGGGGTGATCCGCACCGGGTCGTAGCGGCAACGCAGGCGATCGGTGGAGAAATCGCAGTCCACCGCTCCCACGGCGCCCTCCAGGCGTGAGAGGGCATGACCGACCACCCAGGCGCAGGCCGGGCACCACATGCCCTCGACCAGGGCCTCGAAGGCCAGCGTGGGCCGGTCATCGGCATCATCGGTAGGCGATTGGGATTGGGAATGCCGCGCATCGGCCTCTCGCTCGATTCTGTCCAGATCCGCTTCCGAAGCGGGCACCACCCCAGCCGCCACGCACTCCCGGTAGAGATCGGTTTCCTTGAACCGGGAAGGGTCGGGCGCATCGGCGGCCTCCATCAGCATGGCGAACACCATGCGGCAGCCGGCGCAGCAGAAGCGGTACCGGCGATCGTCGAACGTCTGGGAAAAGGCATCCGAGCGAACCGGAAGACCGCAAAGATCGCAAGGGATATGGGATGACGCGGAAGTAATAACGAACTCCTCTTATCTGGGCTGTGTCAAAAAATAATCAAACGACAACATTCTTTCACTTTAAACTTAACACTTTAGACTTAAAACTTCTCTGCCAGATCCTGTTCCGAAACTGATCCCTTCTGCAGATCTTCTTGACACCCGTTAATAATTCAACGTCATCAACAATCCCATCTTCCCGTCCGCCCGAGGTTCGACCACCTCACGGTCATCGCGGCGGAAGATATCGCCGCCCACGGCGTCGCGCACCAGGCGGATGCCCCGTTCCATGTGGTCGAGAAAGGTCGGCACGGTTATCATTTCCCCGAAGGTGCGCGTGAAGGCATAAATGCAGACCTGGTGCCGGTCCATCCCCCGGGCCAGGTCGGCGGCGCCTTTGAGCAGCTGGATGGTCCGCCGTGCGGTGGCCACGGTACGCACGGGAAACAAGTCCCACCAGGCCACGGCCGTACAATAGTAGGTGGTCGGCCGGTAGGCCTGCAGCGAGATGGAATCGTCGTGGATCGTGGTGTAGAAATTGAAGATCTTTTCCATGAGCTCAAAAGGCCGCGACTGGGGCAGATCGTCGCGCAGGTAGCCCAGCTGCCAGTGCAGGTCGTGGATCGGCTCACGCACCGCCGACGGGGCCCCGTCGATGGGGCGGTGCGGATCGCAGAAGAGTTCGCCGTCATGTCGGAGCAGACTGCGGATCACCTTGACCGTATTGAGCAGGTAGTTGGCCCGGATGCCGGTGGGCGAAATGGCGATGCCCTTTCCAAAGATACGATCGGCCTGGTCCAGGGCGGCGAAGATACTGCGCCTGAAGTTCCCGGCGTCGGTTTCGCCGCCGATGGCGCCGCGGCCCTGCCGCAGATACCGCAGGGTCGTCATTGCCTGGGCCAGGTGCACCACGGCATGTTCGCAGTAAAAATCTTCAGACTGGAAATCGCAGTTATGCTGGATGAAGTCCGCCTCCTGGTGGGCCTGCTGGAACAGCCCCTCGGCAATGGCGTGGGAGGGGGCATCCACGGCGAGGTTGCGCAGCAGCACCATGCGCAGGCTGCGGGCGTTGAGGTGGGTGGGATCGAGGCTCAGGATAATGCGCAGGATTTCGATGGCGTCCCAGAACCTGCGCCGGTAGTAAAGCGTCTTGGCGATCTCCAGGCCGAGCAGCGAGTTGTGCGGAAAGCGCAAAAAGGTGGCGACCCCATTGCCGTGGCCTGCGCCGTCGTCGGGTCCGGAGTGGACCACGGTCGGCCAGAGAATCCCTGCAAAGCGCGCGACCGAGTCTGGATCGTTTCCAAGCACGCGGTCCTGCAACAGGTTCGGTATGAAGTCGAAGTATAACGTGCTCCAGAATCCCACCACCGGCCAGATGGTCAACGTCTCGTCGTTGAACAGGGTGATCTCGGCCGGGCGGGAGCCGAGCAGCGCGCGGATGTCGTTGATCAGCACGCATTGCCGAGCGTAATCGGTGAGGCGGATGACCGGATCGCCTGGCAGCTTGGCGTTGAGCACCGGCAGCAAATAGTTGTCCAGGCTGGCGAACGTCCCGGCCGCGATGCCGATGGAGAGAAAGCGGTTCTGGGAATAGGCGTTGGAAAGCGCCCAGCGGATGGCCATCTGGTGGGCCAGTGAAAGGGCGCTGCGCAGGCACTGGCGGTAGGCCGAAGGGTTGCTGGCCGGCGCCTCCTTGGGAAAATCCACATAGAGCGTGGTGATGTCGTGGGAACGCACCTTGCCCCAGCGGCCGTAAACGAAGCGGCCGATGGCCTGCTCGATGTAGGTTTTGAGCTCTTTTTTGAGCCATCCGACGATGTCGTGATCGATGACGTCGCCCCGGCTGTAGAGGGCGAAGCCGATGCGCACCCCCTCTTTGTGGTCCGCCTGCTGGCGGCCGCCCCGACAAAGCTTGACCAGGGTCTCGAAGTTCCACTGGGGCCCCAGTTGGGCGCGGTCGTGCCCCAGCCAGAAGGCCAGGCTGCGAAGTACATTCTGTTTGTGAGGCGTGTCGGCCTTTTCCTTTTTCAGGCGCGATAGCATGGAGTTGCTCACCTTGGGAAGTTCGAGGCGGTATTCGGCCAGAAGGGCATTGATCCGATCGGTCAGCGCACGGGTCGAGAGATTCAGTTCGAGCAACAACTCTTTTTGGTCCAGAAAGTTCTCGAAGGTCATCTGACGAGGCGGCCTGCAGACCTCCTCGTCCCGCTCGTGGCTGCAAATGCAGGCCTCCAACGCTGTCTCGTCGGGTCTGCCGATGATCCTGTTTTCAAAGGCAAAAGAAACAAACGAGGCCAGCGCCGCGGCATTGTCGCTGTTGCCGGCAAAACGACGGTAGGCGTCGTGGGTCGGGAAAACCGCCATGAGCGCGGCCCCGGCGTCCGGCTTTTTTTGTGACATAAGCCTCTCCCCTCTGGCTTGGTGCGATAAACCCAGCCATCATTGACGGCTCCGTAAGAAGTCCAATATCTGCGTTGCGCTCATCCCGTGGTCCTTGCGGCGTACGACCAGTACGCCTCAGGACACGGAATTTCGTGCGCCTTGATCTTGAACTTCTTAGAGCGCCGTTCGACAAGGACTTTTTACGCAACCACCATCATTAAAACAGAGGAAAAAACAAAGCAATGTTTTAGCGTAAAACGGTAGTTTTCATAAAACACACCATTTGTTTGACAACTGTTTCAATTCGCCCTTAGGATAAATCCGAGATGCCCCGCAACGGACCAGCCGGGGCAAGCTCGCCGTTCCGCCTTGATTTCATCGGTACCCAAACGATCCAGAAGTCTTATCCGGCTATCCATGCACCGTTGTCGGATCGCACGGGATCATTTGCCCCACACCCCATAGAGAGGAGACATGCCATGGAACAGTACAAACTCTTCATCGACGGCGAATTTGTCGACGCCGCCAGCGGAGAAACCTTCGAATCCATCGATCCGGGCTCGGGCATGCCCATCGCCCAGGTGGCCAAGGCCGGCGCAGCCGATGCCGAAGCGGCCATCGATGCGGCCCGGCGGGCCTTCGACAGCGGGGTTTGGAGCGGCTTGACCCCGGCCCAGCGGGCCGACAAACTCAACGCCTTCGCCGACCAGATCACCCAGCAGACCCTGCGCATGGCCATCACCGAATCCATGGATTCGGGCCAGATCATCGGGCTGGCCAAATACTGGGGCATGCTCGGTTCGCAGATGCTGCGCAACTTCGGCCACTATGCGGCCACCCGGTTTCCCTGGCAGGAGGAGATCCCTTATGCCGGCAACGTCTTCGCCCCGGGCCGGGACTACATCCGCCGGGAGCCGATCGGCGTGTGCGTGGGCATTATTCCCTGGAACTTTCCCATGAGCATGGCCTTCTGGAAGATCGGCCAGGCCATTGCCATGGGCAACACCATCGTGCTCAAACCGGCCAGTTCCACGCCCCTGGGCGCCCTGATCATCGCCGAGGCGGCCAAAGCGGCCGGTATTCCCAAGGGCGTGGTCAATGTCATCGCCGGGCCCGGCGGCGAGATCGGTCAAACCCTGTGCACCCATCCGTCGGTGGACAAGATCGCCTTTACCGGCAGCACCGAAGTGGGCCGGCAGATCATGAAGATGGCCGCCGACACGGTCAAGAAGGTCACCCTGGAGCTGGGTGGCAAGTCGGCCAACATCATTTGCGAGGACGCAGACATCGACCTGGCCGTGGAGGGTGCCCTGTTCGGCACCTTCTTCCACCAGGGCCAGGTGTGCGAATCGGGCACCCGGGTGCTGGTGGCCTCCAAAATCTACGACGAATTCCTGGACAAGATGAAGCGCCGCGCCGAACAGCTGCGGGTCGGCTACCAGCTCGATCCCGCCTCCCAGCAGGGTCCCCTGGTCAACGCCACCCAGTTGGCCACGGTGGAGCGCTATGTGCGGTTGGGCCAGGAAGAGGGGGCCCAAGTCGTCGCCGGCGGCCGGCGCGCGGAGGTGGCGGGCCTGGACGGCGGCTTTTACTACAAGCCCACCATCTTCGGCGGGGTTAAAAACAGCATGCGTGTCGCCCAGGAGGAGATCTTCGGACCGGTGGTCTGCGTCATCAAGTACGATGGCGAAGAGGAGGCCGTGGCCCTGGCCAACGACTCGATCTACGGCCTTGCCGGCGGGGTCTTTTCGCGCAGCAATGCCCGGGCCGAGCGCATCGCCCGGCAGATCAAGACCGGCACCATGTGGGTCAACAACTACCACTCGTTCGGCGACTTCTGCCCGTTCGGCGGCTACAAGCAGTCGGGCGTGGGCCGCGAACTGGGTCATGCCGGCTTGGCCGAATACACCCAGATCAAACGCATGCACTTTCCGGCCAGCGCCGACCACAAGAGCAACTTCACCATGAAGCTCTTTTCCGACGACCCCAAGGTGCCCTTCGTGCAGTACATCACCCCCACCCTGGTGCTGGCCGGCCACGGCAGCCTCTCTTCCATTTACCGGGAGGTAGTGCGCCTGGGCGGCCGCCGGGCCATGATCCTGACCGATGCCGGGGTGCGCAAGGCCGGTTTGATCGAGCCGGTGCAGGAGGCGTTGGCCGAATTTTACGCCGGCATCTTCGACGACATCTCCCAGGACACGGACCTGGCCACCGTGGATGCGGCCGTGGCTCTGGCCCGTGAAAAGGGGATCGACCTCATCGTCAGCGTGGGCGGCGGCAGTGTCATCGACACCGGCAAGGCGGTCTGCGTCACCCTGAAAAACGGCGGCAAGGCCGACGACCACGTGGCCCTCATGCGCCTCAGCGAACCCCAGATCCCCCACATCGTCATCCCCACCACCTCGGGTACGGGCAGCGAGGTGACCAACGTGGCGGTGATCAAGAGCGGCAGCGCAGGCCGTAAGGTCTACATCATCGACAACTATATCACGCCTAACACCGCCATCCTCGATCCCCAGTTCACCCTGACCCTGCCGCCGGGCCTGACGGCCACCACGGCCCTGGATGCGATGACCCATGCGGTGGAGTCTCTGACCAGCACCATGTCCAACCCCATCTGCGACGGCCACGCCCTGCAGGCCATCCGACTGATTCGCCAGAACCTGCCGAAGGCCGTGGCCGACGGCCGGGACGAACAGGCTCGCAGCAACCTGCAAATCGCGGCCACCACGGCCGGATGGGCCTTCAACATCGCCCAGGTGGGGTTGGCCCACGCCATGGCCCACACCCTGGGCATGCTGTGCAACGTGCCCCACGGCGCAGCTTGCGGCATCGTGCTGCCGGCCGTCATGCGCTACAATGTGGACCATGCCACCGACAAGCTGGCCCTGGCCGCCCAGGCGCTGGGGGTGAGCATCGGCGCGCTGGCGCCGCGCGATGCGGCCATGGCCGCCGCCGATGCGGTGGAAAAGTTGATGAAAGCATGCGGGCATCCCATGCGGCTGAAGGAAGTAGGGGTCACCGAAGAGGCCCTGGCCATGGCGCCGTTCCACGCTATCGCCGATGCGGCGGCCCTGTTCAACGCCCGGCCGGTCTCCGATCCCAACGAGATCGCCGAATTGTACAAACAGGTCTTTTAGGTGCCGCATCGTTGAAACGCTTTTTGGACAATGGCAAGGGCGCCCTCACCAGGGGGCGCCCTTCGATCTTACCGCCTGCGAGCCGGCGCCACCAGCTTTGCCCAGGACAATCTGAAAAGCCGCTTGAAAAAACAGGATGCCACGGCTATGGTGCTGTTTCACCATGAATCGTGAAGCGATCAGGCTCAATCGGCACAATACCTTCACTTCACACTTAAAACTTTACACTTAACACGATCCGTTATCATGATCACCTGGTCCCAATTCGGCCTCTTCTCGGCCGCGTCCCTCGTGCTGATCTTCACCCCCGGCCCGGACATCATCTACGTGATGACCCGCGGCATGGCCCAGGGCCGAAAGGCCGCCCTGGCCGCAGCGGCCGGGTTCAGCCTGGGTAATTTCGTCCACACCTTTTTCGCCGTGATCGGCCTGTCAGCCCTGCTGGCCGCATCGGCCACCGCCTTTCACATCGTCAAATGGGCCGGCGCCGCCTATTTGATCTGCCTGGGTGTTCGCATGATCCGCAATGCATCGGCCGCCGACCTGTCCGTCCGGGGACCCAGGGTGAGTGGTTGGGCCGTTTTTCGCCAAAGCATCGTGGCCAATGTGCTCAATCCCAAGGTGGCCATCTTTTTCCTGGCCTTCTTCCCGCAGTTCATCGATACCGGCAGGGGGGCGGCTCAATATCAGATGATGTCGCTCGGCACCTTTTTCGTCCTGCTGACCTTCATCTGTTTTGGCTTGGTGGGAATCTGTTCGGGGTGGATCGGCGCGTGGCTCAGGCGTAATACCAAAGCCGAGATGCGCATGGGCAAAATCGCGGGCGCAATTCTGATCGTTTTGGGGTTGAGCCTGGCCATACCGGAAAATTAATCGGCATCCTCAATGGTGGTCTCCGCTTTTCGCTTCCACTCGACAATCTGATTGCGCCCCTGGGCCTTGGCCCGATAAAGGGCCTTATCGGCCTGTTCGACCAGGGTTTTGGCCGAAACACTGCTCGCCGGGATCATGGCCGCCACGCCAAAACTCAATGATACATACTCATACACGTGGCTGGCGGGGTGGGGTATTTTCAGGGCGGCCGCAGCGGCCCGGACCTCGCCGGCAACGAGGGCGGCCCCCTGCAAATCGGTATTGGGCAACACGATGGCGAATTCCTCGCCGCCGTAACGCGCCACAAGGTCCATGGGACGCTTGAGCGTGCCGCTGATGGCCTGGGCCACGGCGCGCAGCGCTTCGTCCCCCTTCACGTGCCCATAGGTGTCGTTGTACAGCTTGAAAAAGTCGATATCACATAACACGACGGCCAGGTAGGTGCCGTCGCGGCGCGCCCGTCGCCACTCTTCGGCCAATCGCTCGTCAAATCGACGACGATTGGCGATCTGGGTCAAATCATCCAGCGCGGCCAGGCGCTGCAACTCCTCGTTGGCCTTTTGCAGCGCCAATTCGACCTGTTTGTACTTGCCGATGTCGATGAGTGTGCCGAGGATGCGCAGCGCCGCTCCCATGGCATCCCGCTCCACCGCCCGCCCCCGCACCTGCACCCAACGCCACTGACCGCCTTGGCCCAGCATGCGCAGTTCGATTTGAAAGGCCTCATTGGCACCGGAGATGATCTTCCCGAACGTATCCTTGAGAAAAGCCACATCTTCGGGATGGGCCAAGGTGTTCCAGGTCTCCATACTGGATGGCAGCTCACCGGCCTCATAGCCCAACATTGAGAACCAACGCGGACTGAAGTAAATCTGACCGACCTGGGGCAGATAATCCCACAAGCCCTCGTCGGCCGAATCGAGGGCCAGGTTCAGGCGTCGTTCGTTCAGATTCATAGCCTGTTCATTGCGCTTGCGGAGCAAGGCCTCGACAAATATGCCAGTCAGCGTTTCGATGTCGTAACGGTCCACCAGGGCATAGCCGTTTGGATTATTGGCCAGGGCGATGAACCCCGAAACCCCCGTCTGTTTGGGCAACGGAACGGCGAGTAACGTCTTGACTTCCGGAAAACCCTCGGGGAAAGGCTGCCAATCCGATCTCTGGTCCCCGGAGGTCAGCATGACCGGTTCATTCCCATGGACCATATGGCGCCATAGATCATTGAAAAGCGACCGGTCGGCCTGTTCGGCCTGGCCCTTGACCGGGTCGCCGGCCGCCTGCATGGCCACGACCCGCCATTGACTTTCGCTTTTTTCAGCCATGAACCCAAACGGGCTTTCGGTCAGGGATTGGGCCGCCTGCAGGCAAGTGCTGGCCAGTGCATGCTCACTGCGATCGGTCAGAATCTGCTGAAGGACCCGGTTGATGGCATCCAGCAACCTGGATTTCCGCATGATCTGCTCTTCGGCCAGATCACGCTCCAGGACCTCCAGTTGCAGCCGCTTATTGGTGTGGATCAACTCGGCCGTGCGCTCCTGGACCAACCGTTCCAATTCGGTTTTATATCGGTCCAACTCGCTTTCAATATGCTGAAGTTTGGAAAGATCCTGGGCGAGCACCAGGTTCTGAAAACCAAGAAGGGTGATCTGGCCCGCCAGGTTGTCGATCCAGGCCAAAACCTTTTTAAAATCCGCTTCTGTGCCCTGAGGGCACTTCGCTATCTCTCGCCAAAGGGTCTCGCCATCCAGACCCAACTGCTGCGCATAGCCGAAAACCTTCTCCTTATCGACCAGTTCATCACACACCCGGGCGATCCACCAATTGGCCAGATGCCGATCGTGGACCAGGATGGGAACGGCCGCCTTGATGATACCCAATGGTTCGACATGTCTGAAGGCCGGCTTCTTATCGATCCTGATTTGGTTTGCGATGGTCCTGTCGTGTTTCGAACATCCGTCGTCCGCTGACTCGGATTGCCGGATCAGCTCGCAAATGGGGCTGTCGTTGCTGGTCATGGTCAGGGGATTGCCATCCGGATCGGTGATGACCGATTTGACCCCCCCCATTTCGGCGAGCGCATCCTGTAACTGCTGCAGATCCTCCAAAGGAATCAGGTTCAGCAATGATATCTGGTCCGGAAGACGATGGCCTTCCCGCCCCGCCCTATATGATCTTTCGATCATTCTGTTTTATCCCACCGGTTCGACCGAGATGCCTTCATCGTGTATACGTACCTGTAGCCCCCGTCTTTGCGATGCACAAACAGATCACATGGACAGGCGCGTTCTTTTTTAGCGGAACCCCATCCTGTCGCTGCCTGGAAATATCCCCAGGGTGTCTCTGTCTCCCGGTGGGACCGGCCGTCGTTCACCCCAATCGCTTGCGACGGCTGTATCCACCGCATCGTGACAAAAAAACCGGACTGCCGCCAGGCAACCCGGTTTATAAAAAACGATTCATCCAGGCAGCTCGGCTATCCGCAAAACACGGACCCGCAACTTTCCGTCCTCCGGTTACCCGAAGTTTGGCTTTTCTGGCTATCAGCACACCTCAATAACGCAATGATAGTGCCAACTATTGACCATTCTCACGTTTGTTTTTTAACAGACTCGATTTACATCTGAAATTTGCAAAAATGCCCCTGTTTGCCATGCGCCACGGCCAGCACATCATGTAGTCGACTACCCAATGGTTATGAACTCTCTTTCCCAACTGACACCGGCTCTACCCTACGATCGCCCTTTGTCCAAGCCATCACCCGAAAAACCCGGAATCCGATTTATACTACCGTTATCATTAAAAGGAATTGTTCTTCACGCTTGACACCCCATGGGCTTCTATCTATATAAGGGATACTTGCTCGCAAAATGGCAGTAAAGTTTTATCATAAAGATCCGATAGGTTGAATAATGTACGCTGCGTTAGATAGTGTCCGTCCGCAAATAGGCAAATTGGGTCGAGATCAAGGCGCAGGAAAAATTTAATCCTCGGAATATCCATCATATGCCTGCGGTTAAATTTTTCGTGCAACACCGATATCGGGCCAATTGGCCATTTGTGGATGGGCAATAGATAGCGTCTTACAAAGGAGCAACCCATGATTCTCAAGCGCTGGTCAGTCGCTATAGCCATATGGTGTCTTTTGGTCGGGACCGTCGGAGCGGGCAATGCGTCGCCCACACCGATGGACTTCGTAAAGGAACGCATCGACCAGATCATCACGATTCTCAATGATCCCACTTACCACACGCCCAGCCAAAAAGGTTCGCAAAGAGATAAAATTTGGGAGGTATCGCAACCCATGTTCGATTTCAAGGAGATCAGCCAGCGAACGGTGGGACCGAAATGGGATCTCTTTTCGGAGGCGGAGAAAGAGCAGTTCACCAATGTCTTTTCGTCCTTTTTAGGCAATACCTATATCGACAAAATTCAGGGGGAGTATCACAACGAGCAAATCGTCTATCTCAAGGAACTGGTCAAAGAGCCACTGGCCCTGGTTAGGACCAAGCTGGTCCGTGAAAGTGTCGAAATCCCGATCGACTACCGGTTGAGAAGAAACGATAATCAGTGGAAAGTATATGATATTCTTGTGGAAAATGGCGTCAGCCTGGTGCAGAACTATCGTGTCCAATTCAGATCCATCTTGGAAAAAGAGCCTCCCGCCGAGCTGATCCGGCGGCTGGAGCAGAAACTGCAGGAACAGAATCAAGCTTTGCAATAGCCATCGCACCTTAATTCGCCAATACAGAGCCGTCCCAGGAATGAAAAACCGATCGTATACCACTGTTGCACTGTTTACCGTGGCACTTCTTTTTTTGATCGGCTGCGCCGGCGCCACAAAAAGCGGCGATCGTGGGACGCCCCGGGAATTGCCCTCAGACCCAGAGTCATCATCTTCGGTATCCACCTCTGAAGGGGGAAATCAGCTCAGCGATGAAGAATTGTTTCTTCTGGAAGATGATTCGGATTGGAACGATGGGCCGGCGGAAGAAATCTACACCGTGCCCGACCCGATAGAGCCCTTCAACCGGGTCATGTTCACCATCAACGACAAACTCTACCTGTGGGTCATGATTCCCGTGGCCAAAGGATACGCCAAGGTGGTGGAACCCCAAATCCGCACGGGCGTCAAAAACTTTTTCTTCAACCTCGGTGCGCCGATACGCATCATCAACAACATCCTGCAGGGCAAAGGGAAGGCCGCCGAGGCGGAAGTCGCACGATTTCTCTACAACTCGACGGTGGGTGTTCTTGGCTTCGGTAACCCGGCCAAGCACCATGACGGCCTCAACCCCGATCCCGAGGACCTCGGCCAGACGTTGGGGGTCTGGGGTATTGGAGACGGCTTTTTCCTCTATCTACCCTTGTTGGGTCCCTCCACGCTGCGCGATACGGTGGGCTTCGTGGGGGACCGTTATGCCAGCCCGATGGGCTTTGTCGAGCCTGTGGAGCTCTCCCTGGGACTCAGCGGATACAACGTCCTCAATACGCTCTCTTTCCGTGCCGACGACTACAAGGCCCTGAAAGATGCGGCCCTCGATCCCTATGCCTCTTTTCGCAACGCCTACATCCAGTTGCGGCAATCCAAGCTCCGCAGATGACAGCTATTGCGCGTCACCCTTCTATTTCAATACCGAACTATTCGCCCATGCGCCTACCCGGCGCCGGTACAGAGGGAAAACGACCTGGATCGGTGTGCGGAATGAACTTGGCGGCCGAAAAGCGGTTCATGAAATCCTGGTTCACGTTCAATTCCATGTAGGTGATGCCGTCACGGATGGCATCGATATCCATCACCGCTTCACGGGATTGCAATACGAGGCTGGCGCCGCCCAGGGAGGTGTTGCCCATGGAACGGAAAGCGTTCAGCGGCAGGTCCGGCAGCATGCCGATGGTGATCGCCGAGCGGGGATCGATAAACGATCCGAAGGTGCCGGCCACAAAAAAGGTTTTCAACTCGTCCAGGGCGATGCCCATGCTGCCGGTGAGGGTTTCCAGGATCGTATACATGGCCGCCTTCGAACGAATCAGGCTGTCCATGTCGGCCTGGCTGATGCCCAGCGGCTGGCCATTGGCCGATGCCTCGGCCGGCACGATGATCACATGGGCCATGCCGTTTATTTCCACCCAACGTTCGCCGCAAACCGCCGGCTGGAACTTGCCGCGGATGTCGATCATGTCGGAAAGATAGAGTTGGGCCGCCAGATCGATGACACCGGAACCGCAGATCCCCTTGGGCGGCAGATCGTCGATGGTGTGGATATCGATGGCTTTCGAGTCGGGATCGATGCGCACCCGGTCGATGACGCCGGGTGCCGCCGTGGTGCCCATGCGCGTAACGCCGCCCTCCAAGGCCGGTCCGGCGGCCCCGGCGCATGCCATCAGCCACTCCCGGTTGCCGAGAACCACTTCCGCATTGGTGCCCACATCCACCAGAAGAGCGGTCTCGGATTGACGATGTAATCCGGTGAACAGGATGCCGGCGATGAGATCTCCTCCGAAGTAGCTGCCGACACTGGGAAAGAGAAAAAGCCGGGCCAGGGGATTCACCGACAGGCCCAACTGGGCCGCCGGGATCAGGCCGAACCGGTTGACGGCCGGGATATAGGGCTCCCGGATCATCCAGCGGGTCGGCAATCCGGCCAGCAGGTGACTCATGGCCGTGTTGCCGGCCACACTGATCAAGAAAATGTGGTCGGGTGTCATGTGAACCGAAAGACACAGGTTCGCCACCTCCCGGTTGATCCCCGCGACGATCAACGCTTGAAGCCGTTCGAGTCCACCGGGCTGGTCGGCGTAATGGATCCGCGCCAGCACATCCGGGCCGATCTCGATCTGAGGGTTGTCAAAGGCACGCTCAGCCAAAACACGTCGATCTTCCAGATCCACCAGCCGCATCACCACCCGGGTGGTTCCCAGGTCGATGGCCAGGCCGGCCAGGGCCTCGTCTGCGGCGGCCACATGCACGAGCCGGCCGCAGGCGGCGTCCCGAAAGAGCACGCAACGGACCCGATACTCAGCATCTCGGAGAACTTGGGGCAGTCGTCGCAAAAGGATCAGGTCGGCCTGCATCTGGTCGACCCCCAATTCCCGTTTCAACGCTCGTAAAAGCCGATCGGCATCGGCGGAGTTGTCGTGCAGAGATGGCGACGGCAAAGTCACGGAAACGACCCAGCCGGGTGAATTCGAGTTAACTTGTTGTCGTTCAATCATAGAAAATGGACCACGCTTAAGATGGCTGCCGGTTCGACCGAAGTCGTTGAACCATGGATGCCATTTGTTCCATCACTTCACCGGCTGAACCGAGCAGGGTCACGTCGCTGATCCGATGGGTCAATGGGGTGGGCTCGGGATTGACTTCGATGATAAATGCGCCGCTGTGCTTGGCGATCACGGGCAGGGAGGCGGCCGGCTCGACCGTGGCCGACGTGCCGATCACCAGCATCACGTCGCAGCCGGCCGCGAGTTGCTGGGACCGCTGGAGCAACCGTGGATCGATCATTTCGCCGAAAAGCACCACGTCTGGCCGCAGCACGCCGCCGCATTCACATCGCGGCGGGATCACCCCCAAGGGCACCGACCGCCAGTCGCTCCGGCGGCCGCAGACCGAACAGCGCACAAATGCGTGCGTGCCATGAAATTCGATGACATCGCGATGACCCGCTTGCTGATGCAGGCCATCGACATTCTGGGTAATCACGGTCTGCAGCACCCCCATTTCCTCCAGCCGCCACAGCCCCTGATGGCCGGCATTGGGGCGCGCCTTTTCCAGCACATGGCTGATACCGAGAAACAGGACCTTCCAGACGTCGGCGGGGTCGTTTTCAAAGGCCGCCACGTGGGCATATTTCATGGGATCGATTTTCTCCCAGAGGCCTCCCCTTCCCCGAAAAGGCGGAATGCCGCTCTCCACGGAAATCCCCGCACCGGTCAGTGCCACCGCCTTGCGCGCCCCGGCACAGGCCATGGCTGCACGTTCCAGAGCGGCATCGGATGTTGTCATGGTTCGTCCTCCTACAGTTCAAATACCATGTCCGCCGCCACCGCCGCGCATTTCATGTCGATGCCGCGTTCGGCAATGATCTTACGGCAGGCGGCCACCATCTCGTCCACCTCGTCGTCGGTGCGTTCCTGGTTGAGATGAAACAGCCCCAACTCTTTGACTTCAGCCTTGAAGGCCAGCTCCAAGACATCCAGATAAGAAGAGTGTCCCCATTCGATGAGCAGTTTGTATTCGCGTGGGGTATACTCGGCGTCGTGGATCAATAGATCCGCCCCGCGGCAAAACTCCAGATATTCGGACGCTGGCAAGCCGCCGGGATGGACGAACCCCAACTCGTTATCGGTGAGGAAGACGAAGGTCTTGCCGTCTTCGATAAATTTGTATCCTTTGCCGGTATTGGGATGACTGATTTGAATGGGAATGACCGTGACCGACCCGATTTCAAATTGTACGGGATTACCGGCCTCGTATAAAATCTTGGCTTTCAAATCCGAATAGCGGACCGGAAAATTGGGCGGGGCCATCACTTTGGAAAACATGCTCTCCATGAACTTTTTATGAAACGGTCCCCGGTGCATGTGGATCTGCGGGTGCTCGAGAAAGAGGGGTTTGAAGAAGGGAAAGCCCATGAGATGGTCCCAGTGGCCGTGGGTCAACAAAAAATTGTACTGGTAGCGCCCCTCCTGGATTAGTGCGTTGCCCAATCGGCGAATGCCGGTACCGGCATCGACGATAATGATATCATCGCTTCGGGTCCGGATCTCCAAACAGGTGGTGTCTCCACCATATTTAATATAATCTTTTCCAGATACAGGAATGGAGCCCCTCGATCCCCAGCAACGTATCAGCATGGCTGCCCCTCGTTATTCGTCCGGCGATTGAAAACGCTCTCCGCCACAGCACGTCCGTAGTACGTATACCATGTTCCGTCCCGCTCCCACTTTTCAATTATCTCAACAGGTTGTCCACGCAATTGATGCTCGATCTCTCTGGCCTGGGAACGCAGAAGCCCAGAGAGGACAAACCGTTTCTGGTGGCCGAAACCTCGGGCAGCAACCAATTCGCGCATCACCGCATAGTGGATATTGGATACCATAAGGTCACTGGAAATGTCCATGAAATCCATGGCATTACCCTGTGCGACGAGTACGCTTGCCTCCATCTTATTGGCAATGACGTTCCGTTGGGCGGTTTCGGCGGCCAACCGGTTCAAATCGACCGCAATGACGGCTCCGGCTCCCAAACGGGCGGCGGCCAAGGCCAACAATCCGGTGCCGGTACCCAAATCGAGCACCGTGTGAATCGGTTGCGCATCAAAGGCCATCTGGATCGCAACCAGGCAGTCGCTGGTCGTGGGGTGCCTGCCGTTTCCGAAGACCACGCCCGGATCGAGCACAATTGCCCGCGCATGGTTGGAAACAGGGCTATCCAGCCAGGGCGGGATGAAGGTCAGCCGGCCGACCTGAAATGGTCCAATGGCGTGGCCCTGCCACTCTTCGTAAGTCATCTGAAACCGGTCCTCAAGCACCAGGTGGGGCTGTCGTTGGACGAGCAGGCGCACCTCTTCATCGGCAGACACCTTGAAAAAAAGAAATGAGTCTTCCGCCTCTTGCCAGTTGCCGATGTAGTTTTCATGAATGCTGAAGGGATTGCCGTGAACCTGCCCCCGGATATAGTAAATGTAGAGATCTTGGTAGGGTGCAAGGAGCATGGAAGATATCGTCATGGCGGATTCGAACGGTGGCGCACCTGTGCTATAAGCGCCAGGGTGTAGAGCAGGGCTCCCTGTCGAATATCCTGAATCGACAGCGCCCGCATTTGCACTAAAAATTTTCCTGTTGCATATTATGTTTTAGGAGAAGCCGGCTTGGGAAGTTGATCCAGATACCACTGCATCGGATCGAGAATCTCAAAACCCAAATCGCGCAGCCGCTGCTTGACACGCATCACGTTGTTGGTCAGCAGATAGGGAAAAACGGCCCGCTTGTCCTTTTCGAAATAACGCGCGACCAGTACGCTGCCACAGGAAATTTTCTCTTCGGTGATCACATCGACGATCCGCTTTAGCTGCCCGACTTTTTCTTCCGCCAGAATGCACAGCAGGGTCCCAGGTTCACCGATGCCCAGCACATTGATAAAGGCCCGCAGAAGGTCGCGCACCGAAATGATGCCCTTGAGTCGCCCGTCACGATCCACGACAGGAAAAGCCCCCATCCTCTTTTCCTGGATCAACAGCAAGGCGTCCTGCAGGGTGTGCTCCGGTGATATGGTCGCCGGTTTGTCCGTCATGTATGTCTCCACCTTGAGATGGGCATACTTGGCGCGCTCCTGGGATTCGGGCTTTTCCTTGACAAGATGGTAAGGCAGTGCACCGCGGATATCGCGGTCCGTAATGATGCCCACCAAAATATTGTCATCATCGACCACAGGCAGATGGCGGATCTTATGCTCATTCATCAGGTCCTGGGCTTCCAGCAGCGATGTCTCCTTGCGAACCGTGATCACCTTTTCGGTCATGGATCGGCTGACAAACATCTCATCTCCTCCTTTTATGCGTCGAGCATAATTCGCACGTGATCTGCCGCCAGCTCGGGCAGGCGATCGAGTGAATAGCCACCCTCCAAAACGGACAGCAGCCGGTCATGGGCATACGTATGGGCCAGTTTCATGATGGACCGCATGATCCAGGCAAAACCCTCTGTGGTCACCCGCATATCGGCCATGTCGTCTTCCTTGTGGGCATCGAAGCCGGTGGACACGATAATCACCTCGGGTACGAACTTCTCAAACGCCGGCAACAGGTCCTGTTCGAACAGGCGCCGATAGTCTTCATCACTCTGCCCGGGCAGGACCGGTGAATTTTTGGTAAAACCATATCCTTCGCCAGACCCCATTTCGAACTCGCGGCCGGTGCCGGGGTAGGCGAAGGAGGGATGTTCGTGAATGGAGTAGTAAAAAACGGTGGGGTCTTTTTCGAAGATGTGCTGGGTGCCGTTGCCATGGTGGACATCGAAGTCGACGATGCCCACGCGCTGGATGTTCCACTGCATCTGAAGATAACGCGCGGCGATGGCGACATTGTTGAAATAGCAAAAGCCCATGGCCTCTTCTCTCTCGGCATGATGCCCCGGTGGCCGAATGGCGCAGAAGGCATTGTCGAGGTCACCGGCCATGATCATGCGCGCGGCCTCCAGCAAGCCGCCCACGGCCAGAAGTGCGGTTTCATATGTCTCGCGGCACATCTGGTTGTCTTCACAATCCAGCGTGCGATGGCCCGCGAGGCAGACCTCTTCAAAACGGCGGATGTATTTTTCGGTGTGGATCGTTTTTACCCATTGCATGTCCGCCGGCCGCGCGGTGATCCTGGTCAGGTGTGGCAGCAGGCCCGCCGATTCTATCCCCTGGTAGATGGCCTGCAACCGCTCTGCCCGTTCCGGATGATAGGGCCCCGTATCGTGCAGCAGATATCTCTGGTCATAGAGAAAACCCGTTCTTTTCATGGCCTGCCCCTCGATGCTTTGCGATCGTTGTCGACCCATTGTACGATTTTCATCTCAACCGATGACTCGCACACGTCAAACCGTTTCGCAGATCAATTCCCGGCGGAAAAGGGTATCAGCACCAACGGATCTTTTAACGCGCTTCCGATGAATTAGGAGCGCAGCCGACCCCGACCGTTGCCGGTTCACGCCAGAATTTTGTCAAATATGCGGAAGGCCGCCGTCACCGCCGGATTGTTTGGATCGATTTCGATGGTCGGCTTGCCTTTGAGATCATAGGTATACACGGTCTCATCGTCCGGAATGGTACCGGCAAACACCAAACCATCCTGGCCAATGAGGTCGAGCACCTCTTTTTCCGGCTCTATCTTCACCCGGTTCATCACCAGGTAGCTCTTTTTAACGCCGATGTTAAGTTCTTGGGCCAACTTGTAAATGCGCAACCCCGCCTGGAGACCACGGCGGGAGGTATCGGTCACAATCAACAGGACATCGACATTATTGGTCGTCAACCGGCTGATGTGCTCCATGCCGGCCTCGTTGTCCATCACCACGTAAGCATAATTCACGACCAACCGCTCCATCAGGTTGGTCAGCAGGGTGTTGGCCGCGCAGTAACACCCTGGTCCTTCGGGCTGTCCCATCACCACCAGGTCGAACCCGTCTTCTTCGGCCACCGCTTCTTCCAGCCGCATGGACATGAAAATATCCTTGGTCATGCCGGAAGGCACCTTGCCTTTTTTCATATCCTCGCGCGCCTGACCCAGCGTATCTTTGACCTCCAAACCCAAAACTTCGTTCAGGTTGGCGTTGCAATCCGCATCCACCGCCAATATGGGTGTTTTACCTTTTGCAACCAGATATTTGATCAACAACCCGCAAATGGTCGTCTTACCCGTACCCCCCTTGCCTGCCAACGCTATCGTAAACGCCATCGTTATAGAACCTTTCCCGTCCAGTTGAATTGAAAAACTAAATATATTAAAGTAGGTAAGTTCGTCGAGACAGTCAAGCGCCTTTTAAGAACAGGTCGGGATTTATGCGCCCACTCCGGATATGACGGGCGCCAGTTCTCCCTTGCCAAACGGCTTGCATTCACCCAGTCGCTATGTTACTCATTCAACAGCGCTGATCATCATATAACCCGCCAACAACAATAGCTATTCTTCCCAAGGAGGATCTTATGTTTGACATGATCAAAAAGGGTATGCTGACCGGTATCGGGTTGGCATTGAAAACCTGGGATGAAGTTGAGGATTTTGTCAACGATATGCAGGAAAAGGGGGAAGTGTCCGAAAAAGAGGGACGCAAGTTCCTGGACGAGGCCCGCCAGCGTTATGAAGAAACCCAGGAAAAGCTGGAAAAACGGATCGAATCGACCGTCCGCAATTTTTTGAAAAAGACCCAGATCGTGACCACCGATGAACTCAAAGAGCTGAAAAAAGAGATCCGCGAACTCAAGGGCATCGTCAACAGCCTGACCCAAAAAGAAGAATAGCGTCGGGGAACCCGTCCCAGGCCGCTCTCACACCCGGAGTCGCATGATCAGCATCCGAAAAATCGGTGTGATCGGTCGCACCTACCGGCACCTGAATCGATACCGCCAGATACTGACGGTTCTTTTCAAGTACGGATTCGGCGATCTGATCGACACGCTCAAGATCGAACAGTACATCGAAATCGGACTGCAGATGATTTCCCGCAAACGACGGGAGCGGCTCGAAAAGCTCACGCGTGCCGAACGCACGCGCATGGCCCTGGAGGAGTTGGGCCCCACCTATATCAAACTGGGCCAGATCCTTTCGACCCGTCCCGACCTCGTTTCTGTCGAGTTCGTCAATGAATTCACCAAACTGCAGGACAAGGTGCCGCCTTTCAGCTCCGCCGCCTATATTCAATCCATCGAGGCCGAACTGGGCACCTCTTATCAACATCTTTTTGCTGAGCTAGATGAGGTGCCCCTGGCATCGGCTTCCATCGGTCAAGTACACCGCGCCCGCCTGCACAGCGGCGACGAGGTGGTGGTCAAAGTTCAACGGCCCGGCATAGAGAAAATCATCGAGGTCGATCTGGAAATCATGCTGCACCTGGCCACCTTGGCCGAACGGCATATCGAAGAACTTGCCGTCTACCGACCGATCAAAATCGTCGAAGAGTTTGCCAACACCATCGAAAAAGAGCTGGACTATACGCTGGAAGCGTCGAGCCTGGAACGCGTGTCCCGGCAATTTTTGAACGACCCCAACGTATATGTTCCCAAGGTCTACCGCAATTACTCGTCCCGGCGCATGTTGACCATCGAGTATGTCGATGGCATCAAGGTGTCCGATACCCAACGAATCGATGCCGCCCGCATGGACCGCCGCGTCATCACCGAACGGGGCGCCGATATTCTTTTCAAACAGATCTTCACCTTCGGCTTCTTTCACGCCGATCCCCACCCCGGGAATATTTTCGTACTTCCCGGCAATGTCATCTGCTTGATCGATTTCGGCATGACCGGGGCCGTGGATCGCGCCACAAGGGAGGCCTTTGTCCGGTTGGTAGAGGGTGTTATTCGGCGCGACGAGCCGCGCACCGCAGAAATACTACTGAAACTCACCGAATGGGACGAAGAGCCGAACCGAACCGAGTTGGAGAAGGACGTCGCCGACTTTCTGGGGCGTCACCTCTATCGACCCCTCGGCGAAATTCAATTCAGCAAACTGATGCAGCACATGCTGGAAGTGGCAACGAAGAATCGCATGCGCATCCTGCCCGACATCTTCCTGATGCTCAAGGCCCTGTCTCAGGTGGAAAACATCGCTCGGGAGCTTTATCCGGACTTTGACATGATTCAAGCGGTGACACCCTTTATACGTGACGTAAAGGTGGCCCGACTGGCGCCGGGTCGCCTGATGGAGGACGTCATCCGCCTGATCGAGCAATCCTATGAGTTCCTGACCGATTTCCCTAAAGATCTGCTGGAGATCAGCCACAGCCTGCGACAAAAAAAGATGTCGTTCACCCTGGTGCTCAAGGACCTGGACAAGATGCTGGCCACCCACGACCAGATCAGCAATCGCATTTCGTTCGCCATCATCATCGCCGCCCTGATCATCGGCTCGGCCCTCATCGTCATCTCCAGGATGCCGCCCATGGTTTACGGCATCTCGCTGATCGGCCTGATCGGTTTTCTCGCAGCCGGTTTCCTGGGGGTGTGGCTGTTGGTGGCCATCATCAAAAAGGGTCGTTTATAATTTCCATACGACCTCGGCGAACCTATCGGTTGACCTGCACCACATTGTTCAGGCTGCCAAAGCAGTTGGCACAGCAGCGCTCATTTCCTGGATCTTCCCGCCACTGGCCATCCACGAAAAATTTGTATTCGTAAGATCCGGGAGACAAAAGAACGCTTCTGGTCCACACCCCCTTGCCATCATTTTTCATGGGATGCGTTTTAACCGACCAATCGTTGAAGCTCCCTGCCAGACAAACCATTTTCGCATCCGGCGCCTCCAGTACGAAATTGATTTTATGGCGCCTTTCCTGTGCATCCTTTTTATTTGCCATTGCCTTCCTCCTTCCATTTAAGGCAATTGAACCCAGGGATAAATCAGTTCACCCAATCAGACAAAGCAAACGACATGCCATCCTCGCCTCGTTGATGACACCGTATCAATTTGAATTAACACATTTTGTGCGATGGATTGAACTGGCTGTGCAGACGCCGCAAGAAAAGAATGTCAGGAATCTTTCCACCGAGGAAAGCGATCCGCAAATCGGATGAATGGGACCATTCCAATGGATGGCCCCATTCATCCAGATTTTGTTAAACGATCGTGTATCCTGGTCCCTCTCCGCCCTCTGGACAGGTCCAGGTGATATTGCCGTAGGGATCCTTGATATCACAGGTTTTACAGTGAAAACAGTTGGATGGATTCAACTTGATATGGGCCTTGCCGCTGACCGGGTCCAGTTCCAATTCGTAAACATTGCCCGGGCAGAAGCGGGTGCATGGGCAGCGAAAGGCCTGGTAGCATTGATTGCTGCAGATCTGGGGATCGGGAATGATCAGATGAGAGGGCTGATCTTCGCGATGCATGGTTTTTGAGAGATAGACACCGGTAAGTTTGTCTACGTAAAGCTCGCCGTCGTATTTGATTTTTGGCGCCTCGACGGTGGCGCCGGCCGGCAAGGGCTTCAGGGTTTGGGCGTCGGCCGTCATGTTCATGGGATCGATGATGCCCCGGCCGCCGGTCACGTATTGGGCCCCGAGGTGAATGAATTTGGCGATGCCCTTTTTGGCCAGGGCCTGGGCGAAATTACGCCCTTCCCACATTTCGTTTTTGATCCAGCTCTGCTCCAACCGCCGACGATAACCGTCCAGCCCCGATGCGGTGACATCCCCCTTGTCCAGGGCCTCCAGGGCCGCTTCGGCGGCCAGCATGCCCGACTTCATACCCACGTGAATGCCCTTCAGGGCCGGCGTATTGTGAATCTCGGCGCATCCGCCCACGAGCAACCCGCCATGCACACACAACCTGGGCATGGTGTAGTAACCGCCGGTGGAAACCGTGCGTGCGCCCTGCTCGACCACCTTGCCGCCCTTGATGATATCGGCGACGAACGGATGGCGTTTAAAACGAATGAACATATCGTAGGGGTCGAGGGCCGGATCTTCGTAGCACAAGGCCGTGAGGTAACCGATACCGAGGCGGTTGTCGCTCATCTCATAGATAAACCCGCCACCGGGCGTGCCCAGACCCAGCGGGTACCCCATCAAGTGGATGTCGTTGAAGCTGTTTCCGGTAAAGAAGGTTTTGCCTTCGGGCAGCTGAAGCACCTCTTTGATACCGGTTTCATAGACGGCCGGCAGGCGGTCGCGGTGCAGATCGAGGGGCTTACTCATGGTTTTGACCAGACTGCCGCGCGCCCCCTCGGCAAACACGGTCACCTTGGCCAGCAGATCGATCCCGGGCTCGAAATTGGATTTGTGCTCGCCCGATTTGCCCAATCCCTTGTCGCCGGTCCGAATGCCGACCACCGTGCGGCCATCTTCGGCATAGAGCACCTCTTTTCCGGCAAATCCGGGGAATATGTTCACCCCCATCTCTTCGGCCAGTTGCCCCATCCATTGGGCGACACGCGACAGGCTGACGATGTAGCAGCCACTGTTGTGCATGTAGCGGGGCACGACCGGCACGGCCATAGCCTTGACCGGGGTCAGGTAATAGAAGGCATCGCCCCGCACCACCGATTCCACCGGGCATCCTTTTTCGATGTGGTCGGGCATCAATTCATTGAGCGCGTTGGTCTTTAAAATAGCACCGCTGACGGCATGGGAACCGATTTCGGCCCCCTTGTCGATCAGGGCCACCTCCAGCTCCCGACCCGTTTCCCCGGCCAGTTGCATGAGCCGAATGGCGCAGGCCAGTCCCGCCGGCCCACCACCGACGATGAGGACATCAAATTCAATGGATTCGCGTTCGGTTGTCATGGGCAACTTCCCCTGTGGTTAGTAGTGATTGACGTCAAGCAAAAAAACGCAGACCGCAATTTAATACGATCGGTCGGCAAACAGATAGTCAAGCGACGCTGCCGCCCGGCACTCAGGGCGACGATATGGAAGCTGTCCGTCATCCGGCGGACGGGGCCCAGCGATAACATGAAACCCTATATATGTAAATATACGCAATGCCTGGCGGTTCCCATCCGCCAGGGGCTAATGCATTTCATGGATACGACAGCCTTGACAGTCCGTCGGCTGGCTTTTACTATGCGACACTTTAACTTTCAGATCACATCAAGGAACTTGCTATCCTATGGTTTTGGATCGTCCCCGAAACGTCCGCGCCCTGGGTCTGTGTTCCGGCGGCCTGGACAGCATTCTTTCGGCCCTCGTGCTGCGCGACCAAGGCATCCACGTGGAGTGGATCTGCTTCGAAACGCCTTTCTTCAACTCCGAAAAGGCACGGCTGGCGTCCCAACAGACCGGTATCTCCCTCCACGTCGAGGATATCACGGTGGACTATCTGGAGATGCTCGAGCATCCTCCGGCCGGATTCGGAAAAAACATGAATCCCTGCATGGATTGCCACGCCCTGATGTTCAACAAGGCAGGCCGGTTCATGCAGACGCATGGATTTGATTTCCTGTTCAGCGGGGAGGTGCGGGGTCAGCGCCCCATGTCCCAAAACGTCTCTTCCCTCCGTTATGTGGAAAAGCATTCCGGATTCGACGGACGAATCCTCAGGCCGCTCAGCGCCCAGTGCCTGCCGGAAACCCCCATGGAGCAGCAGGGCCTGGTCGACCGCCACCACTTGTTCGGATTCAGCGGGCGCTCGCGCAAACCGCAAATCGCCCTGGCGGAAAAGTTCGGTATCAAATCCTATCCCGCTCCAGCCGGGGGGTGTCTGCTGACCGATCCGGGCTATTCCCGCCGACTCAAGGATCTCATCGACCATGGGGACGAGTTGACCCGCAATGCCCTTTTCCTGCTTCGCCATGGCCGGCACATGCGATTGGGGCCGAAGACCAAGATCGTCATCGGGCGCACCCAGCAGGACAACGAACAGATCCTCCAGTGGTACGACGGTGAAACCGATGCTTTGCTGAAGGTCAAGAACCATCCCGGCCCCAGCGTGCTGATGCCCGGCGGGGGTCCGGATCCCATGGTTTTTCTGGCCGGCTGTATCTGCGCAGGTTACAGTAAGGCCCCTGACGCAGCACCGGCCCAGGTCCAGGTTGAAACCAGGGCCAAAACCCAAACGATCTCAGTCCTTGCCATTTCACCGGGTGAGTCTAAACGTTTTCTGATCACTTGATGCCGTTCCTGATCGCTGAACGCCGCCAAACACCCCTCAACCCGCCGTTGGTTTGGACTGGGCGTGGGCCCGCAATTGGCCGCAGGCCGCCATGATGTCCAGCCCCTTGCTGTAGCGCACCACGCTTGTGAAATGCTTGCCGATCAAAAAATCCTGAAAGGTTTGAATGCATTTTTCTTCGGGCCGCTCGAACGGGCTGTCCGGGTAGGGGTTGAAGGGAATCAGATTGATTTTGGCCTTGAGGGGCCCCAATAGCCGGGCGAGCCTGCGGGCATGGTCCAGGTCGTCGTTCAATCCCCTGAACAAAATGTATTCGAAGGTGATCTTGCGCCCCTTGGGCAGGGGATAACCGCGACAGGCCTCGAGCAATTGCCCGATCGGATAGGTGCGGTTGATGGGCATCAATCGGCTGCGCGCCTCGTCATCCACCTCGTTGAGTGAGACGGCCAGGTTCACCCGCGTATCGCGGCCCAGATCGATGAGCCGGGGCACCAGGCCGGCCGTGGAGACCGTTACGCGCCGCGATGCGAATTTCATCCCCCATTCGCTGCTGGTCAATATCTCAAGGGCCGGCAACAGCTGGCGGTAATTGGCCAACGGTTCCCCCATGCCCATGAAGACCAGGTTGGTCAGCTGGGACGGATCCTCGAGCCGCCGGCGCACCTCCCACACCTGTCCGACGATCTCGCTGAAGACCAGATTGCGCACAAATCCGCCCTGGCCGGTGAGACAGAAGCGGCACCCCTGGGCACACCCCACCTGGCTGGAGACGCACAGGGTGTAATGGTTGCGCTCCGGGATCAGGACGCTCTCCACCAAATGGTCATCATGCAAGCGGAACAGGAACTTGCGGGTACCGTCACCGGATGCCAGCACCTGATCGAGCTCCAGGCGGCCGTAGGTAAAATGCTCGGCCAACAGGCCGCGAAAGGCCTTGCTCAGATCGGTCATTTGATCGAAGCCGTCGACCAGCCGCACATAAATCCATTTGAGAATCTGATCGGCGCGATAAGGCTTCTCGCCGTGCGCCAGTAGCCAGGCGAGCAGCGTCTCCCGGGTCATCGTTTTGATATCATTGATCATAAAATAACAATTGCCTTCTGCCTCTGTATCGGCATTTATTATGCCTTGCCCCGCATCCGCTTTGGTGTTATAGGGCTCCGGTTCATGAACCATTTGTCAGCGACGGCAACCATGGTGTTGCCGTTTTGTTTTGCTTGACTTATCATTTATATCAGTTTATTTTCAAGGTTTTATTGGTATTGTGGTGACCAACGATGTTTGAGAGCCTGAGCGAAAAACTCGATGGCGTCTTTAAAAGGCTCAAGGGACACGGCACCCTTTCGGAAAAAAATGTTTCCGAAGGGCTGCGTGAAGTGCGCATGGCCCTGCTGGAAGCCGACGTCCATTTCAAGGTGGTCAAGCAGTTCGTCGCCGATATCAAGGAGCGGGCCCTGGGCCAGGAGGTGATGACCAGCCTGACGCCCGGTCAGCAAGTCATCAAAATCGTCAATGAAGAGCTGACCCGCCTTATGGGCGGGGCCCATGAAGACCTCGATTTGTCAGGTACCCATCCGGTGCCCGTCATGATGGTCGGGCTGCAGGGTTCGGGCAAGACGACCACTACCGGTAAACTGGCCGTCATGCTTCGGAAAAAAGGCCGCAAGCCCTACCTGGTGCCGGCCGATGTCTATCGACCGGCGGCCATCGAGCAGCTGCGCAAACTGGGGACCCAGATCGATGTACCCGTGTTCGCATCGCGCGCCGATATGAAGCCGGTGGATATCTGCCAGCAGGCTCGAGTGGAAGCCCAGAAGAGCGGTTGCGACACGGTGCTGATCGATACGGCCGGCCGGTTGCACATTGACGAAACCCTGATGGATGAGCTCAAGGCGATTCAGAAAGCCGTTCATCCGTCCGACATTCTTCTGATCGCCGATGCCATGACCGGTCAGGATGCGGTCAACATGGCCAAGGCTTTTGACGAGGCATTGGGCATCGGTGGCGTGGTGTTGACCAAAATGGACGGCGACGCCCGCGGGGGCGCGGCGCTGTCCATCCGATCGATCACCGGCAAGTCGGTCAAGTTTATCGGCGTTGGCGAAAAACTGACCGACCTGGAAGCGTTCCATCCCGATCGCATGGCGTCGCGCATTCTCGGCATGGGCGACATGCTCACCATGATCGAGAAAGCCCAGGAGGTCGTGGATGCCAAACAGGCTGCCGAATTCGAAAAAAAGCTGCGCAAGAATCAGTTTACCCTGGACGATTTCAAGAACCAGCTGCTCCAGGTGCGCAAGATGGGGTCGCTCAGCGATATCCTGGGCATGATTCCGGGGATGGGCAAGATCAAGCAGTTGAAAAACATGGAGGTGGATGATTCCGAACTGGTCCGCATCGAGGCGATCATCAACTCGATGACCCCCCAGGAACGCCGCCAGTACAACATCATCAACGGCAGCCGGAGACGACGCATCGCAAACGGTAGTGGTACCAGCGTCCAGGACGTCAATCGCCTGTTAAAAAATTATGCCCAGGTGATGAAAATGATGAAAAAGATCGGTAAAGGCGGCATGCGCGGTATGGGACGCGGCATGTTACCTTTTTAAATCCAAAGGAGAAAGAGTGAATGGCAGTTAAAATCAGATTGGCCCGCCATGGTGCCAAGAAACGACCTTTTTACCGAATTGTGGTAGCGGATAGCGAAAGCCCACGAGATGGAAGGTTTCTCGAAAACGTGGGCACCTACAATCCGCTGCAGGACCCAGCAGAAGTGACACTGAAAACTGATCGGGTTCACTATTGGTTGCAGCAGGGTGCCATTCCTACGGACACCGTTCGAAGCCTCTTGAAGAAAGAGGGCGTTTTCGCGCCAGCGGCTCAGTAGGATAACCACAGCTGTTTCTGCAATCGCCGATCCAAGGGGAGGGATGCTATGAAAGACCTGATCAAGTCCATCGCGCAGGCGTTAGTAGACCATCCGGAACAAGTGGAAGTCACCGAAATCGAAGGCAACCAGACATCGGTATTGGAACTCAAGGTCGCCAAAGACGATTTGGGAAAAGTGATCGGCAAGCAGGGACGCACCGCGCGGGCCATGAGGACACTGCTCAGCGCGGCGTCGGCTAAAATCCGAAAACGAACGGTCCTTGAAATCATTGAGTAGTCCAGTTGTGCCGGATGATTTCATTCAGATCGGAACCATCACCGGTGCCCATGGCATTCGCGGTTCGGTGAAAGTCTATACCTATGCGGAATCACCGGAGCGTTTTGTCGTGCACGGCAAGGTCGTGCTGATCGATGAAGCCGGCGAGATGCGGCAGGATGTGATCACATGGGCCCAGGCGCACAAACGGATCGTTCGTTTGACACTGGAAGGTGTTCAGACGCGCAACGAGGCGGAATCGTTGAAGGGCTGGGGCGTGTTCATCGCCAGATCCGAACTGCCGCCGCTGGAACCGGATACCTTTTATTGGCAAGATTTGATCGGCCTGGCCGTGGTCACCACCGCAGGTGAACATTTGGGGAGGGTCACCCAAATCATTCCCACGGGGGCCAATGACATCTATGTGGTCGAGACACCGCCGGAACACCCGGCCGGCGAAATTTTGATCCCGGCCATCTCTTCGGTGGTGCTGGATATTGATATTGATAAGGGTTTCATGCGGGTGGAGCTGCCCGAAGGCCTCATTTAGCGGCCGGCCAATGCGATGAAATTCATCGTTCTCACCATTTTTCCGGAACTGATGGATGGGTTCTGGGCAAACGGCATCATGCGCAGGGCCATTCAAAGCGGCGCCATCGATACGACGGCCATAAATATTCGCGATCATGCCGACGGCCGTCACCGGGTCACCGACGACCGGCCCTATGGCGGCGGTTGCGGCATGGTCATGAAACCCGAGCCATTGGCGGCAGCTACCAAGGCCGCCCGACAAATGACCCCTCAGGCGCCCACGCTCCTGCTGTCGCCCCAGGGGCAGCGGTTCGATCAGCGATTGGCCCGGCAATTGGCACAACTGCCCGGCATGATTCTGGTTTGCGGTCGCTATGAAGGCGTGGACGAACGGTTCACCGAGCAATTCGTCGACATGGAAATTTCCATCGGCGATTTTGTCATGACCGGCGGCGAAGTGGGGGCCATGGCCGTGATGGACGCGGTGACGCGATTGCTACCGGGCGTTCTGGGCAACGAAGATTCGGCCGAGCAGGATTCCTTCGGCGATGACCGCCTGGACACGGCCCACTACACGCGCCCGCCGGCATTCGAAGGTCACGAGGTGCCGGAGGTCTTGCTCTCCGGGCACCACGACCGGATCGCCCGCTGGCGATGTGCCGATGCGTTGTTGCGAACCTTTGCAAGACGACCCGACCTGTTGCGCAAGGGCAGGTTGAGTGACGAGGAGATGGCGCTGCTGAGCGCATGGCACCGTGAGATCGAAAGTATCATACGTGCGCAGAGTGGCCGTGGCCCTGATTCACCATCCGGTGGTGGATAAAAACGGGCAGACCATTGCCGCCGCCGTGACGGCCCTGGATCTGCACGACATTGCAAGGGTATCCAGGACATTCGGATTGGATGCGTTTTACGTGGTGACACCGCTGGAAGACCAGCAGGAGCTGGTGCGGCGCATCCTGGCGCACTGGGTCACCGGGGTTGGCGCACAGTACAATCCGGATCGACGGGACGCGTTGTCACTGATCCGCCTCGCGACACACCTTGAAGCGGCGACGGCGGACATGACAGGAAGATGGGGAGCGGCGCCGGTGACCATTGCCACCAGCGCCAGGCGGTCGAACAACAATTTAAACTTCGACGACCTGCGCGGTGTGGCCAGCAATGACCGACCGACGCTGTTGCTCTTCGGCACCGCCTGGGGGCTGGCCCCGGAGGTGATGGACCGGGTCGACTTCAGGCTCGATCCCATCGAAGCCGGCGGCGGTTACAACCATCTTTCGGTCCGGTCGGCGGTTTCGATCGTTTTGGACCGGATGTGTCGATAACGAAAACAGAATCTCAAATATAACTGGAAACGACGGGAGAAAAGAGATCATGCAAGTCATCAAGCAGTTGGAAAAAGAGCAAATGCGTATGGATATGCCCGATTTTCTGCCGGGCGATACGGTGCGCGTCCACGTTAAAATCAAAGAGGGTGACAAGGAACGTATTCAGATGTTCCAGGGCGTGGTGATTTCCAAGCGCAAAGGCAGCATCAATTCGACCTTTACCGTACGCAAAGTCTCTTACGGTGTGGGTGTGGAGCGTGTTTTCCCCATGCATTCACCGATTATCGACCGGGTCGAAATCGTCACCCGCGGCCGCGTGCGTCGCGCCAAGATTTACTACCTGCGCAAACTGCGCGGCAAGGCGGCCCGTATCCGTGAAAAACGATTAGGGTAGGTGGTTGCGACCGGATCGCATGGCAGCGGATCTCTGGGCATTCGAGCAGGCGCATCGCGACAAAGGCTACAGCCGGATTGCCGGTGTGGACGAGGCCGGCCGCGGCCCCCTGGCCGGGCCGGTGGTCGCGGCGGCGGTGATCCTGCCGCCGGCCTTTGATGTGCCGGGCGTCAATGATTCCAAGCAGTTGACCCACCGGCAGCGCGAGCGCCTCTTCGATCGGATCCAGGCCGAAGCCGAAGCCGTGGGGGTCGGTATCGTCGATGCCGCCGAAATCGACCGGATCAACATCCTGCAGGCATCGCGACGCGCCATGGCCCTGGCCGTCGCCCATCTCGATCCCCAGGCCGACCTTCTGCTCATCGACGGCCGGCACGGCATTCCGTCCGAACTGCCCCAGGATACCATCATCAAGGGGGATGCCCGCAGCATCTCCATCGCCGCCGCATCGATCATCGCCAAAGTGAGCCGTGACCGGATCATGCAAGACTACCATCTCCAATATCCGCTGTTCGGTTTCGACCGCCATAAAGGCTACCCCACCCAGGCCCACAAGGCCGCCATCGCAGCCCACGGACCCTGCACCATCCATCGCCGCACCTTCAGAGGCGTATGCGAGCACCTGCCCTGGCGCGGCCCGCTCGATTCTGCGAACGGCTTGCGCGATGGTCGATGACCGCCAGCGCTTCGGTCAGACCAGCGAGCAGATGGTCGCCCAATATCTGCAGCGCGAGGGCTACCGGATTCTGGAGACCAACTACCGCACCCGGGTCGGTGAAATCGATATTATCGCCGATCACAAAGGCACGATCGTTTTCATCGAGGTCAAGGCGCGACGCTCCCGCAGCTACGGGGATCCCAAGTGGGCGATCACCCCGGCCAAGCAGCGCAAGCTTTCCATGGTGGCGCTCGTCTACCTCAAGGCCCACAAGGCCAAGGACCGGCGCGCCCGGTTTGACGTGGTGACCGTTCAGATGGTCGCGGCGAAACCCAACATCGAGGTCATCCGCAATGCCTTCGAACTCGCCTACGGATAAATCGCTGCCACCCGGACTCTACGTGGTGACGACACCCATCGGCAACATGGCCGACATCACCCTGCGGGCTTTGAAGGTCCTGGCCGAAGTCGACCTGGTCGCGGCCGAAGACACCCGGCACACGCGCCGGCTGCTGGCCCATCACCAGATCGACAAGCCGCTCGTCTCCTACCACGAACACAACGAAATCGAGCGCACGGCGACCTTGATCCAACAGCTCGAAGCGGGCGCCGCCATCGCACTGGTCTCCGATGCCGGCACACCGACCGTGTCCGATCCGGGCTACCGCCTGGTGCAGGCGGCCGCCGAACGAGGCCTCCCGATTTTCCCTGTTCCCGGCGTCTCTGCGGCCATCACGGCCCTGTCCGTATCCGGATTGCCCACCGATCAATTCACCTTCGTGGGATTTCCCAGCCGCAAAAAAAACAGGCGCGCCGAACAACTGGCCGACCTGGCGTGCCTGTCCCACACCCTGATTTTTTATCAATCCCCGCAACGTTTGCTGGCGTTTCTGGATGAACTGGTCGAAACTCTTGGCGACCGGCCGGCCGTACTTGGCCGGGAGATGACCAAACTGCACGAAGAGTTCATCCGGGGTACGCTGTCCGACATCATCCGGGCACTCGACCGCAAAGAGACGATCAAAGGGGAATGCACGCTGCTGGTCGCCGGCGCTGCCACGGTCGAACCGCAGGGAGAGGAAGAGATCGACGCCGCCATCCGCCAGGCCGTGGAGGATCGCCGAGCCCCCTTGAGCGACATTGCCAGGGATCTGGCCGCCCGTTTCAACGTGAATCGAAAACGGATTTACGACCAGGCCCTGCATTACCGCAAGGCGCTGAACAAGAAATGAGACCATGACCCGACGAGCGACCCTGCATCCCGTGATCCTGCCGGTACCGGCGGCGGCCCGGCCGCTCAAGGGCCGGCCCAAGGTGGACGCCCTGCGCGCCGCGGCCCGCGAAGCGCTGGCCCAGTCGGCGCGATACAGCGGCCAAAAACTCGGCCCGCTGGACAAGGATGAAAATGGCGCGCCCCTGCCGAGCAACGGCCTCTATTGGTCTCTGACGCACAAGAACGCCTACGTGGCGGCCGTCTGCTCGCCCCATGCGGTTGGCATCGACATCGAACGGCTGCGTCCGGTGAGCGAGAGCCTGGGGGAACGACTGGCCGCCCCGGACGAGTGGGCGCTGGCGCCGACCGTCGACACGCTCCTCTTCTTTCGTTACTGGACCGCCAAGGAGGCCGTGCTCAAGGCGGTCGGCATGGGGCTGACCGGCCTGTCCCGCTGCCGGATCCACCGCATCGTCGACGACGACCATCTCCTGCTGACCTATGACGGCCGGCCCTGGCAGGTGACCCATCATCGGGTTGGACAAGAGCATCTGGTTACGATAACCTCGGACCGTGTCGAGCTGAAATGGCACGTGCGCCTTTGACAGCGGAACCCTTCACCCTGGGGCTGAATCCGCCCGGACCTGCATAGAAAGGAACAGACCATGCACATCACCTTCCATGGCGCGGTAAGAGAAGTGACCGGATCCATGCACCTGATCGGTACTGAAACCGATCATATCCTGCTCGATTGCGGCCTTTACCAGGGGCGCCGAAAGGAATCCGAGGAAAAGAACCGGGTCTTGCCGTTCCAGGCCTCCATGATCAACAACGTGGTGCTCTCCCATGCCCACATCGACCATTCGGGCCGCATTCCCCTGCTGGTTAAAAAGGGCTTTTCCGGCCGGATCGTCTGCACCCGCGCCACGGCCGATACCTGCGCCTATCTGCTGCCCGACTCGGCCCACATCCAGGAGCAGGATGCCGAATACCTTAACTACAAAACGGTCCGCGCGGCCCTCTCCCATGGCCCGACGCTCAACGGCAAACCCATCGGCAAACGCAAATACGAAGCATTGAAAAAGATGCTCAAAAAGGGCGGCGGTCAGCGCATCGACGCCGATGCCGTGACCCAGCTCATGATCCGCCATCGCCTGGAGCGCGTGGAACCCCTTTACTCGATCGAAGATGCCGAACAGGCCTTGAGCCAATTCGACGGGGTGCCCTATCATAGCACGAGCACCGTGGGCAAACATCTCACCTGCACGTTTTACGAAGCCGGCCATATTTTAGGGTCGGCCATCACCATCGTGCGGCACAACGACACCGGCCGGACCCGAACCGTGGCCTTCACCGGCGACCTGGGGCGCTTCGACAAACCGATCCTGCGCGACCCCTGCTTTCGTTTCGACGAACAGGACCGCGACATCGACATGCTCATCATCGAAAGCACCTACGGCGACCGCGACCATGAGCCGGTGGTCGACCTGAAACCCCATCTGATGAGAACGCTCAACGAGGCCTTCGAACGCGGCGGGTGTGTGTTGATCCCAGCCTTTGCCTACGGCCGCACGCAGGAGTTGCTCTACATCATCCACGAGCTCTACACCGAAGGCGCGGTCAAACCCAGGCCCGTTTATGTCGACAGCCCGCTGGCTACCAACATCACCAAGGTTTTCGGCGAGCACCCCGAAGTCTATGATCGGGATACCCACGAGACCTTTTTGCGCAACGGCAAAAATCCCTTCGACTTCAAACAGGTGCACTTCACCCAGTCGGTCGAGGAGTCCATGGCCCTCATGCGCGACAACAATCCCCATATCGTCATCTCCGCATCGGGAATGTGCGAGGCCGGCCGCATCCTGCACCACCTGCGTTATAAAATCCACAATCCCAAAAACACCATCATCATCGTCGGCTTCATGGCCCAGCACACCCTGGGACGGCGCATCCTCGAGCAGGGCGAGGCCTATGAGGCGGCCGGTCGCACCGGCGACGCGCCGATCGTCAAAATCCTCAACAAAGAATATCCCCTCAAAGCGCATGTCGAAAAAATCGGCGGTTTTTCGGCCCACGGGGATCGCAACGAACTGCTGCGGTTTTTGAAATCATCCAATCTGCGCGTGAAAAAGATCGCCGTGGTCCACGGCGAAGAGGATCAGAGTCTGGCCTTTGCCGATCTGCTGAGAAAAAACGGCTATGATGCGCGGGTACCGATGGTGGGGCAGACCTTTGAGCTCTAGCAACAATGCCAAAAGGATGGGTTAGTCGCCGCCTTGCCGCGATCCATCGGGATAGGATCGATTCAGCCATGCCACCCGAAGGGGATGGCGGTCCGTGAAAGATCGGGTGCGTTCGCGATGATACCGGAAGCGCTCCTTGTATCCGCTGCGCCGCGGGTCCAGTCGTGCGGCCGCCTGGTATAGGCCCGCGTAGGCATAGGTCAGGTAAAAGTGCGCGTAGGCATCTTCCGGATTCAGCTGCAGGGCGGCTTCGAGGTCCGCAACCGCCTTGTCGTACTGCTTTTGGCGGTAGTGCAGGTAGCCCCTGAATCGATGGCCGAATGGATCCTGCGGCGCCAAGGCGATGTAGGTATCCAGCTCTTTCAGGGCCTTGTCGTACTGGTAATAGGCATTGACCCAGGCGATCGCCAGGTATTTGTACGGCCGGGGGTCCTGGGGCGATCGTTGTTGCACCGCCTTGAGCAGCGGTATCGCCTTGCGGCTCATGGAGATCAGGGCGTACAGACGTCCCAGGGCCATCGAGACGTCGACATCGTTCTCGTCGGACTGGTGCAGCGCTTCGTAATACACCACTTGCTCGGCCCACCAGGTGTCTTTTTCGATGGTGTAAAGATCATCACCGGCCAATGGGATGTCCTGCCCATTGAAATGAAAGGCATCCATGAGCAGCCCCATGTAGGGATGTTCGGAGAACTCGATGCCCCAGTCGGGGGCCGTGCCCATGCGCACGAAGCGCCGCTGATGGACGATATCGAACTTCCACCCTTCCCCGCAGCGGCACAAGAAAAAGGGGCTGTTCTCCCAGCCCTTTTCCCTGCCGAAATAGATCACCGCATAATCGCCGGATTGCCTCACTTCGCATGATTTCCGGGCATATCGCCGGTAATCCTGATCAAAACGCGCGTCCGGCAGGTGGATGTAGTCTCGGTAGGTGAGCCGTGTAATGGCGGTGTAGACGCCCAGGTCGGGATCCCGCACCTTATCGTGCCAGTGCCGGATCATGGTTTGCCAAGCTTGCTCGGGCGTGCCGCCGGCCGGGTAACTGCGGTTGATCACCCCGTCCGACGGCCCCGGCCCCTCCTGCTCTTCGAGCACATGCCGGGCGCCGGCGCCCTGTGAGAGGTAGCGGGCGTCCAGGGCTGCGACCGAAGCACGGCTGTATCGACCCTGGTACTTGATTTGGGAGCGGGCCTCGATCTCTTCCATCATCGCGATCAGGCCGATGTCCAGCTTTCCCGAAGCAAAGTAGGGCTGCAGCTGCACATCCTGGATGTAACCGGTGAACAGATCGGTAAAAACGTCTTCGAGCTCGTATCCCACCTCGAGTTTCACGGTTTTGACGTCATCCACCAGCAGCATCAACATGCCGCGCCCCTGCAGCTGCTTGCCAATGCCCCAGTTGGAAAACAGCTCAACGGCGGCATCGGTCACCGAAGAGCGATCCCCGACGGAGGGAAGGATCACGATGAGAATTTCAATCTTGTAGCGGTCACGAATCGCCGACAAATGAGGCTCGACCGATGGTCGGACATCCTGCGTCACGCCGACATAATCAAAGACCATATGATCTTCGGCCGGCCGCGCCTTCAGGGTCCGGTTCAAATCAAAGCCGCCCTCTCTGTCGCACCCCGGGATAAACAGCAGCATCATGGCCATCAGCCAGAGGGTTCGCAGAGCACGTCTCGATCGAAGCATGGCCTTGCGATGCGATGCGTCGGCACGGTGAGGTTCGGCCGCCTTATCGGCCGGAACGGTTGTGATCTCCGGGACCATGTCAGACCTCGTAGGATTTAAAAAATTAATAGTGAATATTGAGGGTTATGTCAAGGCGGGGCAACAGCTGCGGCCACACATCCGGAGGGTTGAAGCGGTTCGGGCAAGCGCAAGTGTTTTTTTGGGTTATTTATGGTTATTTTTAGAAATACCCCCCACAATGCTGTTGACACCATTCAAAAATCACGACTACTTTGAACCTTCCATTTCACACGACGGAGAAAAAATTTATGGCAAAACTGCTGACCACCAAAGAGGTCGCGCGCCACCTGGGCATCAATGAAAAGATGGTCTACACGCTCATCGCGGAAAAAGGATTGCCCGCCTCCAAGGTGACCGGCAAATGGCTTTTTCCCCAGCACCTGGTGGATCAATGGGTCGAGGCCCATACGGTGAATTTGTCGGCCGTGACCGGACCGACGCCCTCGGCCGAAGGTTTGCTGATCATCGCGGGAAGCAACGATCCGCTACTCGAACAGACCATCGGTCTGTTCAACGGATTGTACCCGGACAACCTGGCCGTGTTCGGAAACCTGGGAAGCCTGGGCGGGATTCGATCGCTCAAACAGGACCTGTGCCACATCGCCACGAGCCATATTCTCCAGGAAAACGGTGAGGAGTATAACTTCGAGATTCTCGACCAGCATCTGGACACGCTCCCGGTTGTGGTTAACTTCTGCCGCAGACGCCAGGGGCTGATCGTGGCCAAAGGCAATCCCCGGTCCATCCATCAAACCGCGGATCTGAACCAGCCCGGCCTACGGGTGGTCAATCGGAAGCTGGGCACCGGCACCCGCCAGCTTTTCGATCTGGAACTGAACAACGCCGGACTCAAGGGCGCCGCCATCAGCGGTTATGAACAGGAGGTTCAACGCCACATGGATGTGGGGCTGGCCGTGCTCGCCGGCAAGGCCGACGCCGGGCCGGGCATCCAGCCGGTGGCCGAGCAATTGGGCCTGGATTTCGTGCCCTGGCGCTGGGAGCGCTACGATCTGCTGATCCGCAAGGAGCGTTTTTTCGGCGTGCCCATGCAGCGTTTTCTCGGTTTCCTGCATGAAGAGCGTTTTCACCGCCTGGCGTCCCCCTATAAGGGATACGACACGGCCATCAGCGGCAAGATGATCTTTCGCCAATCCACGGCATCCCATGAATCCAACGAAGCAATCGAGGAGGGAAAACGATGAAAACCTTATTTTCCAGTATGAAGCGCCATTTTCTATGGATACTGATCCTGGCATGGCTCTGCGGCCCGGCGTTGGCCGCCGAACCGCAGCAACTTCTCATGGCCACAACCACCAGCACGGACAACACCGGCCTGCTCGACTACCTGGCCCCCCATTTCACCAAGGCCACGGGCATCGATATTCGCTGGACCGCCACCGGCACGGGCAAGGCCCTGGCCCTGGGGCAGAATTGCGATGTGGATGTGCTGCTGGTGCATGCGCCGGCCGCGGAGAAGAAGTATGTCGAGGCCGGCTACGGTCAAAACCGACGGGAAATCATGTACAATGATTTTGTCTTCATCGGGCCGACCGCAGATCCGGCCGGCGTCAAAGGAAAGTCCGTGGCCGAGGCCCTCGAGGCGATCAAGGCCAAAAAGGCGGCCTTCATCAGCCGCGGCGACAACTCCGGCACCCATAAAATGGAGATAGAGCTTTGGCAATTGGCCAAACTTCCCCAACCCGAAAAGGAGAGCTGGTACGTGTCAACCGGCCAGGGCATGCTGACCAGCATCAACATCGCTGCCGAAAAGTCCGGTTATATCCTCACCGACCGGGGCACTTACATCAAATACGCCCACGACAAAGGCGGCCAGCCGCCCATGGTCGTCCTGGTGGAAGGTGATGACGTCCTGCGCAACCAGTACAGCGTCATCGAAGTGAGCCCGAAAAACTGCGCCAACGCCAAGGCCGACCTGGCCCGGAAATTCTCCGACTGGATGGCCGGGGCCGAGGCCCAGAAACTGATCGGCGATTTCAAGTTGTTGGGCCAGCCGTTGTTCATTCCAAATGCAAAATAGGGTCCCATGGACTTCATTCTCCAGGGCTTGCGCCAGGCGTTTCTGTTGCTCTTCTCCGGCAATGCCGAAACCTATTCGGCGGTGGCTGCCACGCTGACGGTTTCCAGTTACGCCATGGCCGTCAGCCTGGCCGTGGGGATTCCCTCGGGGTTTGCACTGGGCCATCTGCGTTTTGCCGGCCGGCGCCAGGTTCGGCTGGTGGTCGACACCTTGATGTCGCTGCCCACGGTCTTCATCGGCCTGATCGTCTATGCTTTCGTCTCGCGGCAGGGGCCGCTGGGCCACATGGGCCTCCTCTTCACCCTGCAGGGGATTGCCATCGGTTTGACGATACTGGCGCTGCCAGTGGTCATTTCTCTGAGTGCCGCAGCCGTGGAGAGTACGGACGCCAGCCTTCGCACGACCCTGCTGTCCCTGGGGGCCGGCAACCGTCAACTGATGTTCGGTACGTTGTGGGAGGCGCGCCACGCCATCCTGGCCGGGTCATTGGCCGCCTATGGCCGCGTCATGACCGAAGTGGGGATCGCCATGATCGTCGGCGGCAACATCAAATGGCATACACGCACCATCACCACGGCCATCGCCCTGGAGACCAATAAAGGCCAGTTCGCCATGGGCATCGCCCTGGGCCTGGTGCTGCTGCTGATCGCCTTTATCGTCAACGGCTCGGTATCGTTTCTGAGAAAAAGGTAGTTCCGGCCGCCATGACCCTCTACCAGCTCGACCATATTGTGCATCGCTACGATAAACGGCCGGCGCTCTCCCCGGCGCTCTCAATCGACCGCTGGTCCGTGGCCGAGGGCGCCATCACCGGGCTATGCGGTCCCAATGGCAGCGGGAAAAGCACCCTGCTCAAACTGCTCGGTTTCATCGAACGGCCTAGCCAAGGAGACATTTACCTCCAGGGCCGCAAAGCTGACATGGGCATGCGGGGGGTGCGCGATCATGTCTCCCTGCTGCCCCAGGAATCCTATCTGCTCAAACGCAACGTTTACAAAAATGTCGCCTATGGTCTTCGCCTCCGCAAAGACCGAAGTGACGAAGCCCGGCGCGTCCACCAGGCCCTGGACCTGGTCGGTTTGGCTCCCGATCGGTTCGCCCCGCGACTCTGGTATGCCCTGTCCGGCGGCGAGGCGCGTCGCGTGGCCCTGGCCGCCCGGCTGGTGCTCAAGCCCAAGGTGCTGCTGCTCGACGAGCCCACCACCAGCGTCGATGCGGCCAGCGCCCAGCAAATGAAGGCGGCCGCCCTGCAGGCCCACCGGCAATGGGGATCGAGTCTGGTCATCTCCAGCCACGATGTGCAGTGGCTGCAGGATATCTGCCACGACATCGTCTATATGTTCAACGGCCGCATCCTCGGCCAAGGCCAGCGCACGCTGCTCTTCGGCCCGTGGCAGCGCCTGGAGGGCAATCGCGTCGGCAGGCGGTTGGCCGGGGATCAGATCTTCGTGGCCGGCAATCCGCCCGACGAGATCGACAACGCCGTGGCCGCCATCGATCCGGCCGACCTCAGCCTTCATTCCTCCGACCAAAACATCCGCGATGGCAAGATGGCCCTCAAGGGTCTCCTGACACGGCTGGCGCTTGAAAATGCCACCGGCCGCATCCGCTTGGCGGTGGCCGTGGGCCACACCGAGTTTGCCGCCTGCATCGCAGCGGATACCCTCGCCGCTGAAAATTATCGCCCCGGAAAAGAGATTTGGATCGCCTATCGGCCCGAGGATGTGACCTGGTATTAGATCGGCCATCGCGGCGAAAAGGTTCTGGTCCGGGCGCGCAGGCGTCCCAGATGCAGCCGAGTCTTTTATCCGTCCGATAAGAACGCGCTGATCAACCGGGTAAAGCGCCGGGGTGCTTCGGCGGGGATGGAGTGGCCGATGCCCTCCAACTCCATGTAGCGCCCGCCGCAGATGGCAGCCGTCTCTTCGGCCCCCTCCCGCGTCACCAGGGGATCGTCCTCGCCGGTGAGCAGCAGCGACAGGAACGGCAGGTTGCCCAGAACGTTGCGCAACGGTGGGTAGTTCTGCAGCGCGGCCAGGTGTGCACGCAGGGATTCGGTGTGGTTACGGCGCACGATCGTTTTGACGATGCGTTCGAGTTGTTTTTCGTTTTCGCGCAAGTAGGTGCGGCCGAACACGTGAGGCAGGGCCGCCCACACCATGGCGTCCAGGCTGTGGCGCTGCAAAATTTCGTACCAGGAGCGCACGATCATCTTGGCGCGAAAGGTGGCCCGGGTGGAAATGCTGCACAACACCATCCGGCTGATCAGGTCCGGCGAATTGGCCGCCAGGGCCAGGGCGATGCGCGCGCCGTGGCTGATGCCGACGACGGCGGTCTGCTGAATGTTCAGTTCCGTAAGCAGCTGCTTCAGATCCGAAGCGTGAAGTTCCATGGAGAGGGGCTTGTCGCCCAGATCGCTGGCCCCCTGCCCCCGGCCGTCGTACGTCACCACCCTAAAATGGGCGGCCATGGCTTTGACGACCGGCTTCCAGTTGACCGTGGTCTGAAGGGTCCCATTGATGAAGGTGATCGTCGGCTTGGTAGCCCCCTCGCCGGCCAGCTCGTAATAGATATTGCACTCATCGATGGTCTTGAGATAGGGCATGATCCCCCTGTGGCGATCCTATCCTTTTGATGCGATCAGGGCCGCGCCGATGGCGCCGGTCACCTGGGCATATTCGGAAATGATCAGGTCGGCGCCTAGCTTTTCTTCCAACGCTTTCACCACGCCGATGTTCTTGGCCACGCCACCGGTCATCATGATCGGCGGCCGGACGCCGATGCGTTTGGCCATGGAGACGACCCGCGCCCCGATAGAAGCGTGAATGCCGGCGATGATGTTTTCACGTTTTTCTCCCTTGGCGATCAGGGAGATCACCTCCGACTCGGCAAAGACGGTGCACAGACTGCTGATGGGCGATGCCTTTTCAGCCGCCAGCGACAGGGGACCGAAGGCATCCAGGTCCACCTCCAGGGCGCGTGCCATCACCTCCAGAAAACGGCCCGTGCCGGCGGCGCATTTGTCGTTCATGGTGAAATCCTTCACCCGGCCGTTGTCGTCCAGCACGATGGCCTTGCTGTCCTGGCCGCCGATATCGATGATCGACCGCACCGCCGGATTGAGAAAATGGGCGCCGGCCGCATGACAGGTGATTTCGGTCACCGCCTTGTCGGCGAATCCGATGCTGTTGCGGCCGTAACCGGTGGCCACGATTCTTTCAATCTGGTCGTTCGCCAGAGCGGAATAGCCCAGGGCCTGGTCATAAACCTGGCGACCGGCATTCTGGGCATTGTAACCGGTGAGAATGACACAAGTGCTCACGATTTCATGGTCTTTGACCAGGGCCGCCTTGGCGCTGATCGAACCCACATCGATGCCTGCCGTGATCATAGTACCAACTTCCCGTTCAAACGAAAAAAGTCTTTTGATTTAAAAGTAAACCGTCCCATTCCCCATACAGCAACCGTTTATCGGCAGGGTGGCCCGGCCTTTCAGGCAAAGCCGCAGTTTTTTTGAAATCGCAGGCGTATCGGTGCTACGTCGAGGCTTTCAAAAAGGTGAGAATGCCGACCGCAAGGTCGCGACGACCTTTCGACTACAACATCTCGATGAAGGCATCGATCCGCGTCTCGATCTGACTCTCGGAAAAACTGCGTTCGTCCACCATGTCGGCCTCGATCATCAAGGTCGGTATGCCCACCTTTTTCTGAATGATGCGCTGGATGTCGTACTGCCCGAACGAATAGGGCTTGCAGCTCCGGTTGGAGTGGAACACCACCCCGTCGGCATCGTACTTCTTCACCATGCGGATGATGTTGTCGGCCATGATATCCGTGCCGCTGTTCAGGAAGATCCGGGCGTAGCTTTCACCCAGGAACCCGAGAAAGTCGCTGCGGTCCACGAACGGCATCCAGCTGGTCCAGCCGGAGGTGTACGTGTCGGCCACCAGGCAGGCCGATCGCTCAATGAACTTGTTCGACAACCAGCGCAGGCGGTACCAGATCGGCAGGTTGTCCCACACCAGGCGATACTTTTCGTTGGGCAGCATGCCGATGCCCTGGGCCACGCGCTCCTTCATCTCGGCCAGCAGCAGCTCGTAGTAATCCACGGCCGTCTGGGTGCCGCGCAGGGTGACGATCATGGCCAGATGAAAAAAGGCGTCGAAACAGGTCATGGGCGCCGGCCGGTTCATGGTGGTGTCGAGAATCTCCTGCCACAGCTCCTGGCCGCGGATCGACAGGTCGCCGACCACTTTCATGCGGTCGTAGTCGAACCGCTTGCCGCACACCTCTTCGAGAAAACGGATATACTCTTCGCTCTGTCGGGTCACGTAGCGGCGCATCTCGTCGTTGAACTCGGTGTGGGTGATGGGTGTGTCCAAGATAAACAGGGGCACGTTGTAGTAGCGCGCCTGAACCTCGTACCACTTGAGCACCGTGCCGCAGATGTTGTTGCAGCAGATCAGCATATCCGGCTCGGGCAGGCCGCCGATGGGGCCGCCGTTGACCGTGGCGCTGGCGATATCGGCCCGGGCGTACGAGCACAGGTCGCGGGGGTAGCCCATCTCCTCGGCCCGCTCGCACAGCTCGACCCCCATTTTGCTGGCTCCGATCATGGCGCCGTAGTTCTCCGGGTAGATGGGAATCACGTCCATCGCGTGCAGCGGCTCCACCGGGCCGCCGCTGGTGATCCAGGCGATGGGTTTGCCCCGCTGCTCCTTGGGGGTCTTGGCCTCCATGTAGTACTGGGCCATGATCTCGCGCATCTTGCTGTCGCATTTTATTTTTCGACGCTCTTTATCCGGGTCGATGATCTTCTCGTCGGATGGCATAATCTCTCCAAAAGAAGTTTGAAGTTTTATCTTCTAACCGAGGTCATTTGACCATCGTATCGCGTTTAATCTCTAAATCGGACAGGTACCTTCCCTTAACACTTCACACTTTTTAATCCCCAGCGAAGCTGGGGCTAAATCATCTCCAGAAACGCCTCGCATCTCGTCCGCAGCTGCCCTTCGGATGAGAGCTGGTCTTCGATTTCGAACATGATACTGGGGATGCCCTCTTTGTCCAGCATGGACTTCATATAGGGATAGTCGAAGCCGTGGGGGTCGCAGAATTTCAAAAAGAGAAAGATCACCCCATCGGCCCGGTTCTCCTTCACCTTCTCCAACAGATAGGCCCCACGGTTATAGATCCCGGCGTGCTTGGCCGGGCAGACCACCCGTTCCCGGTAGCGCTCGGTCAGGGCCTGGATCGGCTCCCGGGTTTCGTTCACCAGCCCTTCGAAATAGCGCGCGCCCGTGCAGAAATCGTCCCACACCACCCGGCCCCCGGCCTCTTCCACGACCCGGTAGATATCGGGCATGCTGCATAGCCCGCCGCTGAAGACGATTCGTTTTTTCGACTCGTCTTGGGACTGGGGCGCCGCGGCCAGCTGGTCGACAAGGGTCGCCAAAGCCTCGGCCAAATCACCGCGGTCCATGACCAGGGCGGCCCTGAAAACGGCGTGCAGATCGCTGCCGCCAATGACACCGGGACGGGTCCGGCGCAAGTCGTAAAGCGTTGCGAGGTGTTGCCGGACCTGGTTGCAGATCCCGATGGCGTCGGCGATCTTGGCGTCCGTGAGGGTTACGCCCAGGCCCTTTTCCAGATCCTGTTTAAAACGCCCTAACACAGACACCATATATTCGACCGCGCTCTCGGTGTCGAGCTTGACCGGCAGGATGATATCGGCATGAAAGCCAAAGGCGGTGTTCATCCGCCAGATGTCCGATAGGCGCTGGATCGAATCACACGTATGGGGAAACACCGTGCCGTCGAGAAATTCGAGGCGTCCGGCCAGGGCATCTTCCAGGGACCCGCGCACCAGGCTGCAACAATAGGCCTGCAGAAAGCTGTCGGCCCGCGAGATGTCGGCGCCGCTGCCCAGAATGCGATAAGACAGAGCGCCGGCGGCCACGATCAGCTCGTGCGGGGTGTACGAGCAGAAGTTGCCGACCACCTTGCCGCCGGTACGCTTTTTCCACTGCCGGGCATAGTCGGCGGGATGCTGGCTGATGTCTCGAAACAGCTGGAGAGGATCCATCGATGTCGCTCCTTGAGTTTTATTTTTTACTGATCGCCGGCATACGCGCCGCCGGCCTTCAACTTGGCCACGGCTTCGTCCTGCAGGACGCGGTAGGCGATCTTGCCCACCAGGGTCTGGGGCAGCTGCTCCCTGAACTCGATTTCCCGGGGGCAGCTCCACTTGATCAGATCCTTTCGGCAATGTTCGATCAACTCTTTTTCCAAACCCGGTCCGGCCTGGGCCGGATCTTTGAGCACCACGTAGGCCTTCACGCGCTCGATCTGGCTGCGGTCGGGCACCCCGATGACGCATGCTTCGGCCACGGCGGGATGTTTGTAAAGATGATCCTCGACCTGGGCCGGGTAGACGTTCATGCCCGAGGATTTGATCATGCGTTTCTGGCGCAATTTGAAATAGAAGAAGCCGTCCGCGTCCATGGTCCCGATGTCGCCGGTATGCAGCCAGACGCGGCCGTCGCTATGGGTCCGCAGGGTCTTGGCCGTCTCTTCAGGCTTATCGAGGTAGCCCATCATCACGGCCGGCCCGCTGATGCAGATTTCGCCCTCTTCCCCCAAGGGCGCCTCTTCGGTGCTGTCCGGCCGGACGATCTTGGCGCGCATGTCCGGAAAGGGCACCCCAATGCTGCCTTCGCGATATTCGTCGACCGGCAGGGCCATGATACCCGTCACCGCTTCGGTCAGGCCATAGCCCTCCAGCAGCTTGACGTTGCCGCCCTGGCGCCGGACGATCTCCTCGAAGCGCTCCTTGACCACCCGAGGCAGGGTGTCGGCGCCGCAAAAGGCTGCCTTGAGACAGCTCAGATCCGCCTTCTGGAAACCGGGATCGCGCGTCAGGGCATCGAACAGGGTGGGCACCCCCACCACGAACGACGGCCGCTTGGTGCGGATCAACCGGGCCACCTCCTCAGGGGTGAAGGTGGGCACCAGGATGGACTTGCCGCCACCCATGAAGGCCGCATTGACGCACACTCCCAGGCCGAAGCCGTGAAAGATCGGCAGAATGGCCAGGATCGAGCTGTCTTGTCGCATGCCCACCCAGTGGGCACACTGCAATCCCTCGGCAATGAAATTAAGGTTGGAGAGCATGATGCCCTTGGGTCTTCCGGTGGTGCCACCGCTGTAGAGAATCACGGCCATGTCGTGGGGGGCCATGTCGGCTTTGGGCGCATCTGGCTTGGCGTCCCGCATCAAATCCTGCCACCAGGCCACCCTGGGATCGGACGGGACCTTGGGGATCTTGCGCCCCTTTGTGAGGTTGAAGCCGATGCCTTTGAGCCACGGCAGATAGTCTGGAATCCGGGTGAGGATGATCCGCCCGAGGCCGGTGCGATCGGCCACCTCGGCGAACTTGGCATAGAAGGCATCGATCGTCAGGGCGATCTTGCTTCGGCTCACATTGAGGTAGAATTCGATCTCCGATGCCGTGGAGAGCGGATGAATCATGCTGGCTACGGCCCCCAGCCGGTTGGCCGCATAAAAACAGACGATCCCCTGGGGCGTGGTGGGCATGGCGATGGTGATGCGATCCCCCCTACGCAGCCCCAAGCCGGCCAGGGCGCCGGCGAACCGGTCGATCTCGTCGAGAAAACGGCGGTAGGTCGAGGTGCGGCCCAGGAAATCATAAGCGATGGCATCGGGGTGTCTGGCGGCGGTCATGGCGACCGCCTCGTACATGGTGACCTGGGGATAATCGATGGAATCCGGGACGTTGCCGTAGAAACGGCGCCAGGGCGGGTTTTCAGGCATGCGACGACCTCCTTCGGGGTTGGGCCGGTGGTACCTGGCGATTAAAAAACATACCGATTGGTATGTTTTTCCGAAATCCTCACCGAAATCCGGCTGTTTGTCAACAGCTCATTTCGCCCCGGCGATTCTAACGGAATGCTTTGCATTAAACCCGCCTCACCCTTTCATCGCCTGAAGGTCGGACAGGGTCTGCTCGAAAGCCCCCTCGCGCACCGCCACCAGGGGCGACAGGATCCGGATCCACAGCTCCCGCATTTTCCGATAATGGCCCGGCTCATCGATGCTTACCGACTGGATGGCCATGCCTCGCATGGCATAGAGCGTCAGGTTCATCACATCCTCGATGGGCAGAGCCGCCTCTCCGGCGGGTGCAAAGTTTCCCCGCCACAGCCGGTCCAGGGCCGCGAAAAAGTCTCGAATCACCGGCTGGATACGCGCCTTGAGGGCCGGATCGGTGCGGCAGGCCACATTGATTTCCAGCCAGATGTCCCGATAACTGCCCTGATAAAAATTGCGCCAGACGAACTCGACCAGGGTTTCCAGGGGCTGATCGCTGGCATCGAGCAGGGGCGCCAGCTCCGCCACCTTGTCGATGGGGCCGGTCAGAAAGGACTCGGCCGCCGCGGCTACCAGATCCCGCTTGCTGCTGTAATGGTGCCGCCATGCACCGCGCGAAACACCGGCGCGATCGAGAATCTGAGAAATTGAGGTGCCATGGTAGCCGAGCTGCTCGAGACAGGCGAGCGTCGCCGCAATCAGGCGCTTTCGCATGTCGCGGCTCTTTTCCTCCTGTGTGCGTTTGGGAGAATTGCCGATCATCCCATCTCCTTTCCAGACTTGCGCCTGCCATTGCAGCGCCTTGGCCTTGGGGTTTCATACCACAGGCCTGGCCACAGGGGCTATATTTACATCGACCAACTGAAACTTATACTGTTTGCAAACCATGACGAATTCGCAAAAAAGCCTTTTTCCGACGGCGCCGTAAAAGGTTCAAGATCAAGGCGCGCGAAATGCCGTGTCCTGAGGCGTACTTTTCCTGCGCCGCAAGGACCACGGGATGAGCGCAACGCAGATATTGGGCCTTTTAAGGCGCCGTCAACCTTAACAAAGGAGTGGTGCCCATGGAAACCAATGGCGGAAATGTGATCGCCGGTGTCTTGCAGCACCATGGCGTGAAAAATCTCTTTACCCTGTGCGGCGGACATATCTCGCCCATCCTGGTGGGCGCCAAACGCGCCGGTATCCGGGTTGTGGATGTGCGCGACGAGGCCACGGCCGTTTTCGCCGCCGACGCCACAGCCCGCCTGACCGGAATCCCCGGCGTTGCCGCAGTCACGGCCGGTCCCGGCGTCACCAACACCATCACCGCCTTGAAAAACGCCCAGATGGCCCAATCACCGGTGGTGCTGCTCGGAGGCGCCGCGGCCACGGTGATTAAGGGCCGGGGTTCGCTGCAGGATATTGACCAGATTGCCCTTGTCAAATCGATCTGTAAAATCGCGGTGACCATCAACCGCAACTGCGACATCGTGCCGGTGCTCGAACATGCCTTTCAAGTGGCCCGGTCCGATGTGCCCGGTCCGGTCTTCGTGGAGTGTCCCATCGATTTGCTTTACAGCGAATCGCTGGTGCGGCGGTGGTATGGTGCCGGATCCCAGGGTGCAACTGAAGGCGGCATCAAGAGCAAACTCTTTCAGTTTTACCTGGAGCGCCATGTGGATCGCATGTTCATGTGCGACTTTGATGACATGGCGCTGATCCCGTTGGAAGTCGCCATCCCGGAGATCAAACCCGGCAAATTGGCCGCGGCCGCCAGAATCATTAGCCAGGCGTGGCAACCGATACTCATCGTCGGCAGCCAGGCCATGCTGCAGCCGGCGGCCGTGCCGCGCATGGTATCGGCCATCGAACAGCTGCAGGTCCCCGTCTACCTGACCGGCATGGCGCGGGGATTGATGGGGCCGGCCCACCCCCTGCATTTGCGCCACCACCGCACGGAAGCCCTTAAAACCGCCGATGTGGTGATGCTGACCGGCATGCCGTGCGACTTCCGCCTGAACTATGGCCGTTCCATCAACAGCCAGGCCAAACTCATCGCCATCAACCGGAGCACGAGCGACCTGACCCTGAACCGCAAACCGAGTGTGGCCATCCACGGCGACCCGCTGGAAGCACTGTGTCAGTTGGCCGAAGCCATGGGTTATCCAGAAGAGAAGTGGTCGGAATGGATGGCGGCGCTGCGGGATCGGGAACGGCAGCGGGAGGCGCAGATCGAGGCCATGGCCGGAACGCCCCCCGAAGGGGTCAACCCCATCGCGCTGTTGAAAGCATTGGACCGCTTTATCGACGACCGCTCGATTCTCGTGGCCGACGGCGGCGATTTCGTGGCCACCGCGGCGTACACCCTGCACCCCAGGAAACCATTGTCCTGGCTCGATCCGGGTCCCTTCGGCACATTGGGGGTCGGCGCCGGATTTGCCCTGGGGGCAAAGCTGAGCCGGCCCGATGCCGAGGTATGGCTGCTCTATGGAGACGGCGCAGCCGGATACAGCCTGCAGGAATTCGACACCTTCGTGCGCCATGGGGTGCCGGTGATCGCCGTGGTGGGCAACGACGCCGGCTGGGCCCAGATCGCCCGGGATCAGATCAAGGTGCTCGGCGACGACGTCGGCACGGCCCTGCGGCCGACGGCCTATCACCAGGTGGTCGAAGGTTACGGGGGCAAAGGTTTTCTGGTTGAGTCCGAAGCGGCGGTCGCGCCGGTGCTCGAAACGGCTCGGGAGACGGCCCGGACCGGTACACCGGTGCTGATCAATGTGCGCATCGGAAAGACCGATTTCCGGGAAGGCGCCCTGTCCATGTAACCGCTATCATCGCGTCGATGGAAAGACGAGGGCAGCGGTCACCTCCGGATCGCGATGCACTTGATCTCCACCAGACCGTTTTTGGGCAGCGTCTTGACGGCCACCACGGCCCGGGCCGGCTTGTGATCCCCGAAAAAGTCCTGGTAAATGCGGTTGAATTCAACGAAGTTGCCCATGTCGGCCAGAAAGACATCCACGGCAGCCACGTCGGTCAGTTGACATCCAGCGGCCTGCAGGATGGCGCGCATATTAGCCAGCGCCTGGCGGGCCTGGGCGTCGAAATCGTCGCCGACAAACTCACCGCGCGTGGGATCGAACCCCAGCTGTCCGCTGACAAAGACCATACCGCCGCCGATGCGCCCCTGGGCGTAAGGTCCGATGGCCGCCGGTGCTCCGGTGGTTTCGATTGGGATGGTGGAAGACATGCTTTTCTCCTCTCTGTTTCGATCAAGATCAACAAGGTGACGGCTATGCATAAAGTCACTGCCGGACGGCGCCGTCAACAGGTCAAATGAAAGCAACCGGCCACGATCACCCCCGGTGCCGCCGCGATGAGCGGCGCCATATCCTCCAGCGCCAGCCGATGGCCGAACGGACGCCACCAGTTGTCTTTCACTCGACCGTCGGGAAATATCATCAGGTCGGACGTGTATTCCTGCCCATCGATGGTCATGGTGCCGAACGCGCACGATTCTATCATGCCCTGCCCTCTCTTTCGTTTTGCCCAAACAAAAAAATATTGTGCGCCACAGGAAAGTCAACACGCGACCTGGCGTGCCAGCCATTCTCACTGATTGAGATTCACACCGAAGGGCATGCTTGTTAAAAGTTTTTTCATTTAAATTTCGCATTTCAACGGAGATGGCAGGCGTGGGTGGGGCAGGTGGCATCGGCCACCTGCCCCACCCACGCCGGGTTTAATAAATAGCATGCAATTTGAATTGCTGCCGCCGTGCGACGCAGGGAGGGCGGCACCAAAAAAACCATTGAGGCGGATGAAAGCGGAGGGGCGAACAAAAAGGTTTCGGCCAGGGCGGGAGACCACGGCAACCAACTCGTGCCGCCCCGGCCGGTGCGATACTGGGGTTTCAAGAGACGCGTTTCATACCGGTATGCGATCCGGACCGGGAAAAAGGTCGACGGAGAGCTCCTTAAGCTTGTATTTCTGGATCTTGCCACTGGCCGTCATGGGGTAGCCGTCGACGAAGGCCACGTGCTTGGGAATTTTAAAGCGGCTGATCTGGCCCCGGCAGAAATCGCGGATGTCGTCGGCGGTCAGGTCCGCGCCCGATTTCTTGATGACGAAAGCACCCACCTCCTCGCCGTACTTTTTACTGGGCACTCCCACGACCTGCACATCGACGATGCCCTCCATCCGATAAAGGAACTCCTCGATCTCCCGGGGATAGATGTTTTCGCCGCCGCGGATGATCATGTCTTTGTGCCGTCCGGTGATGGCCAGATAGCCGTCGGCGTCCATGACGCCGAGATCGCCGGAGTGCAGCCAGCCATCGGCATCGATGGCCTTGGCCGTGGCTTCGGGCATGTTGTAGTAACCTTTCATCACGTTGTAGCCGCGGCAGCACACCTCACCCTGCTCGCCCACGCCCAGTTCCCGGTGGGTTTCGGGATCCACGATCTTCACCTCGATATGCGGCATGGCCCGGCCCACGGTTTCCGTGCGCCGGCGCATGTCGTCGCCGGGCAGGGTCTGGGTGATCACCGGCGACCCTTCGGTCAGGCCGTAGCAGATGGTGATTTCCCGCATGTACATCTTTTCGATCACCTGGCGCATCACGTGCACCGGGCACGGTGAGCCGGCCATGATGCCGGTGCGCAAGGATGAGAAATCGAACTTGTCGAACAGCTTGTTTTCCAGCACGGCGATGAACATGGTCGGCACGCCGTAAAGCGCCGTGCACCGCTCCTGCTCCACCGAGGCCATCATCTGCACCGGATCGAACTTTTCCAGAATCACCAGGGTGGCCGCATGGCTAACCGCCGCCAGCACGCCGAGCACGCAGCCGAAACAGTGGAACAGGGGCACTGGCAGGCATACTCGATCAGCCGCCGTGAACCGCTGATTCTCGCCGATCCAGAAGCCGTTGTTGCCGATGTTGTAATGCGTGAGCATGACGCCCTTGGGAAATCCGGTGGTGCCTGAGGTGTATTGCATGTTGACCACGTCATGGGGGTCGAGCTGGGCCTGACGCGCCGCGTAGTCGCCCGGCGCGGTCATGGCCGCCATGGCCATCACCTCGGGCAGGGCATAACACCCGCGATGCTTTTCCATGCCCAGGAAAAAGACCCGCTTGAGGTGATGAAACCGATCGCTCTGCAGCCGACCGCGCTCCTGGGTCTTGAGCTCGGGCACCAGGTCGTAGAGGGTCTTCAGGTAGTCGGTGTCCATGTACCCGTCGATGAGAAAGATATTTTCACACTCGGACTGCTCGAGCAGGTAGGCCAGTTCGGCGCTCTTGTAATTGGTGTTGACCGTCAGCAGCACAGCCCCGATCTTGGCCGTGGCAAACTGCAGGGCCACCCAGTAGGGTATGTTGGTGGCCCACACCGCCACCTTTTCGCCCTTGGCCACGCCCAGGGCCATGAGCCCCTTGGCCAGGCGATCGACCACTTCACCGAACTGGCTGTAGGTCAGCCGAAAATCGCGATCCACGTAAACGATCGCCTCGTTGTCCGGATGGCGTTCGATCGCCTCGTCCAACAACCGTCCCAGTGTCATGCTGCGCAATGCGTCTCCCATGACCTCCTCCTATTTCGGAATGTAGAGCACTGCGTAGATGGCGGCCGGTTCGGTGCCTTTGCAGCTCACATAGTGGGGTACGACCGAATTGTAATAGATGCTGTCTCCCACCTCGAGGGTGTAAGTTTCATCTGCATAGATCACTTCCACCTGTCCGCCCTTTACCACGATGAACTCCTCACCCTCGTGGCTGGAGAGCTGCTTCTCCTGGGCCGATTCGGGCATCAACTCCACGTAGAAGGGTTCCATATGGCGATCGCTTTTGCCCTTTCCAAGGGAATAAAACTTCAAATCCACGGGCTTGTCCTTGCCCCGCAGCATGCTCAGCTCGCTTTTGCGCTCGGCCTGCCGGATCACCAACGGGTCTTTGCTCAACTGGTCGTCCAGAAATGTGCCTAGTCGCACCTCCAATGCCCGGGCGATCTTGAGCAGCGGTCCCAACGACGGATAGACATTGTCCGCCACGACCGAATCGATAAAATCGGGCGACAGCCCGGTACGCGCCGCCAGATCCTTGCGACCGATCCCTTTTTGTTCCATAAAGGCCTTGATGCGCTGGCCCACCTTTTCAGATTTCATGCGACCTCCTTAACGGCTTATTGAATGCGACGGCAATCTGCCGCGCCGCTCCGCCGCCCGACTGCGGTCGGCGGATGCCATGTTGATTGGGTTGTGTAAAATCGGGTTACATACCCCATGCGGACCGTGGGATCAAAGAAAAATCATCGTGCCGTGAGACAGGGGCCGACGATTCATTCAGCCGGGCAGTGGTGGGGGCGGCGAATGCAGGGCCGGCGTCAGTCGAATTCCAACAGCCGGAGAGCGGTCTGGAGCACCGTCTGGGCATCGAGGTTCTTGGCCGCCCCTTTTTCGACCCATTCTTTCCTGAGCGGCTGGGTCAGGCCCTTGAGCCGGCCCATTTCTTCGTCCGAAAGGGTGTTGATCTGGATGCCTTTTCCCAAGGCCCGCGATTTGAATGGTTCATCGGTTTCGTCATAAGCTTTTCCGGCCGCAAGGGACATGGTCAAACCGGTGGTCTCGTCGATCGCCTTGCGGATGTCTGCGGGCAGGGCGTCATACTTGCGCTGGTTCATCACCACCATCATGGTCATGGTGTAAAAATCTACCTCCAGGGCGAACCGGGTCAGGTCGTCCAATTTAAACACGCCGAGACCTTCCCAGGGCGCCACCGTGCCGTCGACGATACCTCTTTCCAGGGCGGAATAGGCTTCGGTGATCGGCATAGCAATGGGAATGGCGCCGTAGATTTTGAGCGCCTGGGTGACATAGGGGCTGGCGGTCCTGATCTTCAGGCCTTTCAAATCATCGAGGCATCGGATGGGCCGTTTGGTGGTGTGAAAGTCGCCGCCCGGATGACAAAAGAGGGCCAGGAGCTTCACCTGGCCGTACTCCTTGCGGAAATCGGCTGATTGTTCGTAGGTGTTCCACATGGCCGCGGCGGTCTTCTCGGCGCCGGGAGTCATGTAGGGCAGGGCGAATACCTCGGTCATGGGGAAACGGCCCGGCGTGTAGTCGTGCAAGGTATAGGCGATATCCGCAATGCCCTTTTCGGCCAATTCGTAAAGCGTCGCGGGTTTTCCGAGGGCACCGGCCGGAAACATCTTCACCTCGATTCGGCCGCCGGTCATTTCGCTGATCTTTTTGGCCCAAGGTTCGAACACCTTGACCTGCATGGTGTGCATCGGGGAAAATCCAGTGGCGAACCTGAGCGTTTCGGCCGCCGTACCCGTGGAAATCCACGCCGCCGAAGCCAGCCAAACCGCCAGACATGCCCAAATCCTCCGCCGCGTTTTCATGTTGCACCTCTCCTTGTTCCCGTGTCGCCATTTCTCCGTCGCTTTCAATCACATATGCGTTGGAATGAAAAGGGCAATCTGGGGAAAAATCGTCAACAGCAGGATCACCAAGAGTATTGCGATCAAAAAGGGCCCGATACCGCGGAAAACAGTAGATAACGGAACGTTCGGCGCAGCGGCCTTCAATACGAACACATTGAGACCGATGGGGGGTGTGATCAGACCGGCTTCCAACACGATCACCATGATCACGCCGAACCAGATGGGATCGAACTGCAGGGACTGAACCACGGGAAAAAGAATCGGCAACACCAGGATCATGATGGCGTAACAGTCCATGACGCAGCCAAGCGCCAGGAAAATCGCAAGCATGACGGCCAGGATGGCATACCTGGGCAAGGGCAGGGCCGCCAGGGTATCGGCCAGCCGCATGGGCAGGCCGGTCAATCCCAGGAAAGCGGAAAAGATATTGGCACCGATGATGATCAGAAAGATCATGGCCGTGGTCGTTCCGGTCTCCTGCAGGCTCCACATAAAGGTGTCCTGGGTCACTTTGTTTCGTGAAAGGGCCAGGAGGAAACTGCCGAAGGCCCCCATGCCGGCCGCCTCGGTGGGAGTGAAGATGCCGTAATAGATGCCGCCCATGACTAGCAAGAAAAGCAGGAGCATGCCCCAGGCCCCCTTGAGGGACCGCCACTTCATCGTCCACGATGTCCGGGGCCCGCAAGGCCCCAACGCCGGTTGGATCCGGCACTGGATATAGATGGTCAGCACAAACAACGCGCTCAACAGCAGGCCTGGCAACAAACCGGCCATGAACAGCTTGCCGATGGATGCTTCGACCAGGATGCCGTACAGGACAAAGCCGATGCTGGGTGGAATCAAGATCCCCAAGGTGCCGCCGGCGGCCACGCATCCGGTAGAGAGCCGTTGATCATATCGGTACTTGTTCATTTCGGGAATGGCCACCATGCCCATGGTCGCCCCGGTGGCCAGGGAAGATCCGCACACGGCTGCAAAACCGCCGCAGGCCATGATGGTCGCCATGGCCAGTCCGCCCCTGCAGCGGCCCAACCAGGCGTGCAACGCCTTATAGATATCCTCGCTGACACCCGAAACGAAAGCGAACTGCCCCATCAGAATGAAGAGGGGGATGACGCTCAATGTATAAGATTTGCTCTCGGCCAGAGGGGTGATGGAGAGAATATAAAGCGCGCTGCGGGTGTCCTGGATCACACACAGGCCCAGAAAACCCACCAGGGCCATGGCGATGCCGATGTACATCTTCAGCGCGAGAAAAACAAAGAGCAACAGGATGCCCAGGATGCCGATCCACTCGGAACTCAAGTTGGGTCTTCCTTTCGCTCCGACAAGAGGCCGACGATGTCTCTGAGATATTCGACGCACATGGCGAGACTGCCCAGGACCAGGAAAAAAACGAAGGGATAGTTCGGAATCACCAGGTTCGGCGACACTTCCCCGACCTGGAACAGGTCCAGCGCTTTTTTCAAACCCATGTAGGCCATCAACATGAAGAGTCCCAGGCAGAGGAGATGATTGACGAGCGCGACGATGCGGCGTATCCGCTTGGGCGCCGAATCCATGACGATCTCCACGCAGACGTGTCGTTTTTTGGATTGGGTGTATCCCAGGAAGGCGTATATGAGGATCAAGACCAGAAATTCCGTCAGCTCATAGGCGCCCAGCAGGGGGGCATTGAAAAGATAGCGGCCGGCCACGTCGACCACCGTCAAAGTCATCATGGCCAACAGGGCCACGGCCCCCACCTTGGAGAGCCATGCGTTGACATTGGCACTTTTGGAAACCATGGTCTTTAAATCCATTCGATCGTCAATCCCCTTCACCATGAGAGCTGACCGTTAATAAAGGTAACCACCGGCCCTGTCAACATGCGGGACGGGTCACCATGGGTTCGAACTGAACGCGATTCATTTAACCCGGCGCGAGGGGGGCAGGCGGCCGCCTCCATCTGAAAAAGATTTGATTTCGTTCCCTCCTTCGTTTTAAACAGGGAAACTTAATCATCATCGACCGGCGCAAACCGAAGCCGTTTCAAATTTTCGCATTCGATCAGGAGGCCATACCATGGGCAACGACCCCAACAAGGTCATCTATTCGATGATCCGCGTCAGCAAATACTACGACCAGAAACCGGTCTTGAAAGATATCTCGCTATCCTACTTTTACGGCGCTAAGATCGGCGTCCTGGGGCTCAACGGTGCCGGAAAATCGTCGCTGCTGCGCATCCTTGCCGGCGTGGACAAGGAGTTCAATGGCGAGACGGTGCTCTCCCCGGGCCACACGGTGGGTTACCTGGAACAGGAGCCGCTGGTGGATTCACAAAAAACCGTTCGGCAGGTCGTGGAGGAGGGCGCGCAGGAGACGGTGGACCTGCTCAAGGCCTTCGAAGAAATCAACAACAAGTTCGCCGAACCGATGAACGACGACGAAATGGACCAGCTGATCCAGCGCCAGGGTGAAGTCCAGGAACGGCTGGACGCCCTCAACGCCTGGGACCTGGACGCCCGGCTGGAGATGGCCATGGATGCGCTGCGATGCCCGCCGGGCGACACGCCGGTGAATGTGCTGTCGGGCGGCGAAAAGCGACGCGTGGCCCTGTGCCGGCTGCTGCTGCAGAAACCCGACATCCTGCTGCTGGACGAACCCACCAACCACCTGGATGCAGAAAGCGTGGCCTGGCTGGAACGCCACCTGCAGGAGTATTCTGGAACGGTCATCGCCGTCACCCACGACCGCTACTTCCTCGACAATGTGGCCGGCTGGATACTGGAACTGGACCGGGGCCAGGGCATCCCCTGGAAAGGTAACTACTCGAGCTGGCTGGAACAGAAGCAGGAGCGTCTGCGGCGGGAGGAGAAAAGCGAAAGCACCCGCCAGAAGACACTGGGGCGCGAACTGGAGTGGATCCGCATGTCCCCCAAGGGGCGCCATACCAAGAGCCAGGCCCGCATCAACGCCTACGAGCAGCTGCTCTCCCAGGAATCCCAGAAGCGCGAGCGGGACCTGGAGCTCTATATCCCGCCGGGGCCGCGGCTGGGCGATGTGGTCATCGAGGCGGACAACGTGCGTAAATCGTTCGGGGATCGATTGCTGATCGACGAGATGAGCTTCCGCCTGCCGCCCGGGGGCATTGTCGGCGTCATCGGCCCCAACGGCGCCGGCAAGACCACTCTGTTCAAGATGATCTGCAGCCAGGAAAACCCCGACAGCGGCACGATCCGCGTGGGTGAAACCGTGAAGCTGGCCTATGTCGACCAGAATCGCGAGCTCGACCCCCAGAAATCGATCTGGGAGGAGATCACCGGCGGCAATGAACAAATCGAACTGGGCAACCGCCTGGTCAACTCCCGGGCCTACGTGGCGCGATTCAACTTCTCCGGCACCGAGCAGCAGAAAAAGGTCGGCACCTTGTCCGGCGGTCAGCGCAACCGCGTTCATTTGGCCAAGGTGCTGCGGGAAGGGGCCAACGTGATTCTATTGGACGAGCCCACCAACGACCTGGACGTCAACACCCTCCGGGCGCTGGAAGAGGCATTGGAGAACTTTGGCGGTTGCGCCGTTGTAATCAGCCACGACCGCTGGTTTCTCGATCGCATCGCCACCCATATCCTGGCTTTCGAAGGCGACAGCCGGGTGGTCTACTTCCAGGGCAACTGGTCCGAATACGACGTCGACCGCAAGCGCCGCCTGGGCGCCGAAGCCGACCGGCCGCACCGCATCAAGTATCGGCAGTTGACAAGATAACGAAGTCTAAAGATCCGCGGACGCCTGGGGCAGATGCCGTCGGCACGCCTCGGCAAAATCCTCGGGATAGTGGCCATTGATCCAGCGCAGCTGGGCCTCGCTGAAGGCGCCCGGGGACTCGGGCAGGCGTGGCAGGAATGCATAGAGCAGGTGCTGTCCGTTGTCTCCGGCATCGAAGCGCTTGCCGTATTCGATGACCGTAATCATGGCGGCCCCCAGGGCGGTCAGCACCCGCATGGCGACGAGCAGGGCCTGGTCTATTGCCCGCCGGACGGCCGCATCGGCTTCGACGATATGCCCCACCGGCGGCCGGGTCACGATCTGCAACTCCCATTGGGAGGTCTGGGCCTTGGGCACGAAGAGCAGCACCTGTTCGTCCTGATAGACCACCAGGTCTCGGGGCCGGTCGGTGCGTCCGTCCATGCGCCTATTGGCGGCTATGGCTTCCAGATAGCACTCGAAAAACCGTCGGCCGGTGCGCCGTTGAAACTCTTCTATGAATCCGCGAATCATGTCGCCGCAGGCAAACGCATCCAGGCGGTTCCCGGTTGAACCCGCCGCGGCCGGGACGGTCGCCGGAATCAGGGCATACTGCTGGTGAATCTGCTGGTGGGAGGCGTGCAGGCGGTAGCCGCTGGGTGCGTAGTCGAACCCGTAATTCCATCCCCACAGGGTCGCCGTAAACGGCAGTCGGCCCGGATCGGCAGCGGCCAATCGCTCCGCGACCGATAGCCGCAGCTGTTCCAACTCGACAGCGGTGAGCTCCCGCCGATTGGCCTGGATGGGCAGTTCGAGCATTTCGGCCAGGCGCACACAGGTGCGCTGGTAGTAGAGATGACGCATGCCGAAGATGTCTTCGGGATTGAGCCGGCCCACGACATAACGCACCGCATCATCGGCCATGTTGGCCGCGAAATGACCCCAGGGAATGTAGCTGTTGCGCCGCAGGTACTCGAACACGTGGCTGCCGTCATGACGCCATTCACCCACGATTTCGCTGTTGCCCTGGGCGCCGGGTCGCAGCACCATTACCTGGCGGTATGGCTCGGGCAGCGCGGGGTTGTTGGCCACCGCGTCGAAGAGTTGCTCGTCGAAGATCCGGGCCCTGGCATGGCCGCCGCTCCCGTTGGTGTATTGCATCCCGATGGGCACGCCGGTGACGGGATCCTTTTCGAAGCCGCAGCAGACCTCGGCCAAGGCCTTGAGGTCGGCCGGATCGGTGGAGGTGACGGCCACGGCCAGCTGCAGGGGGCGCGGCAGATTGGAGATGAAGCCTGCCGTCTCCTCGTGGCTCAATTGCCCGCCGACCAGGCTCTCACGCAGATATTGGGTCAGGGAAGAATCCGGCCGGTCCGGGATAGCGATTCGTCCAAGGTCGGCGGCCGCGCGATCGGCCCACCCCTTGCCGATGTAAGTGGTGCCTTTGAATGGAAATGGATTGGCGATTTCGTAGATGGCATCCGCAGCCGGCTCCTCCACATCAGACGCCGGAAAGTTGGCCGCATTGAAATGGGGGCGCCCTTCATCCGTGTGACCCAAAACCGAAAGATCGTCGCAGGCGCGCAAATTAACGGTCGTGAACCGGGGCTGATGCAGCCCGAAGATGAATCTCCCCTCGGGCGACAGGCAGGTCCGGAGGTCCAACATGGGCCGCCCCCTTATTCGCTGTATATGACCGCCAGTACCTTGGCGATCCCTTCCAGCGCTGTCAGCAGGTGGGGGGTGGTGGATAGATAATACACGCTGTCTCCGGGCTGGAGCTCGAACCGTTCGTCGCCGATATAGAGCAAGACCTGGCCTTCGAGCACGTAAATAAACTCTTCGCCGGCATGCACCGAGCGCTCTTCGTCCGGCACGGCCTCCAGTTCGACCAGCAGGGCCTCCATGTGGCGGCCTTTGACTTCCGGCGCCAGGCTCATGTAAGTGTAGGCCGCGCGTGCGCTGCGCGCCGCCGAAGATCGCGACACGACCCGGCGCTCATCCTTGCGGGTAACGGCATAGAGCTTATGGCCTTCGCCGGAAAGCAGGCGCTGCAAGGCGCTGTCCAACGCCTTGCTGAGCTTGATGATGGTGCCAAGCTGTGGGCTGATCGCATTTCTTTCGATTTCCGCCAGCATGGCGGCATCGAAGCCGGTCAGCCGGGAAAGATCGATCAGGGTCAGGCCCTTTTCTTCACGTAGTTTCCTGATCCGATCGCCGATTTGCTCGCGGCAGGCATCGTCGCAGGATGCAATATCGCCGGTCAGGTCCTCGAAATAATCCACGTTGATCGGCGGCTTTTCTTCAGACGCCATGATGTGCCTCCTGACTCCCGCTGTTCGGGAAAGTGTCCGGTGTTGAGTTATTGCCCCTCCATATAACCGGATTCAGGTGGTCCGGCAACCCGAATATCCGGTCCGATGCAGGCTATCGCCGCAAGTGCTCGGGCAGCACGGCGGCGGCACCCCAGCCGTCAGGCAGATTCTGATCCGGCCGTTCACCGCGTTTGGCCTTGCGTTTGGCCAGCCCCGGCCGGGCGAAGCGCGGATGGCCCTCCTTGAGGGTGCGGCCGTTGATGATGGCCTCGCTGCGCAGGCGATGGCCTGCGGTACGCTCGAGCTGGCGCCCCAGCCAGAGGATGCGGTCCACGTCGTAGCCGTGCGCGATACCCATCTCGTCGATCTGCACCAGCAGGTCCTCCAGGCAGATCAAACCCACGTAGCGGGGATCGTTATAGTAGTACTCGCCGGTACCCGGCACCGGGCAGTCGTCGAGAAAATTGGCCGGCTGGCCGCCCAGACCGCCCATGGTGGCCTCGAAGTGGCAGATGCCAGCCTGCAGGGCGGCCAGCACCGATGCCGACGCCACCCGCTTGGTCTCGTGGAAATGGGCGATGTGCAGGCGCGTATCGGGAATTTCGTCGAGAATCATGGAAAAATAACGGTAGACCTCCGGGGCCGAGGCGCTGCCGTCATGGTCGGCATGCTCGATGTCGTCGGCGCCGATCTCCAGCCAGCGTTTGGTGAACTCCACGGCATCTTCCAGCCGCGTGGCCCCGCCGATGGGGCTGCCCCAGATGGTGCTCACCGTGCCGCACATCTTGATGCCCGCATCCCGGCACTTTTTGGTGCAGCGTTCGGATTCCTCCCAATACTCGGGGAGCGTGCAACCCGAGTTGGCGAAATGGTGTTCCTCTTCGGTGGAGACCATCATCAGGACCCGGTCTGGTCCGATACCTTCCTCCTTGAGACGAATGGCGCGGTCCACCGCCGGTTCGCGGATGGTGATGGCCGTCAAAACCAGATCGTCATAATTGATTCCCTTGCGGGCGCAACGATCCTTGAACCGCTGGCTGCGCAGATGCTTGAGCAGCTCCTCGGCGTCGCTGAACTGGGGCATGAGAAAGGGGTTGCCCAGGTTGGTCACCTCGATGTTGCGGCAGCCGGCGAAAATCAACTCCTCCAGGTAGAAGATCTTGGCCCGGGTGGAGATGAACCTCTCCAGGTGCTGGAACCCGTCCCGGATCGTGATGTCGCCGATGGTCACCTTGCGCGGCATGCGCGGAAATATTTTCCAATAATCATATTCAGTCATGGCTCACACCTCGTCTTGGCTTTAAAGTGATGACTTGAAAATCGAACGCCTGGAGCGGACGGCCACCCGCTCCAGATGCATTTTTCATATAAATGATAGAATACCTTCACTTAACACTTAAAACGTTTCACTTTAAACTATCTCCCCTTGTAATTCGGCTTTCGCTTTTCCCGAAACGCGGTCAATCCCTCGGTGCGATCCTCGGTGGGGATGCAGATCCAATAGGCATTGGATTCGATGGCCAGGCCGGTGGCCATATCGGTTTCCAGACCCCTGTTGATCGCGTACTTGGCCTGTTCCACGGCCACGGGACCGGACTGACATATGTCGCGTGCCAGGCAGCGCGCCTCTTCCATCAGGTCGCCGGCCGGATAGACATGGTTGACCAGGCCGATCTGCAGCGCCTGGCGCGCATCGATGCGGCGGCCGGTGAAGATCAATTCCTTGGCCATGCCCCGGCCGACCAGCCGCGGCAACCGCTGGGTGCCGCCGGCGCCGGGAATGATGGCCAGACGCGTTTCGGTGAGCCCCATGGTGGCGGTCTCCGAGGCCAGGCGGATATCGGACGCCAGGGCCAGTTCGGTGCCGCCGCCCAAAGCCACGCCGTTGACCGCCGCGATGATCGGCCGCGGGAAGTTTTCGATGTCGTCCATGAGCCGGCGGATCGCGAAGATAAAGGCCTTGACCTCCTCGGGCGCCATGCCGGCCCGCTCCTTGAGATCGGCCCCGGCGCTGAAGGCGCGGTCACCGGCCCCCGTGATGATGACCACGCGCACCGAAGCATCGAAACGCAGGGCGGCCATCTGCTCGCCCAAGGCCCTGAGCATGGCGAAATTGAACGAATTCATCACCTCGGGCCGGTTCAGTGTGACGGTGGCAATTCCTTCGTCCACCTCGCAAAGCACCAGTTTGTCATTCATGATATCCCCCTTGTACGCAAATCACCAAACATCGCTCGCATTCAATCGGCACCATCCTTGACGTGCCCCTTTACAACGTTTCGAAATTCATGCTTCCCTGCCGCCTAACAACCGATGTGTCTGGAGATGACGATGCGCTGCACCTCGGAAGTGCCCTCACCGATGTCCAGCAACTTTTGATCCCTATAAAAGCGCTCTACGTGGTAGTCTTTCATCAGGCCGTAGCCGCCGTGGATCTGCACGGCATGATTCGCCACGCGTCCCATCAATTCGGAGCAGTAAAGCTTGGCCATGGCCGCTTCCTTTGCAAAAGGTCGGTGCCGGTCCCGCAACCAGCACGCTTTGTAGAGCAAATTGCGGCCGCATTCGATCTCCATGGCGCTGTCAGCCAACTTGAAGGCCACGGCCTGGAACTTGGATATGGGTTGGCCGAACTGCTCCCGACTGCGGGCATATTTCAGGGCCATTTCATAGGCGCCCACGGCCCCGCCAAGTCCCATGGCGCCGATTGAAAGACGTCCGCCGTCAAGGGTCTGGAGCATCTGGTGGAACCCGTCGCCCGGGCGGCCCAGCATGTTCTCTTCGGGTACGCGCACATCATCGAAATAGAGCTCACCCGTGTTGGAGGCGCGCCACATCAACTTGCCCTTCATGGCCACGGCCTTGAAACCGGGCGTGCCGCTTTCCACCAGGAAACAGGTGTATTCGGGTTTGCCGCTGGGCCGGGTGCCGGTCACGGCCTGCACCGTCACCCCCAGGGCCATGTCGCAGGCCGAATTGGTGATGAAAATCTTGGAACCGTTGATCACCCAATCGTTTCCATCCTTGACGGCCGTGGTCTTGCTGCCGCCGGCATCCGAACCGGCCGTGGGCTCGGTGAGTCCGAATCCCCAGAGGGCCTCGCCCCGGCACAGGGGCGGCAGGTACTTTCGTTTCTGCGCCTCGGTGCCGAAATAGTAAAGGGGGCCGATGCCCAGGGAGTTTCCCGCCGCGATGGTGGCGGCCTGGGAGCCATCCACCCGCGCCACCTCTTCCACTGCGATGATATAAGAGAGGTAATCCAGCCCCTGGCCGTCGTAATCCTCGGAAACGATCATACCGAAGAGGCCGATTTCACCCATCTTGCGCGTCAAGTCGGCCGAAAAGCGCTCCTGATCATCCAGTTCGGCCGCCACCGGCGCGATCTCCTTTTCCGCAAAAGCGCGCACCTCCCTGCGGATCATCTCCTGTTCACGGGTCAAGTCAAAATCCACCGTAGCCTCCTTTCTCGCGCCGGTCTGAATTCACCCCATGGCATTCAATAGGACGCCCGGGCCGGCGGGCCGGCGCACGACCACTGCGCGGCCTTGAGTCCGTTAATGACGAAATTTTCGTAAATCTCGGCGATCTGCTCCACCGAAAACCGCCCTTCGGGCCGAAACCAGGACGCACCGGCCGTGCAAAGGGTTAAAATGGCATAAGAAAGGATCTTGATATCCCCACCGGCAAAAATACCGCCGTCGATGCCCTGCCCGATGAGGCTTTGAAAAATGCGTTCGTAATCGTCGCGCTTGGTCACGATCAGCTTGAAATTTTCCGGAGAAAGGCCTCTAAGTTCGCTGCTGGCGATGAAGGTCTCCTTCTGGCGGCGCAGGTGAAACACGACATGGGTGCGCACCGCGGCCCGCATGCTCGCCTCGACCCCCAGGGCCTGGGCCAGGCCGGCCTGGAGGCTGCTGAGCAGATCCTGCATGGTGGTCTGCATAATATCCAGCAACAGCACCTCCTTGCCGCTGTAATGGTAATAGATGCTGGCCTTGCGGATATTGCAGCCCCGGGCGATTTCGCTGATGCTGGTGGCAAAATACCCTTTTTGAAAAAACAGGTCGATGGCCACCTGCTTGATCGTCTCTTTCATGGAACTCATGGGGCGTTGTCTTTCCAGTCCAAAGGGCGGCAGTGGGGGATACAATTTTAACTTTTTGAAAATATATGAATATTTATTTTTATCCGCAACCTACCGTCCGGTCGGTAGATCCAAGTTCACTTTAGCCACTCCCGGGACCGCTTGTCAAGCGATCAAAACGCATCTCAGCGATTCTAACTGAATGCTATTCTTTATACCCGGTGCGGATGGAGCAGGTAGCCGATGCCACACGCCAAGCGGTCACGTGGCCCTGGCCACCTGCCCCACCCAGGCCTGCCATAACCGTTGCTATGCGAATTTTTTTATCAAGCTCATTCTGTAATGCATGCTATTCAGGGCGAATCGATGGATTCGACTTTAGATCTTGACAGCCAGCCTGGGTAAAACGTAGTTTGCTTGAGCGCCCGCTCAACAACCGCCGAGTGCGGGCCGTTCGGAAAGGGGAAATCACCTTATGGCCCTTAAAAATTGCGCCTTCAAAGAGATTCCGACCCACGTCAAGGATCAGGACCTGGTCGAACGCCGGCGCACCCAGATTGCTGACGCGGCCGTCGAGATGTTCCTCGAGCGCGGTTTTCACAAGACCACCACGCGCCAGATCGCCCGCGCGGCCGGTATTTCCAACGGCCTCCTCTATGAGTATGTCTCCTCCAAGGAAGATATCCTCTATCTGGTCTGCACGCTGATTCATACGGAAATGCAGAATGCTGTGAGCGAGGCGTTGAAGCGCGCCGATGCGGGGATCCATCCGCTGGCCGCCGCGATCCGGGATTATCTTCGGGTATGCCACCGCATGGGCGACCACATTCTGCTCATCTACCAGGAGACCCAGTCTCTGCCGGCAAAATGGCGCAAGGTCGTTCTGGAGAACGAAATCCGCATCACCGAACTTTTCGCCGATGTGCTGCGGCAGCTCGTTAAGATGGGGGAGCTTTCGGCCATGGACTGCGACACCCTCGACCTGATCGCCCACAACATCTCGGTGTTGGGCCACATGTGGGCCTTCCGGCGCTGGTTTCTGGCCGGCCGTTACACCGTCGACGATTATATCCGAATCCAGACCGAATTCATCCTGGCTCGATGCCGGGAAGCCGGTTCGGACCAGCCGACCGGGTCGCTGGAAAAGACAACCAACGAGACACCGAATAAAACCGCAATAAAATGATAGGCGCTCCGGCCTGCGGTTAGTTTCTTGTAAAACGCGCTGAACATTGGTAAGAGATGTTCAACCCGCTCGACGATGGTTGGGAGTGTTCCCTGATGGTTTGGCACAACACACTGGGAAAATAATGCCATAAGGATTGGGTATCGCGATTAATATGCGGCCCGGGGGTTCAGGATCAAACAGAGTTGGGTTTGAAATATTGTTCTTTATATCAATATGTTATAAATAAATTGGTCAAATAGCAGCCAATATTATCACCGGCATGTTTTTTGCTGATTAACGGGTTTAACGTTGCGTGGAAAGGTGATGAAGATGGATCAGGGCTCAATGGTTACATACAGAGATTTTCGCCGTAAAATGGACGGCTTGTGCGGTATCGTCGAAGGATTGGTGCAAGGCAAACCCAACTATGTTCTGGTGCGTTGGGCTGGGAATTACAGCCAGAGCGAAGAGTGCGTTTCGGACCTCGAAGAGGTTTGAACACCAAGCCGTGAACCTTCCGATATCGCTGACCGATATCATCGGCCGATATCACCGATAAGATCGAATCCGGGGAAAATGGTTAAGATTAGCCTCGAAACGGCGGCAGACAAGTTCTTGGGCTTAAACTGAAATTTGAAGCAGAAGGGCCGGTTGTCTCGGCGACAATCGGCCCCTCTGCTTTTTGTCCTTCGGAAATCGAATCTACTTTTTCTTGGGATGGCAATCCGTGCACTTTTGCGGTGCGGCCTTGGTGTTGTTGTCTTTGTTGTGTTGCTTGTGGCACCCGATGCAGTTTTCATGCAACGCGTTCGCGTGATACGCCAGCTTTTCCTGCTTGGACAATCCCTTGGCCTTTTTGCCTTTCAGCTCGCCGGGTTTGTTGTGACATTTGAAACAGCTCTGAACCGGGTCGCCGTCCTTCAAGTTGTTCAACGGCTGTCCCTTGTCGTCATGGTGGCACTCCCCACAACCGATCTTGTAATCGGTGCTGTGTTTCAGGTGGGAAAAAACGACTTGGGTCTTGGTCTTCTCGTAGGGCGTCGCCATCTTGATTTCGGCCGGCGCGGTGGCCGCATAAAGACCGGCCGCCGCAAACATCACCAATGCCAGTGCAGCAATGACCGTCAATGCCAATGAACGCTTTTTCATCAATTGTTCACCTCCTTTGGAATGGGTGTCCTGTAGGTTTGCCTATCAGGGGTTCTATCAATTCCGTTGTTGGCTGTCAACGGCGCGGCCAAACGCAAACCGCTCCAGTAATACCCAAAAACGGCTACTCGCCGCCATCCTTGGCCGCGGTTTGGGGCTCTTCCTCCGTATCTTCCGCCACCTCCTTTTTCCGGCCGAAGATGCGCGCCCCGAATATGCTCAATTCGTAGAGCAGCATCATGGGCACGGCCATAAGCACCTGGGATACCACGTCGGGGGGCGTCAGGATCGCAGCCCCGATGAAAAAGAGCAGGATGGCATACTTGCGATAGCGCCGAAGCATATCGACCGATACGATGCCCAGCTTCGCCAGGAAGGTCAGCACCAGCGGCAGTTCGAAGGCCACGCCGAAGGCCAGCAGCAGCTTCGATGCGAAGCCAAGGTACTCTTTCATCGAGGGCATGGGGCGAATGTTGTCGCTGGCGAAACTGAGAAAAAACTCGAAACCGAGCGGGAAGACCACAAAATAGCCGAACAGGGCGCCGCCCAGGAAAAAAAGGGTGGAAAGAAACAGGACGGGCAGGACCATCCGTCTTTCCTTGTCGTAGAGCCCCGGTGCCACAAACATCCAGAATTGATAGAGCAGATAGGGCGAAGCCACCATGATCCCGGAAATAAAGGCGGCCTTCAAAAAGGTAAAAAAGGCTTCGGGCAGATTGGTATAAATCAGGTGGTCGCCTGGATTCATCACCTTGATCAGCGGCAGGGTGAGGATCTCAAAGATCTTTTCTTTGAAAAAATAGGAAAGCAGAAAGCCGATGGTCACGGCAACGAAGGATTTGATCAGGCGGGAGCGCAGTTCCTCGAGATGGGCGGTAAACGGCTGTTTTTCCAGGTCGGTCATCGGGCGTCGCCCTCCCCGGACTTGGCTGTTGAACCGTCGACTGTTTTCGATCCGGCTTGCCCGCCGGCGTCATCCGAAGGTTTTTCGAGTTTGGCCAGGGCGATCTCTTCCGGTGTGGGCTCTTTGGTGCCGGCGGGCGCTGCGCCGGATGTGCTCAACGGCCGGGTGTCGATGTCGTCGAATGATTTGCGCAGGTCCTGCTTGACTTCATTCATGCTCTGTCGCACCTCGTCCAGACCGGTCTCCTGCTCGATACTCTGCTTGAGGTCGTTGGTGGCGCGCTTGAACTCCCCCATGGCCCTGCCCAGGGATTTGGCCAGATCGGGCAATTTTTTGGGGCCGATTACGATGAGCGCCACCGCCAGTATGAGCAACAGCTCCGGCATGCCGATTCCGAACATGGAAGGACTCCTTTATGCTGTGATCTTCTCACGGCCGCCCAGCAATACAGACCCGATGCCGTAAGTTTTCCTTTGTATGGTTTTTATCCGCCCTTGTCAAGCGGCACCTAAACCTCTATGTGCAACCCAACATTCTGTAATCAATTGAGATATGATTCCATCAAGGCGTCGTTGACAGCACGGGCTTGAGCACCAGAAAATAGAGCCGGCCGTCGTGCTTGAGATGGCCGGCGGCGGTTTCGGCGCGCAGCCCATGCCCCCAGAAAAAGTCGGCCCGGCCCGCGCCGGTGATGGCACTGCCGGTGTCCTGGGCCAGCACGAATCCATGGTGGGCCTGCCAGTCTACGATCCGTCCACTTTCGTCTGCCCGAGGCGTGGGCAGTGCATCGATATAGGCCAGGGCCGCCAGGGGAAACAGGCCCCGATCCACGGCCAGCGAGCGGTTGGGCGTCAGCGAGACGCCCAGGGCGCCCAGCGGTCCCTGGTCGATGGCACGAAAGAAAATAAAGCGCGGATTGTGGTTCATGATGGCATCGGCCTCCTCGGGATGGGTCTTCAGATAATCCCGGATCGCCTGCATGGACATCTTGTCCTTGTTGATTTTGCCCTGGTCGATGAGCAGGCGGCCGATGCTTCGGTAGGCATGGCCGTTGGAACCGTCAAAATGGATATCGAGCATCTTCCCATCCTCGAACAGCACCTTTCCGGAGCCTTGCACCATCAGGTTGAACAGATCCACCTCGTCGCTCAACCAGGCGATGGGCGCAGCCTTGCGATCAAAATCCCGCTCCTTGCGGATCTGCCCTCGATCCGGATAGGGCACCACCGTTCGGCCGGTATAGCGCCCGACGATACGGCGGCCTTTGAGATCCTGGGCAAACGGGGAAAGATCGATCTCCACCAGGTCGGTCGGCCGGGAGTGGACGGGCACCGGAAATCGATCCGAGGGGACCCGACTGCCCCGCACGATCGGCTCGTAATAGCCGGTGAACAACACGTCGCGCTGCTTGTTGCGTCCGGCGGCTTGGTAGACGTGGAACCGCTCGCTGATCATGCGGCTCAACTGTTCGGCCGTGGGCCGCTGGGCGATCAGATCGGCGAAGGTTTCCAGGGATCGGATCAGGTGAGCCACCGTGTACCCATCGGCGCCGAAATTGACGATGTGCCCGGACGGCCGTTTGCGCAGATAGAGCAGGCTCATGGCAATGCCGCGGGCCAACTGGTCGTAGGCCGCATCGTCGATAAACACAGGGCTTTCGCCCGGTGCGATCCGCACCAGCGCCGTTTCACGGGTGATGGGCCGCGGCGCGCAGGCCGCCAGGAGGCCCAACACGACCAGAACGGCGCACAGGCGCACTGCCATCGATTTTCCAGAAGAAAAGGTCCGTATTGTCATAGGAATCGTTTATTCTGGTTGGGGGGCACGGGACTATTTCGAGGCAGGGTCATCGCGGGTCCAGGTACCGCTCTTGCCTCCGCTTTTTTCCAGAAGAACGATATCGGTGATGGTCATGGCGCGGTCATAGGCCTTGCACATGTCGTAGATCGTCAAGGCAGCGGCCGTGGCGGCCGTCAACGCCTCCATCTCGATACCGGTCTGGGCCGTGACACGCACCACGGTCTCGATGCGGATGGCCGTACCCGAAGGTTCGGGGAAAAAATCGACCTGGGCGTGGGTCAGGTTCAACGGGTGGCACATGGGGATCCAATCGGCCGTCCGTTTGGCCGCCATGATGCCGGCGATGCGCGCCGTTTCTAGAACATTGCCCTTGCGGACACCCTGATCGCGGATCATGGCAAAGGTGTCCGGCTGCATGTGGATTACGGCCTGGGCCCAGGCCGATCGGCTGGTGATCGGCTTGGCGGTCACATCCACCATGCGCACGCGGCCCTGGTCATCGATATGGGTCAGCTCGCCCATGGCGTCTCCTATTCGGAAAAGTGTTCGGTCTTTTTGGTCGCCTTGGTCTTGATAGCGTTGAGGGTATCACTCAATGCGGCAATGACGTTTTCACGGATGTCTCCGGCCACCACCAATCCCATCACATCGTCGCCGACCTTCAATTCCCGGTCGGCGTTGATTTGAACGAGGATCTCGACGATTCCCGGAAGGGCCTTTTTTTTCTCGATGATCTGCTCCAGGCGCCGTTCATCCACGGCCACGCGCAACCCGCGCACGGCCCGACCGTCCCGGGAGGTGGCCCTGACCACGCCTTGGTGGCACAACACCATGCCGACCTTTTCGTATGCGGGATGATTTTTGAGCTGTTCGAGCAGGCTATTGAAATCCATGGGTTCCTCCTTTGATAAGATGCCGACTAAAAACGAGGCGGTGGTCGAAAATCGTGCCAACCGCCGGTTTAACGGTTTGGTCAACCGGCAGGGTTCAAATCCTGCGCGGCGACGCTTCTGGTGCGAATCCGGGATAAAAATCGATCGAATCGCCACTCCCCGGATGCCAGGAGTTGGGTCAACGGCCGCAGGGCCCGCTTACCATAAATGCCCGGCAGCGCCGCGCACGTTTGACCCGACTCGTGCAGCACGGCATCCCAGCGGGACTCGAGCGCCTTCATCAACGACTCGACGCCATCTGATGTCACCGGATCGACGGCTGCGGCAACGAAAATGTGGGGGTGACGCGCACTGAACAGTCCGGCGTGAATGCCGCTGAGCAATCCCGGCGGTGTATAATGATCGCGTACGATCAACGCATCCCAAGCCAGGCATGCGGATGGATCGGCCGCCACCACGATGAATTCATCGAACAGCGATGCCATCACGGCGGCCGCCTCGGTCCAACCGGGAACCGGAATAGAGGCTTGCTGACGTTCGCGAGCTGCGTCTGAATCCAAGTCGCGGTGGTCTGCGATGAGAACCCCGCTGATCGCGTATCGGTTCATGGGTGAATCCACGTCACGGCCGGCTGAGCCTTTCGGCGATGTCGCGGCTCAGGGCGGCCAGAAGCCGGCTCTGGGCGGCCGTCAAATCGGCATAGGTGCCGCCGGCCGGGGCTTCTTCCAGGTGGATGGTCCACGTTTCGGGGGGATGCCGGTCGTCGCGCCGGACCAGAGTGACGGCGGCCAGCAGGCGCACCGTGTTTCCGGATCCGGCTTCGAAGCGGTAGATATCCATTCGAAGGGTGACATCCGGCTGGAAGTCGCCGGGCCAGGGCAGGCGTGCGATGCGCTGCACCCCGGTGAGGGTCATCAGGTTTTCGATCAGGACCCGTTGGATCTCGTCCTCCAGCCCGCCGGCCCAGCGGTGGTATTCGTCGACGCGCAGCCGGTTGGGCTGGGGACGAATGACGATCTGGGGCCGGTCGAGATAGGCCGGCAGGGTCACCCGACCGATACCGATTGACGGGTCGTGCTGGAAAAGGGTGATCGATCCGGATGGATCGCCGGCCACGGCCTCGAGGCCATAAAAGGTGACGGCCGACGAAGAGGTGGTGCAACCCGTTGCCATCCAGGCCAGCAGCAGGGCTGACAAGGCGTAAATACCAGCGCGCATTTTCACGGCTGTGGATCTCCTTTCCCGAAAACGAGGGCCTCCGGGTTGCGCTGCAGATAGTCGGCCAGAACGGAAATCGCCTGGGCGGCCTTGGCCAGCTGCTTCATCAGCGTCTGCAGCTCATAGGTCAGCGGCCCGGAACCGCTGGCAAGATGCTCGGCGGCGGTCATGGCCCGTTCGGCCTCTGTCAGGGTACGATTCAATTGTACCAGCGCCTGATCGATCTTGGGCACGGTATCCTGGTTCAGCCCGGCGGTGAACCGGCTGATCTGATCCAGGCTGCGGCGAAGGCCGCGGATCGCTTCGGCCAGATCCTCGGAACCGACCAGGGTATTAATATTTTTGAGGCTCTGGCTCAGGTCGCGGCCGATTTGCGCCACCGGCACCTTTTCCAGTTCGCCGGCGAATCTGGCCAGACTGGCGGCGATCTCTTCGGTGGATCCCGGCACCGTGGGAATTACCGGGAAGGGTCCGTTGTGCGTCAACTTGGCCCGGGGCGCCTCCGGATCCATGCTCAAATTGACGAACATCTGGCCGGTCAACAACGAACCGGTACGCAATTGGGCACGCAGCCCCTTGGCGATCAATCTGGCGATCATCGCTTCGCCGTCGCCGTTCATGCGGCCCTTCACATCGATGCGGTCCGGTTCGATGGCCAGAAGCACGGGAATACGAAACTGCAGGTTTTTCTGGTCAAACTCCAAGCGGATGTTCACCACCTCGCCCACCTTGATGCCGCTGAACTCCACGGGCGCATGCTTTTTGAGGCCGCGCACCGCTTCGTCGAAATAGGCCACGAGGTAGTGGCGCTCCGTATATTGGGGATCATCGATTTGATCCTTGCTGGCGTACAAATGAAACGTATGCCGCTCGTCGGCCACCTCGCCGGGTTTCAGGTTGGTCGGGGTCTCATAGGCGATGCCGCCGATCAACAGGGTCATTACCGATTCGGTATTGAGTTTGACGCCGTCGGCTCCCATGGAGACGTTCAGGCCGCTGGCATCCCAGAAGCGGGTGTTCTTGTGGACCCGGTCGTGGTGCGGGTCATTGACGAAGACGCGGATATCCACGGCGGAGCCGTCCTCGGTCATCTGGTAGCTGACCACTTGGCCCACCCGGATCTGGCGATAGTAGACGGGCGACCCGATGTCCAGGGAGCCCAACCGCTCGGCCCTGAGATTGAAATAGCCGCCCGGCGTGTCCATAGTCACCGCCGGGGGCGTCTCCAGTCCCATGAAAGTGCTGGCCGGCTTGCCCGGCTGCCCGGGGTCCATGCCGATATAGGCACCGGAGAACAGGGTGCTCAAGCCGGACACCTGGCCGGCCGCCACCCGGGCGCGTACCACCCAGAAACGGGTGTTCTCGGTCAGATAGTCTTCGATATCCTTGACCATTTTGGCGGTCACGGTCACTTCCTTAAGGTTTTTTCCCAGGCGGATGGCCTCGACCCGGCCGATCTCGACCTCCTTGTAGCGGATTTTGGTCTTGCCCGCCTCCAGCCCTTCGGCGGTATGGAAGGCGATACGGATGGTGGGGCCGGCCTCGGTGATGGCCTTGACGGCCAACCCCACGCCCACCAGGGCGGCCACGAGAGGGATGAGCCAGATCAGTCCGAACCGCTTATCGGGCCGGATCACCGCCTGGGGCACATTTTCCATACCGGAAGAGGCCTTTTTTTCCGCATCGCTCATTCGTGTTTCTCCATGACATCCCAGATCATCCGCGGATCGAAACTATTGGCCGCGAACATGGTGAGCACCACTACGGCCCCGAAAAAAACAGCCCCCAATCCAGCGTCGATATCGGCCAGGCGCCCCAGGTTCAACAAGGCCACCATCACCGCGACCACATAGATATCCACCATGGACCAGCGGCCGATGGCTTCTATGATGCGATAGAGGCGGGTGCGCTCTTGGGGATGGCGATGAGAACGCTGCTGGACCGAGATCAGCAGGTAGCCCAGCACCACCAGTTTCAGGGCCGGCACCACGACACTGGCCACGAAGATGATCAGCGCGATGTGCCAGCTGCCGGTGCGCATGAAATAAAGGACGCCGCTGAGGATCGTGTCGGCTTGGCTTTTCCCCAGGTAGGTCATATGGGTCACCGGCAGCACGTTGGCCGGGACATACAACACGAGGGCCGCAATCACCAGGGCCCAGGTGCGGCCCAGGCTGTTGGGCTTGCGCCGGCGCAGGCGGGCGCCGCAACGTGGGCAGACCGGGCGGGCGGCGAGCGACGGCCCATCGAGCCGGGAGAGCAGGCCACAAACCTGGCAGCAGGCCAGGCCCGCATTTTGGGCCGTCAACGGCACGACGACAGACCTCAGGGGATAATCTTCACGCGGTCCCATACGATGTCCGGATCCAAGGATGCGGCCGTGGCCGCGACGACGAAAATTAGGGCCAGAAAGGCATACAGGGCCGCTCCCGGAACCACCGTCGCCATGCCGGCCAACTTGACGATGGACACGAGAATGCCCAGCAGAAACACCTCGGTCATCCCCCATGGCTGCAGGGCGCGGATCACGCGAAAGACACCGGTCATGGCCCAGGGTGTGCGATCGAACTTGAGCGGCAGCAGCAGGTAGATCAGTCCGGTCAATTCCATCAGGGGAAAAGCGATGCCGGTGGCCAGCACCAGCAGGGCGACAGGCACCATGCCCTGGCGGTAAAGTTCCATCACGCCGGTCACCAGATTGGTCTCCTGGGTCTGCCCTTCGAATTTGAGGGTCAGAAAAGGACTCAGGTTGGCGATGATGAAAAGAATCAGACCGCAAACGGCCATGGCCAGGGTGCGATCGAGACTGTTGCGCCGGCTGCGGTAAAGGACGGTCCCACAGCGCGAACAGGTAGCCACACCGGACGGCGGCAGCGGCTGCCGGCGATGAAGCAGATCGCAATCATGGCATGCTATATAGGAATTCAATGTCTTACACTATGATCTTCCAATGAAGCCGGGTGAGAATATGATGCCTTATACGGCACTTTTCAACATTTTGTAAAGCTGCCGCTCGTTTTCGCCGCATGCTTTCAAGAGCGTCGCGACCTCTGCCGGATCGTTTCCATTCTTGCTTTTGACGATGCGGGCGCATGCCAGCGCAAAGTCGCGCCAGGCATCTCCGGCGGCGGTCATCCGAGCCGACGCCTCTTGCAGCGCCGGCCATCCGGTAACCTGGTAAGCCTCCTGCAGAAACGACGCATACATGAAACGAAACCCACCGCCGCCGGTGCCGATCTCCTCCTGCATGCGCACGATGTTGCCTAAAAACAACCGCGTGTAACGCCCATCCCCCCGGGCCGACAGGCGCGTTACGCGCCGGGCCAGGTGGTTGATGCCTTTGACGCCGATCCAGGGCACCGGCGCATAGAGCATCATGTTCACCGTCTTTTTGATCGCCTTTCGGATCAACTTGACCAGATTCAGGTCATTGGCTTCCGGCACCTCGATCGGATAGTGGGTCAGCCCCTGGGGAGCGCTCAGTCCCTTGGCAAAACGGGCCAGTTTCAAATCGGCGGCCTTGATGCGCTGGATCTTGTCAAAGACCGGGTCGCTGACCAGGTATTCGTCCTCCTGCTTGCCCACCACGATGATGTTGTGCGCGTTGAACTGAAAGCGCATCTCGGGCGGAAAGTAGGTGGTGTGGTAGGCCGAGGTCTGAAGCCCGACCAGTTGACTGGCGGCCAGGTGATCGTCGAGCTCCTGCATGGCCTGGTCCGGATGTTTGTAGCGCTTGCGCAGATAGGCGGCGCCCAGGCGCTTGGGCAGGGTCTTGACGATATGGCCGGGGAACATGCGGTAGGAAACCAGCGGCATGTTCCCGAACTTCATGAACGGCAGAAATGCAAAACACAAAGCGCCCGAAAGGCCGAATACCATGGGTTCAGAGAGATGCAGGCCTTTATGCTTCAACAAGGTGGACATAACACCGCTTTCGCAGTGGGCAAAGTGCTGGTGTTCAAAATCATGAATCAGGTTCAATATCGGTCGTCTCCTTAAAGTGCGTCAGGGCGCTCAGGTCGATGCGAAACAGGTCGGCATATTGCTGGAGCCGGGCAACACTCAGTTTTTTAAATACCTTGGGCTTGAGGTGGCGCCGTACTTGCCATTGCCACAACCCCATGGAGCGGGCCAGGCCGGGCAGATCCATCAAACGCCGGTAGAGAAAAAATTCGATGGGCGAGGTCTCACCCTGCAACACCCGCCGCTTGGCATCGGCGGCCAGGGCATCGAAATCCTGGAGCACATCGCGCAGAACCACCTCTTCCACGTCCCAGCCGCTCGTCGCGGTTTTGGTGTAGCGCCCGCGCTCGTCCACGGCATAGACCGCTTTGGTACCATAACCCTTGAAGGTTGGGTTGTCATCCTGTGGCACATCTTCTATTTTCATCGACTCACCCCGAACCTGCAGGCCATTCGAACCCCTTTACAGGCCCGCCGAATTGCCGTATAACGCCCTCGATATCTTTAATTTCCAAGGATTTCAACATAAAATCGGCTTATCGATCCAGATGTGGCGCCCCAAACCAACCGCCGCCGGACGGAAAGCCTCAATCAATGTCAATCAAATAGATGAACGCGCTCTACGCCATTGAAGATGTGATACCCCACCGCGGGCGGATGCGCCTGATCGATACCATCCTCACCGTGGAGCCGGATCTGGCCGTCACCCAGGCGGCGGTGCGGCCCGACTGGCCGCTGATGACGGCGGACGGCGTCCTTCCGATCATTCTGATCGAACTGGCCGCCCAGACGGCCGCCGTCAGTTCAGGGCGGTCCCAGGCGCCGGATTCGGATGGAGAGCAGCGGCCCACTGGTGGATGGCTGGTGGGCATCAAACGGGCCGACTTTTCCATCGACCACATCCCTGTCGACGCCTGCATCACCATTCGCAGCCAAAACCGCATAGCCGTGGATCAGTACCGGGAGATCAGCGCCGTGGCCAGTATCGGGGACCAACCCATCGGCGAGGTGCAGTTCCAGGTCCTCCAGGCGGGCAAAACGCAGTTCAGCGACCTCACCCCCACCTGATCCAATCCTGAAAAACGGCGCCAGGCCGCACGCGCCCACATCTCGAAAAGCAACCTTGCGTATCTCATACCTCGGGACGTCTTACCCCGGTGGAGCCGGTGGGCGTTCCGCCCCTCACGCAACGTCGCGCAAGTGCCGGTAAGGTGCGCTCCGGACGGCCCGGAAACTCGCATGCGCTCAAACAGTCCGGGCCGCTTTTCCTCCGCTGCACCCGACCGGCACTAGCGCGACATGCGAACAAGGGAGCGGATCCCCCACCGGCCCCACCTCCACCCATAAACCCTGCAACACCATGCATTGCCAGACTAGTTAAGATTCAAATTTGAAAAAACCGTAAACGGCGGCTTACCCCCGCTTCGCGGTAAAACTTGTCATCCCGGTAAACAGCCCACAAGACTGTGTCCATCCTGAAATAAGAAAATTAGCTCGAGATCAAAAGCTTTAATGCAACTTTCTTACTTTCACACTTTCCCCTATTCTATCCCGTAAGACGCCAACTTGCGCCGCAACGTATTGAGCCCGATCCCCAACGCCTTGGCGGCCTGGGACTTGTTCTGGTCCAGCATTTGGTAGACGTTCAGGATGTGCTCCTTCTCCACCTCGGCCAGTTGCCGTACGTGTCGACCGGCCCCATCGGCACCCGGTGTTCTGGGCCGTTTGGGCAGCATGCGCAAATGCTCGGGCAGATGCACCAGGTCGATGGGTTTGTTCTGGGCCAGGTTGACTGCCGATTGGATGATCGATTTGAGCTCGCGCACATTGCCCGGCCAGGCATAGGCCATGAGCCGTTCAAGGGCAGCGGCCGTCAGTCGACGTTTGCCCGTAGGCATCTCCTCATATTTGGCCAGAAAGGCATCGGCCAGTAAGGGGATGTCATCGGGTCGCTCGCGCAAAGGCGGCAAGTGCAGCCAGCCGCCGCGGATACGGTAATAAAGGTCCTTGCGGAATGCCTTTCGGGCCATCATGCGGTCCAGATCCTCGTTGGTGGCCGCGATGAACCGCAGGTCCACGCGGGTGCGCTCGCTGCTGCCCACCCGTGAAAACTCCCCCTCCTGCAGCACCCGCAGCAGTTTGCCCTGCAGCTCCAGGGGCAGATCGCCGATCTCGTCCAAAAACAAGGTCCCCTGGTGGGTGTGTTCCAGAAACCCAGTCCGTGACGCCGCAGCCCCGGTAAACGCGCCCCGGGTATGGCCGAAAAATTCGGCCTCGAAAAGGTTGGCCGATATGGAGGCCATGTTGATCGGCGTAAACGGGAATTGAGCCCGGCCGCTGGCATTGTGGATCGCCCGGGCCAGCAGCTCCTTGCCGGTGCCGCTCTCGCCGGTGATGAGAATCGGCACGCTGCTGGCCGCATGCAGCTCCGCCTCCTTGAGGATGCGGCGCATGGCCGGCGATTGGGTGATGATGGGTTCGAACGGCACGGGATTGACCAGTTCGGGATGGGCCTGGCCTTTTTCCAGATCCAGAATATCCAGCAGGCGTTTGCGCTCCAAAGCGCGCGGCAGGGTGAGCGCCAGCACATCTCTGGCCACCGGCTTGACCAGGTAGTCGTAGGCGCCGCGCCGCAGGCAATCCACGGCCGTGCGCGCCTCGTTGATGGCCGTGACCATGATGCACTCGGTGCCCGGACTGGTATTCTTGATGTGGTCGAGCAGGGCCATGCCGTCCATTTCGGGCATGGTCATGTCGATGAGGGCCAGATCGAAGGGTTCGCCCTTTTCAAAGGCCGCCGCCGCCGCCATCGGGTCGTCCATCAAATGCAGATCGGTGTATCCCAGATCGCGCAGCTTGCCGGCCAGAAGCTCGAGATAGTCGCTGTCGTCATCGATCAGAATAATCGGATTGCTCATGTTGCCACCTGAAATTAAAGGAAGGTCTCGCCGAACCCACCACGCCATTATGGATCGTTTGAAACGTACCGTTCCAAAATGGCATGCTCTTCCAAAAGCCCCTCATATATCAATATAATAATGATTGCCGCACTCCATTTTGGCACACTTCATTGCCCCCGGGGTGGCGGGATCGAACGCCTCCGCCGGCAGCCCATTATATCATCAAAAGTCTGTATTTTTTGAATAATCATACTAGTCCGATCACTTTATCCCAATTTGGCATATCTGTTGCAGAATTTCAACCAGGCAGTTCGAGCGGATACAGTTTCCTTCCGAGCGTCATTGCCTTCCGCCCCGGGCGGAAGTTCGACGAATTATGTGTGACGAATCATGTGTATGGATCAGACCAACAACATCTTACAGGGGAATAACGATGCAATCAGAAAAACCGTCCGATGAAAAAAAGAGTGTGGTGGGATCCGTCATGGTGGTCGGCGGCGGAATCGCCGGTATTCAGGCCTCCCTGGATCTGGCCGATTCCGGTTACCTGGTCAAGATGGTGGAGGGCAAAACCGCCATCGGCGGCGTTATGGCGCAGTTGGATAAGACCTTTCCCACCAATGACTGCTCCATGTGCATCATCTCGCCCAAACTGGTGGAGGCGGGCCGGCACCTGAACATCGACCTGTTTACCCGGACCGAAGTGGAAAAGGTCGAGGGCGAGGCCGGCAATTTCAAGGTCACCCTGCTGGAAAAGCCGCGCTATGTCGAATTGGATAAATGCACGGCCTGCGGCGAGTGCGCCAAGGTGTGCCCCATCAGCGTGCCCAACACCTTCGACGAGGGGCTGCGCGAGCGCAAGGCGGCCTTCAAGCTCTATCCCCAGGGCATGCCCAGCGCCTTTGCCATCGACAAACGCGGCACAGCGCCGTGCAAGGCCACCTGTCCGGCCCACGTGAGCATCCAGGGGTACATCGCCCTGATCAACGACGGCCGTTACAAAGAGGCCCTGAAACTCTTCAAGCAGGACCATCCCTTCCCGGGCGTGTGCGGCCGGGTGTGCCACCATCCCTGTGAAGGCGAATGCACGCGTAACGCGGTGGACCAGCCGCTGGCCATCCGCGAACTGCATCGTTTCCTGGCCGATTACGAGCGCAAGAGCGGCGAACGCTATGTGCCGGCCATCGAGGCCGAAAAACGCGACGAAAAGATCGCGGTTATCGGTGCGGGTCCGGCCGGCCTGACCGCCGCCTACTTCCTGGCCCTCAGGGGCTATCCGGTCACCATCTTCGAAAAGCTGCCCGAACCGGGCGGCATGATGCGCGTGGGCATCCCCGAATACCGCCTGCCGCGCGACATCCTGGCGGAAGAGATCGACACCGTCCGCAACATGGGCGTCGAGATCCAATGCGGTGTGACCTTCGGCAAGGACATCACCTTCGACAGCCTCAAGAAAGAGGGCTTCAAGGCCTGCTTCATGGCCATCGGCCTGCACGGCGGCCGCAGGCTCGGCGTGGAGAACGAAGACGCCGCGGGCGTGCTCCAGGGCGTGGATTTCCTGCGCGATGCGGCCATGGGCAAAGAGGTGGACATCGGCGATGAGGTGATCGTGGTGGGCGGCGGCAACGTGGCCATCGACGTGGCCCTGACCGCCAAACGCAAGGGCGCCAAGAAGGTCACCCTGATCTGCCTGGAAAAGCGCGAGGAGATGCCGGCCTGGGAGCACGAAATCCAGGAAGCCCTGGAAAGCGAGATCGAGATCGTCAACAGCTTCGGCCCCAAGAACTTTTTCATCGACAAGAACAAGAAGGTTTCGGGGATCGAATTCAAGACCTGTACGGCCGTGTTCGACGAAAACCGCCGCTTCAATCCCCAGTACGACGACAACGCCTGCCAGCCGTTCTTCGGCGACACGGTGATCATCGCCATCGGCCAGAGCACCGACACCACCGGTCTCAAGGAGCAGGGCGTGGTGCTCTCGCGCCCCGGCGGGCTCGAAGCCGACCGCCTCACCCTGCAGACCCCCATGGAGTGGGTCTTTGCCGGCGGCGACGCCTTCTACGGCCCCAAGTCGGTGGTCGAAGCCGTGGCCTGCGGCAAGGAGGCGGCCGAAAGCATTCACCGCTTTGTCAACGGCCTGGACCTGAAAGAGGGCCGCGAGAAGACGTGGGAGTTCGTCAAACCCGAAACCGCCCACGAAGAGAAGAAGGCACGCGTGCCGGTGCGCTGCCTCGATCCGGCGGCGCGCGAATGCAACTTCATGGAGGTCTCGTTCGGATACGCCGAAGAAGAGGCCAAACTCGAAGCCCATCGCTGCCTCAAGTGTGGCATCTGCTCCGAATGCTACCAGTGCGTGGATGCCTGCCTGGCCAAGGCCATCAATCACGACATGCAGCCCAAACGCACCGTGGTGGACGTGGGCTCGATCATCCTGGCACCTGGCTTTACCCCCTACGACCCGAGCAAACACGCCTACTACAGCTACGCCAACCATCCCAATGTGCTCACCGCCCTGGAATTCGAACGGGTGCTGTCGGCCTCGGGCCCCTACCAGGGCCATCTGATGCGGCCGTCGGATCACAAGGAGCCGGAGAAGATCGCCTGGCTGCAGTGCATCGGCTCCCGGGACATCAATCAATGCGACCACAGCTACTGTTCGGCCGTGTGCTGCATGTACGCCGCCAAACAGACCGTCATCGCCAAGGAGCACAGCACCAAGCCCCTGGATACCGCCGTTTTCTTCATGGACATGCGCACCTACGGCAAGGATTTCGACCGCTACTACACGCGCTGTGAAAAGGAGAAAGGGGTGCGCTTCGTGCGTTCGCGGGTGCACACCATCGATCCGGTGGACGGCGACAACCTGCGCTTGCGTTATGTGAGCGAAGAGGGCGAAATGATCGAAGAGATTTTCGACATGGTCGTGCTCTCGGTGGGACTGGCGCCCAATGAGGAGGCCATCCGTCTGGCCAACACCATGGGGGTGACGCTCAACCGACACCAGTTCGCCCAGACCAGCGACCTGGCGCCGGTGGCCACCAACCGCGACGGCATTTACGTGTGCGGCGTCTTCCAGGGTCCCAAGGATATTCCCCAGTCGGTCATGGAGGCCTCGGCCGCCGCGGCCGCCGCTTCCAAGAACCTCAAGGAGGCCAGGGGCACTCTGGTCCGGGCCAAGCAACTGCCGCCCGAAGTGGACGTCTCCGGAGATCCGCCCCGCATCGGGGTGTTTGTCTGCAACTGCGGCATCAATATCGGCGGCGTAGCCGATGTGCCCGCCGTCCGCGAATATGCCCGGAGCCTGCCCCATGTGGTGCATGTGGAAGACAACCTGTTCACCTGCTCCCAGGACACCCAGGACAAGATGAAAGAGGTAATCAAGGAGAAAGGCATCAACCGCGTGGTGGTGGCCTCCTGCTCGCCGCGCACCCACGAACCGCTCTTCCAGGAGACGATCCGCGAAGCCGGTTTGAACAAATACCTCTTCGAAATGGCCAACATCCGCGACCAGGACACCTGGGTGCACATGAGCGATCACAAGAAGGCCACCGACAAAGCCAAGGACCTTGTGCGCATGGCCGTGGCCAAAGCGGCCTACATCGAACCGCTTCACCAGGTGAGCCTGGACGTCAAGCAGTCCGCCCTGGTGGTGGGCGGCGGCGTGGCCGGCATGGAAGCCGCCTTGGGGCTGGCCGACCAGGGCTACCCGACCTATCTGGTGGAACGCTCGGACCGTCTGGGCGGCAACGCCCTCTGGCTGCGGGCCACCTGGCAGGGAGAGAAGATCGCGCCGTATGTGGCCACGCTCGCCGAAAGGATCACGGCCCATCCCCGCATCCGACTCTTTCTCGATTCGGAAGTGATCGAAACCTCGGGCATCCTTGGCAACTTCACCTCCACCATCGGCACGGGCGGCGAGCGGATGACCACCACCCACATCGATCATGGAGTGACCGTGCTGGCCACGGGCGGCAAGGAGTATGTGCCCACTGAATACGCCTACGGCCAGCATCCCGACATCCTGACCCACAAGCAGATGGACGAGGCCATGACCGCGGCCGATCCGCGCATCGCCACCGCCAACAGCGCCGTCTTCATCCAGTGCGTGGGATCGCGAACAGCCGAACGTCCGTCGTGCAGCCGGGTGTGCTGCACCCACAGCGTCAAATCGGCCATCGCGCTTAAAGAGAAGAAGCCGGACATGAACATCTTCATTCTCTACCGCGATGTCCGCACGTACGGATTCCGCGAAGATCTCTACCGCAAGGCGCGGGAATTGGGCGTGATCTTCATCCGTTTCGACCTGGAGGCCCCGCCCCAGGTGGCCACGACCGACGGCCGCCTGAGCGTGACGGTCAAGGATCACATCCTGGGACGCCCAATCGAACTGGACACCGATCTGCTGGTTCTGGCCACCGCCGTGCTGCCCAACGAGAACAAGGACCTTTACGAACTGTTCAAGGTGTCCACCAACGCGGAGGGTTTCCTGGTGGAAGCCCACGCCAAACTCCGGCCCGTGGATTTTGCTTCCGAAGGCATCTTCATGGCCGGCCTGGCCCACTATCCCAAATCCATCGACGAAACCATCGCCCAGGCCCAGGCCGCCGTGTCGCGTGCCGCCACCATCCTGAGCAAGGACGCGATTTTGGTGGGCGGGGTGACGGCCGTCGTCAATCCCGATCGCTGCGCGGCCTGCCTGACCTGCGTGCGCACTTGCCCCTACCATGTGCCCTATATCGGCGAGGAAGGTTACGCGGTGATCGACACGGCCGGATGCCACGGCTGCGGCTGCTGTGTGGCCGAGTGTCCGGGCAAGGCCATTACGCTGAAGCACTTTACCGACGAACAATTGATCGCCAAAACCGCGGCGCTCTTTGCCGAGTGTGCGGCATAACGGATGAGGACAACTAAACCAGAGGAAGAAAGGAAAAGGCCATGAGCGCGACCTACGAACCCCAGATCGTCGCCTTCTGCTGCAAGTACTGCGCCTATGCGGCGGCCGATCTGGCCGGCTCCATGCGGCTGAATTATCCCTCCAACGTCAAAGTGATTCAGGTGCCCTGCACCGGCCGGGTGGACATCCTGCACCTGCTGCGCGCCATCGAAGAGGGGGCCGACGCCGTCTATGTGGCGGGGTGACTGGAGGGCGAATGTCATTTCCTGGAAGGAAATCTTAAAGCCCGCCGTAAAGTCGAATACGTGAAACGAACCCTTAAAGAGCTCCACATGGACGAGGGGCGCGTGGAGATGTTCAATCTCTCCTCGGCGGAGGGGCCGCGTTTTGCCGAGATCGCCGCCAAGATGACCGAACGGGCCAGGGAGTTGGGGCCGAGCCCGCTCAATCCGTGTGTGGAGAAAGTGTAAAGTGTTCAGTTAGAGTTTGAAGTGAAGGCTAACCCGGCAAAACGAGGTGAATCATGATAGTTGCTGACCGAAAACCCCTGGAAGAGATCCAGGAAATGATCGCGCCGTACAACAATATCATGTTGGTCGGCTGCAAAGGGTGCGTGACGGTGTGCAACGCCGGCGGTTTGAAGGAGGTCCAGATCCTGGCTTCCACGCTGCGGATCGCGCGCAAGAAGGAGGGGCGCCCCATTCAGATCCAGGAGCGCATCATCGAACGCCAGTGCGATCCCGAGTACGTGGAGCAACTGCGGGACACCTGCGATCAATTCGACGCCGTGCTCTCCATGGCCTGCGGCGTGGGCCCCCAGTTTCTCTCCGCGGCCTATCCCAACCAGCGCTTTTTCCCCACCGTGAACACCACATTCATGGGCGGCGCCACGCAACACGGCATCTGGGAAGAACGCTGCGCCGGATGCGGCAATTGTATTACCCACTGGTTCGACGGCATGTGCCCGATCGCGCGTTGTTCCAAGAGCCTGCAACACGGCCCCTGCGGGGGCAGCAACCACGGCAAGTGCGAAGTCTCCAAAGACATCGAATGCGTCTGGGACCTGATCGTGCGCAAAAAAACCGAACAGGGACGCCTCGACGATCTGCGGAAATACTGGGCGGCCAAGGATTGGCGCACGGCCCGTGACGGCGGCCCGCGCAAAAGCGTGAGGGAGGAGTTGGTAAAATGAGCGATAACGGCTTTAAATCCGGAAGCAACCTGGAGAAAGTGCTCAAGGCCGGCCACTTTGCCTTTACCGGTGAATGCGGGCCTCCCAAGGGCGCCAACCTGAAGCATTTGAATGAAAAGATGTCACCCCTGCGCGGCGTGGTCGATGCCATCAACGTCACCGACAACCAGACCGCCGTGGTGCGCATGTCCAGCAAGGCGGCCAGCGCCCTGATGGTCCAGGCCGGCCTGGAACCCAACTTTCAGATGGTGTGCCGCGACCGCAACCGCATCGCCATGCAAAGCGACATCTTGGGCGCCTATGCCCTGGGCATCCGCAACATGCTCTGCCTTTCCGGAGACCACCAGAAGTTCGGCAATCATCCCGAGGCGAAAAACGTCTACGACCTGGACAGCATGCAGCTCATCGCCCTTGTCAAGCAGATGCGTGACGAAGGCAAATTCCTCAACGGCGAGGATATCGACGAGCCGCCCCGGATGTTCATCGGGGCAGCCAGCAACCCGTTTGCCGAACCCACCGACTTCCGCGTCTACCGGCTGGCCAACAAGATCGACGCGGGCGCCGATTTCATCCAAACCCAGTGCATCTACAACATGCCGCGCTTCCGTGAATTCATGAAACGGGCCGTGGACATGGGCCTGGCCGAGCGCGCTTACATCCTGGCCGGTGTCACCCCCATGAAGAGTGCCGGTATGGCCAAATACATGGCCAAGTTCGTGCCCGGCATGGATGTGCCCGCCGAGTTGATCAAGCGCCTGGAAGGCGCCGGAAAGGGCAAGATGGCCGAAGAGGGGATCAAGTTCGCCATCGAGCAGATCGAGGAGTTCAAGGAGATGGAAGGCGTGGCCGGCGTGCATTTCATGGCCATCGAGTGGGAGCACAAGGTCCCCGAAATCGCCGAACGTGCCGGCATGCTGCCCAGACCCAAAGTCGATTAGCGTCAAATACAAGCAAATCCCGTAACCCCGGCCTCGTCCCCGCGGCCGCATGTTGTGGTGTCTCAGTTGATGGATGCCTAAAAAATGATTGCCGGACGGTGCCGTAGAAAGTTCAAGATCAAGGCGCGCGACATTCCGTGCCCTGAGGCGTACTGTTTGCACGCCGCAAGAACCCCGGGATGAGCGCAACGCGGATATTGGGCTTTATACGGTGCCGTCTCACGACGGACGGACCGGCCGCCAGGTCATCCATCGTTCCGTCCCAGCATGGATACGCCCCATGAATGTGAAAAAAAGGATATTGGTGGTGGATGACGAGCCCGACCATTGCGCCTTGGTCCAGCGCATCCTGGAAAGGGCCGGGTTCGAAGTGGAGGTGGCCTACGACGGGCGCGAGTGCCTGCAGAAAGTCAAGGCCAACCCGCCGGATGCCATCGTGCTCGACGTGGTCATGCCGGAACTCGACGGCCTGGTTGTCTGCAGGACCCTGAAAAACGACAAGGCCTTTTGCCACATCCCCATCATGATGCTCACCGCCGAAACCTCTCCGGTCACATCGACCCGCTTTGCCCGGGATCGCGCTACCTACGCGGAAGCCGACGAGTTTCTGGCCAAGCCGGCATCCGCCGAAGAGATCACCCGCACCCTGAACCATCTGCTCGGCCGGTAGCCTGTTCCGCCTCGAAACTCGGCCTCAAAACCCCACCTCCAGACCCCACCTCCAGACATTGATTCGAAACCGCTGGAATAGTATGGTGTGAACCGACCCGTATATTGGCACCCGATTCGAAAGGCGCTGCCATGCCGAGCATTCAATACAAAACCACCGAAAAAGAAAAATACACCCCCGCCCAGATCGGGCACTTCATCCTTGGCGTGCCCTTTCTGCGCAATTTGCTGCTGGCCTTCCTCTTCGTGGCGCTGCTCTTTCCACTGTACAGCTGGCTCTACCTGATCCCCGCCTACCGGGACCTGCTCACCCGCACCAGCGAAGACGAGGCCCACCGCACCGCCCTCCACCTGATGCGCAAGCTGAATATCGGCACGTTGCCCCTGAACGAGGCGATTCATCAATCCGACATGCAGGCCGCCGTGGCGGAACTGAAGGCCGACTTTCAGCTGCGCAAGCTTAAGCTGTTCGACTCCGAAGGCTTGGTCCTGTTCTCCACCGATCCGGCCGAAGTGGGCACGGTCAATCACCACCCCTTTTTCACCGAAAAAGTGGCCCAGGGTCGGATCCATTCCCACCTGGTCAGCGCCGGGGATGCCACGCTGGAAGAAGAAAAGGCCGTCGTGGACATGGTGGAGATCTATGTGCCCATGATCCTCGACGGCACTTTCATGGGCGCCTTCGAGATTTACTACGACGTCACCGAAGCCCAGGCCCAGCTCTCGCTCCTGCAGCGACGCAGCAACCTCACCATGATCTTCATCGCCGCCGGCCTGCTGACCATCGCAGGAGTGGTCCTCTACCAGGCCGGACGGACCATGCTCGCCCACCGGGAAACGGACCGGGCCCTTGCCGAGGCCAGCCAGGATCTGGAGAAGCGGGTGGACGAACGCACCCGTGCCCTCATCGCATCGCACACGGCCCTGGGCATGAGTGAATCGCGCTATCGCACCCTCGTGGAGACCATCCCCCACGGTATCCGGGAAATCGATCCCGAGGGCATCATCACCTTCGTCAATCCGGCTCACGCCAAACTCTACGGTTACAGTGAAGACGAACTGATCGGCCGGTCCATGTTCGATCTGACCGCCGAGGAGGAGGAGCGCCGGCGTCTCAAGGCGCACCTGGCCCAACTGATCGCCCGGCAGCCGCGTCCGAGCCCCTGGCTCGGCCGGGACCTCACCAAGGACGGCCGCCGCATCGATGTGCAGGTGGACTGGCGCTACAAACGGCGCGCCGACGGCAAGGTGGCCGGCCTGACCATGATCCTGTCGGACATCACCCACCGCACCAAGGCCGAAAAAGCGCTCCTGGACAACATCGCCTTTCTCAATACCCTCATCGACACCATCCCCAACCCCGTCTTTTACAAGGATGAGCAGGGCGCGTTCCTCGGCTGCAACATCGCCTATGCCCAGACCATCGGGCTGACCAAAGAGGCGATCCTGGGCCGGTGTCTCGTGGATCTGGAAGGCATCAACTTCAAGAAACGGGCCGCCGAGTTTCATCGCCAGGACATGCTGCTCATCTCCTCCCCCGGCATCCGGACCCAGGAGGAGCGCCTCACCCTGGCCGACGGCCGGACCCGCGATTTCATGATCTACAAGGCCACCTTTCACAACATCGAAGGCCAGGTCGCTGGCATGGTGGGCATCATGGCCGACATCACCGAACGCACCGAGGCCGATCAACAGCGCCAGCTGCTCGAACGCCAGCTGCTGCAGGCCCAGAAAATGGAGGCCCTGGGCACCCTGGCCGGCGGCATCGCCCACGATTTCAACAACATCCTGGCGGCCATCATCGGCTACACCCAGCTCGTCTTTACCGACACGGCCCCGGATACCGAAGCGCACGGCCATCTGAACCGGGTGCTCGAGGCCGGCGAGCGGGCCAGCCAGCTGGTCAAACAGATCCTCACCTTCAGCCGCCGCAGCGACATGGAACCTTCTCCGATCCAGATCAAGACCATCGTCAAGGAGGTGCTCAAACTGGTGCGCGCCACCCTGCCGGTCACCATCGAAATTGTCCAGCAGATCAAGAGCGACGCCTCGATCATGGCCGATCCGGTCCAGATCCACCAGGTGATGATGAACCTGTGCGCCAACGCCGGCTACGCCATGCGCGCCAACGGCGGCAAACTCACCGTTACCCTGGAAGATACCATCGTGGACGACGACTTTGCCCGGCGGCACGCTGACATCAACGCCGGCCCCTACCTGCGCCTCACTGTCCAGGACACCGGCACGGGCATCGCCTCCGAACACCTCGACCGCATCTTCGACCCCTTTTTCACCACCAAACCCAAGGGCGAAGGCACCGGCATGGGTCTGTCCGTTGTCCACGGCATCGTGGCCGCCCTGCACGGTGCGATCACGGTGGAGAGCGCACCAAACAAGGGCGCGCGCTTCGACCTATACTTCCCGATCATCGAAGGAAAGCAGCCGGCCGTCTCCTATCCCACCGCCGGCAAGCTGCCCACGGGCAAGGAGCACATCCTCTTCGTGGATGACGAGGTGTTCCAGACCGACATGTTCCGTCACATGCTGGGCCTGCTGGGCTACAAGGTCGATACCTGCAACAGCGGCGCCGAGGCCCTTGCGCGCTTCCGCCAGAGCCCCGACGCCTTCGACCTGGTGGTCACCGACATGGTCATGCCCGAGATGACCGGCGACCACCTGGCCCGGGCCCTGCTCGAACTGAGACCCGACCTGCCGATCATTCTGTGCACTGGCTACAGCGACAACATGACCGAAGAAAAGGCCCTGGCCATGGGCATCCGAGCCTTCGCCCTCAAGCCGCTGACCATGGAAAGATTGTCGGTACTGATCCGGGAAGTGCTGGATCGGGAGTAAAATAGCTCGCCCCAATACAGCGCGTCACGCTCGCCCGCCGGATTTACATGAAGAAGAAGCGCCGGGTCAGGCGTCCGAAGGCAATCTTTCCAAGGGACTGCGGACCCCCAGCTTGTTATGCCGGGCGACATGGGTATAAATCATCGTGGTTTGCAGGTTGGCGTGGCCGAGAAGATCCTGGACCGTGCGGATATCACAACCCTGCTCGACCAGATGGGTGGCAAAGCTGTGTCGGAAGGTACGAATTTTGACCGTCTTGGCGATGCCGGCCGCGTCGGCCGCCTTCTTGACCGCACGCTGCAACCGTTGCGCATAGACGTGATGACGCCGAACCACAGCCGTGGTGGGATCCACGGACAGTTGCCGGGAGGGAAAAATCCAAAACCATCCCCATTCCTTGCCCGCGTTGGGATATTTTCCCGCCAGTGCATCGGGCAGGAAGACGCCCTTGACAGCGTTCTCACGGTCGCTGTCATACAGTGCGCGAATGGATTCCAAATGGCGCCTGAAGTCCTCCTGGAGCAACTCAGGAAAAAGCGTTTCGCGATCCTTATCGCCCTTGGCCGCCCGCAGTGTGACACAGCCGCGATTAAAATCCAGGTCTTTGACCCTGAGCCGCACGGCTTCGTTGAGGCGCAGCCCGCCAGCATAAATGAGCCGGATCATCAGAAGGTGGAGGCCTCTCATGTTGTTGAAAATCGACTGAACTTCCTCGGGCGTCAGCACCACAGGCAGCCGCTGTTTTGGTCTGGCGCGCACCGACTACCACAAGTGTCCGATATCCTGATTTAATACCCTGCGGAAAAAGAATAGGATAGCATTGAAAGCCTGATTTTGAGTGCTCTTTGCAACCTTGCGCTCAACAGCAAGATAGGATAGGAAGTTAATCACACTTCCGGAATCCAGTTGCCAGGGTGATGTACCATTCAGAAACGAATAGAAAGCACGCATCCAGGTGAGGTAGGTTTGTTCGGTTCTATAGGATAGATGCTTGAGCCGCATGGCTCTGACCATTTGATCGATGGCCTGCTGCCATTCCCGACCGGCCGGCATCGAACGTGGCGCATCCGACTTGGCGGGCTTGCTCAGGAATTAGTGATACAGATTGATCGCTTTTTTTGCTTGGCTCACCTGCCAGTCCTGGTGAATGGAAGATATATGCTTCAAATATCCAAGAATCGCATCTTGATCGATAGGCTGGCCAACTGGTTGTCGGCAAAAATGGTAACAATCCAAAACCCATTTAAGGTAGTAGGGCGCCACATGCGGCGCAACCGCCCTGTTTTTTGCTAAAAAGTCTTTGAATCGATCCATCGTTACGATATCAAATATTACATATTCAATCGGTCCACTATACAGTGGATATTTACGATTTCATTTCATTTGAAGGGACGAGCCAAACACGGTTCAGAAACCGTTCAATTAAACGGCAGGATGAAATTTTCTTATAGTTATCTGATGTTACCTTTTGTTTCAACTCTTTTTCCGAACAAAGGCTTCTTGATGTAGCATGGCGCATAATTTAGTGGATCACATGGAATTCATTAAAAACGATCAGCGCAACTAATATTAAAGTTATGTGTTTCCAAAACTGACGGGTTTTATACCAATTAGAGGATTAATTGAAATATTTATATTTGCTTCTATCCATCGGCTTTAATGTTGCGTCATATACATTATATAAAGGCATATCAAACAGGCAAAGCAGTCTTCTTTGGTATTTACTCCTTCTATTCGGTCTCACACTTGGTGGAATAAATGTACTTTTTTTCACTAAAGCTCTGAAAGGAATACAACTGAATGTCGCATATCCAATATTTTCTGGAGCATGCATACTGTCTATTGCTCTTGTCTCCAGTTTTATATTTGGTGAAAGAATAAGTTCCACCAATATAGCTGGGGCTGTGGTTGTTGTTATGGGGATTACTTTGTTGTCAATTTAGGTCTACTTTCACATAACAAATGCATTCAGTTGACCACAATCGCCGTGGGCAAACGGAAGTACAGAGGTGCTGGCAAATTTGTCATTAATTCAGAGTCAGTGCAGCGGCAACTGATGCGGGCGTTAGGTTTATAAAGTAATGGGTATAGCTCTAATCTTTCTTGGTCTTTTTCTATGGTTTGCCTTGGCATTTAATGGCAGCGTGGGAACTGATTTCGTTGATAAGTCATTTTTTACTAGTGGCTTATTGATGATAATAACTGGAATAACTTTAAGACTAAAATCGAATTGGAATATTGTAAGAATTTTTTGCGCATTATCATTGCTAACCTACCTACCAATGATATGGCAGCGTTTTAATTTTCAATATGGCGTTGATTGGGTTGGATTTGTATTTGATTTAGCTATTTCAGGTTTTCTAATTATTGTAATAGAAGCTATCTCAAAAAAATGTGGCACAGCCAGCATGTCTTAACTATCTGAAATCATGGAAAAACATAACGTGCTCAATGTGTTGAAATAATTGATAATAAAACTAGACATAACTTCCT
>Ga0068713_1000287_pt1 | contig 98175 bp, 91 predicted proteins | sample MTBAKSrepl2MetaG_FD_62223 | JGI IMG/M metagenome (GOLD analysis project Ga0068713, IMG submission 62223) | Enrichment culture microbial communities om Arthur Kill intertidal strait, New Jersey, USA, that are MTBE-degrading - MTBE-AKS2 (Arthur... | ecosystem: Environmental > Aquatic > Marine >... | reverse complement strand
TTATAGGCTCCTCGCTTTCATATCGTTAAAGATGGAGTTGAGTTGGAGATCAAATCCGATAGGAAAGGTGCGGCCCAATTTGCCCCTTTATCAAATTTACACAAAATAGTTGACAGCGCCTCAAATCGGATTCGCAACAAAGCCTCACTCGTCAACATTACTACAATAATGTCACCCGATCAATTTAATTTTTTTTACACTGCTAAGTTAAGCCAACTTTGTATGATCAAGTCGCCTTCTGGGGGCGGAAGGCATGACATGATTGTAGCTCCGGGCCATAAATGCCGCGCTCGCTTACTCTGTGGGTTGATGTCAACTAGAAGAACTGATTCTAATTTTTTCCCTGCTTTTTTCAAAAGGATTAAAACTGCTTCATCGTAGGGGTTAAATGCAAACCCGAAAACAACTAATCGCTTAGTTTCTTTAAGAATTAGTTTCTTTAAGAATACGTTCAGCTAAATCCCAAGTAAATTTTAAAGATTCCGGTGGACGTTTTTCGGGAGTTGGAGCAACGATTAAAGCTTTCCCTGTTATTGCGCGTCTTCCGTCTGTGTAGTAAGCATTTTCATCCCATGAAATACTGCCATGGATTTTTGCTAATTTAACTTTTCCTTTGAGTGTAACGGATTTTTTCCATTGCGAAACAGGATAAGGTCCTCTTCCTATAAGTTTTTGACTAGAGATACCGTAATTGAATCCTTTTGTTCCGAGTATATATTCAACAAGCAGGTCATAATTTGTAGTAATTATGCCTGATAATATAGGTGTAAAAAATCGCTGAAGAAAGTTCCTCGCCTTCGTAACACCTTGAATTTCTAATTTTCTATTCTCATCAATCATTAATACATGCCTGCGCCATCGTCCTGCACAGAATTCTTTCCAGATAAAAAGTTCTGAAAGTCTACGACCAAGATACCATAAAATGGCTTCTTTATCTTTTTGTGGAAAATTAAGCGCATCTGCAATAAACTGCTCAGTTTGCCCGTTAGTATGTGTTTTATCCCAATCTTCTTTAAGAGATTTCACGCTATTGAGCTTTCGAGCATCACGAGGTCCCCATATGTCAATGTTATAGTCAAATAATTCTCTTGCAACTGGCAAACCTGCTGCCCATTTTGAAAAACCTGCGCCAAGAAATAAAACCAATTTCACTCCCTAAAATCTTATTATCCAGTATAGCATCTGAGGCAGCCAATAATTTAGTTTAAGAAGCTTGCTGAAGCTCTCATCCATTGCAGGGCGAAGAACAAATATTGGAGGATCGGAGGCACGGATTGCTTCTCAACGAGTCGTAGACAGGCATAAGCTTGAAGCCGGAGCCTCGGGCAAGAAAACTATAAGTTTTAGTATATTTTATATGTCAAAATTCACTTATTATGTGAATTACTGCATATGGAGTATAGTTTTTTATATTTTGTGGTATATTATATGTGTTATAATTCACCGATTACGTGAATTAGAGCACATGGAATATACTATGGAAACTGTATTAGGATTAGGAAAAGAAGAGAGAAGAAGATTATCGGCAATAATCCGGGAGGCAAAAGGTTCCGTTTCGGTTAAAGAGGCGGCTAAGATTCTGCAGGTTTCACCTAGTGATGCAGCGAAGATGCTTTCCCGGTGGGTCAAAAAAGGCTGGGTTTCCCGTGTAGGACGCGGCATATATATTCTAATACCTCTTGAATCCCTCACACCCGATATCCCTCTTGAAGACCCCTGGATTATTGCAGAACGATTATATTCTCCGTGTTATATCGGGGGATGGAGTGCTGCTGAATATTGGGATCTAACAGAACAGATTTTTCGTACCGTTATAGTTCTGACAACACAGAAACCGAGAAATCGTACTCCTGTCATTAAGGGAACAAGCTTCATGATTCGCACCATACAAGAAAAGGCACTTTTCGGGACCAAGCCCGTTTGGAGAGGCAAGGTGAAGGTCTCTGTATCAGACCCTTCTCGCACACTCCTTGATATGCTTATTGAGCCGAAACTCGGCGGGGGGATAAGATCAACTGCTGACATGTTTTCAAATTACCTTAAGTCAGAGAAAAAGAATATCGAGCTTCTGATCGAATACGCAAATCGGTTAAATAACGGCGCTGTGTTTAAACGCCTCGGGTTTCTTCTAGAAAAATATGACCCGGATCAAAATGCCGCTATTGATGAGTGTAGATCACGTCTCACGAAAGGTTATGTTAAGCTAGATCCTGCTTTGAAGGCTGAAAGATTGATTACACGCTGGAGACTTTGGGTGCCGGAAAGCTGGGTAAAGGAGAGATGATTTACGGGAATCCCTGTCCTGGCCGCACCGGGTTTTATGTGACTATGAAGTATTAGGTTTGTGAAAGGAGCGTAAGTCCTACACTAGTTAACCGAGCAAGGCTTAAACAGAGATGAAAAAATTTTAATCGATAGTTTTGATAATTACTTCATCAACAGCTTGCTTTGCCAGCTCGTTCATGTTAACCAGGGGCAGTATAACAGAACCAAATCCAGCATTAGCCAACAGCGAAGTTACTGTCGCTCTTACATAGGGGAAAAGAAGTGCGGGTATCTGTACTCTCACAAGATTCTCGACCACTTCTTTCTCAAAACCTCCTTCTTCAAGAGCAGAAAAAATCCCAGCGATACCAATATCTAACTTAACGAGTGCCTCATTTTTGTCTTCTGTCTTAACTTCTGGCGGAAACAAACAAAGACTTGTGTCCAATCCCCCAATATATTTTTTTTGGCCTTTAGAATACAATGGTTCACGGACAGAGATAGATAATTTCCACAGATTGGGATCAATACTGCCAGCAAACTCTAAGAGTCCAAGAATGCGCTTTATTTCAAATATCAAGACATCGACTTTATAGGTCTCGAACTTAAAAGCTGACTTCATGCTGCTAATTTATATTCCTGCTCATCGTTAATCGAAAAAGGCTTATTGGCAGAAAGATAAGAAAAGCTTTCCTGCTCCTCAACAGAGATCTTCCTTGTTATGCTATATGATTCAACTCTTGTCATTTTATATCCAGGCATACCCTGCGTAAAGAATGACATCTGGATAGGCCCATGAAGTCTGACTGATGTAGCCTGTCTACTCCATCCCACAGTCAGTGTAGCAAAGCTTCTGACAGGTATAGACACAGTACTTAACATAACAGACGGCATGAGATTCTTTAATGAGTGATGTCCTACGACATAGCTGGAACTGCTATCGAGATGGAAATTGCATAAATCAATATGCCGTGCCTCCGCATACGGGACAGAATAGTAGTCAAACAGTTCTGCCTCAATTTCTCCGACATCCAACGCCTTTGTTTCCAGAAGAAGCTTTGCGATATCACCATCTCGATGCGCTTCCAATTCCTTGTCAAACTCCTCTTTTGACATCGCACATAAATCAACCGCAACACTCTTAATGGCTGCATATAACGTTTCTTTGTTCATATTTAACCCTCAATAATTCTCATGCTTTTTATAGTTATGCAACCGGTATCTCTGGCTACACAGCACATAGGAGCACCGACTACAGATATAGGGTAATCCCTAATAAACTCGAGAGGAGGAATACCCACCCTTATCTTTATCGCTTTGAATTTTACTTTAAACTTCTCCTCTAACCTCATTATAAATGAATCATACAGTTTTGCAACAGCGGTTTTGTTACGGGGGTTAATCCCTTGTTTTTTCACAACAAGTGCAATCTCATTCTTGAGTTCTTCATCTTCGAGATTCAGGACTTCTGACTCCCCCGCCTTAACATCGACAATAATAATGGCACAAGTTGGATTTTCGTCGTCGGCAAACTCATTTTTCGATGCTAAGAATCTATACCAGCCTACAGCCAGCTCAATATAATAAGGACCTAACCAGAAATATACGCCGGTACCTGCTCTACCCGTACCCAGTTGAAACCCGCTTACCTGAATACGCGTAGCCCTTGTTACCGAAGTCCCATGAGACCCCTCAATTGTAATCATTTCTCCCAGATGCTGTTCAACTGTTAGGTGTTGCTTATTCTAATCAATTCAATACGATATTTTCAAATACAAATGCTGTCTCTTCTGGATTTTGTTCAGCGCTTTTTCTCATTAGAACATTTCTTATGACCTACTCGCAAATCCTTTATGCGTAATGTCAGTTCTTGCTTATTCACCGGGCAAGGCACAAGATTGCTTGTGGCATGAGCTTGAAGCTGAAACTTTGTTGAAGCTTGAAGCGGCCTCTTGCTTGGCTGAAATATTCTATACGCAGTCAAAGAGTATTTCAGCTATATGATCGCAAGGGGCATGACAGGTAAGCAATCGTAGCTGCCGGCGGTGGGGGTTATATGATCTTGTGCCTGCGAAGTGGCGGGCGGGAATAGCTGGCACACCTTGTCAAAAATTAAGATAGAAGACTTAGCGTATTCACCGCCTCTATGCGCTTCCAATTCCTTTGAACCTTTTCTTGACATTGCACATAAATCTGTTGAACACTCTTAATGGTTATATACACCATTTCAATTCCTCATACTGCAAGATTTTCTTAGCATCGGTCCAATATGTTATCATTCCTGAACGGCAAGAGAAAGCCCCTCTTTTTGGGCCGCCTCGTTTAGGGGACGGTCAAAACATGCGAAGTGTACAGGGATGTTACCGGAATCTCTGAATATCAGCGCTGAAGAGAGGTGAATGGCATCAAATCCCCTCAGGGGATAAGACCCAACCAGTCTTTCAATTGTCGCATTCAGCGAGGTTGTAACGGGAATGAGGATGAAGGAGTCAAAATCAGTTTTGAACAACCTGACTGTCGTGGTGTATTCTTTCTCTTTCAGGACGCCTTCCCGAAGTTTCCTTCTCAATGCGGCAACTGTCTCTGCAAAAGCTACTACAGAAGTTGCTCTGTCAAGAGCGGTCGCCCACAGATTGTCAACGATGTCAGTTCCTTCTTCTTCTACATATCGTTTGATCAGAGCTGATGTGTCGCAGTAAAGAATCACCTGCGTCCTTCGATAATTGCATCGGAAAAAGGAGTTCCTCTCACCTTTTTCCTCCTGAAGGGACGACTTGGCTTCTTTTGGATCCGGGGAAGAATTATTTTACCTTCCGTAGACAATTTTAGAAGTAAATTCTTAAGCCGGGTGTCTTCTGAAGTCCCCCCGGCCGGCACTATTCTCGCAACGATTTTACCTCTCTCTGACACAAGTATCTCATCCCCATTCTTCACTTCTTTTACGTACCTGCTAAAGTGGGTTTTCAGGTCTCTAATTCCAACTGCCTTACTCATTATGTAGTCATTGTATCATCAAAGTGACTACATTGTCAATCAACGATGGATGCTATAGAATTTGAATAATGAATAAACAATCACCCATAACCAATGAAATATTTTCGGACTTCTTGCACTGTGAACGAAAATGTTATCTGAAAATTTTTGGAGAGTCAGGCGAAAAGTCTGAATATGAACTAATCCAAAAAGAACATTCCGATTATTATAAAAACAAAACAATCAAATATTTATCAGGTAAATATACTGGCCGAATTGTGAATAATCCCGTATCGTTGAATGACATATTAAGAGAGCAATACTCTTTGGTAATAGATGTATCGTTATTTTATAAACGCTGGAATATTCACCTTGATGCATTAGCACGGGCTCAGAAAACATTATCCTTAAAAAGACCTGAGTATATCCCCATCCTTTTTTTCCATGAACACAAGATTAACAGGTCACACAAACTAATATTATCTTTTTGTGGATTGATTCTTGGAGAAACTCAGAAACGACTCCCACAATATGGTCTGATTATATACAGAAGGACTTTTGCCACTGCGAGAATCAAATTGGGGCCTATGTTTTATGGTGTTAAAAAGATTATCAAGGAGATAGCTTCCTTCACTCCGGATAATCCTCCAAAGCTAATGCTAAATTCACATTGCCTTGTCTGTGAATTTTGGAATAGATGCCACAACGAAGCTATCCAGAAAGACGACCTTAGCTTGTTCAGAGGACTTTCAAGAAAGAAAATTGCAAAGCTGAATAAAAGAGGGATTTTTAAGGTAACGCAGTACTCATATACATTTCTGCCAAGAAGAAAAAAGGTAATTCGTCATCCAAGAAAGCATGATTATTCGTTACAAGCATTAGCTATAAGAACAAATAAAATACATGTATTTGAACGCCCTTATATCCCCTCTTCTTCAGATAAATTATATCTTGATATTGAGAGCGATCCCGATACAAATTTTTACTATCTCATTGGTTGTTTGGCGTGTATAAGAAATGAGACTCAGCTCTTTCAGTTTTGGGCAGATAGCAAATCAGACGAATCTAACAATTGGAATGAACTATTAAGAATTATTAACGGATTAGAAGACTTCACTATTTATCATTACGGGAGTTTTGAGTCTAAGCATATTAAACAGATGGAAAGTCTTTTCGGTGATAGTCCAATATCAAGGAAGTTAAAGGAGAATACTTTTAACATATTATCGGCAATTCATGGACACAGTCGTTACATAGGGAAGCTTGACAACATTGAATATCGAACACAACATCGGATCAATCCGTATATACACAAAATGCCAGATCCTGTTGAAGCCGATGAATAAAAGCATGATTATCCCGTATACCATACTGTAGTGTCCTGATTCCGGTGTGCGTCCCGGTAGCTTGTAAAATCCGTCAAATATCTCTTTGAATTTCACTGCACCCATGAATTTCACAAGCCCCAAAAGCCCGCCAAATGGGCTTAAACGCTAACTGCAATATTCATATGCCGTCGAAGGCCCGATTTTTGTGGCTCTTGCGGGGCATCCATTTTCCCCTTGATTTATAAGCCTTCCTGCGCTATCCTTATTTTGTCTTTTAACCATTTGGGTTCCCTCCTGTAATGTAAGATTCTTGTGTGAATCCCTTATTTTACAGGGTAACCCTTATGGTTTATTCTTTTACAGTGCAAGATTCAGGTAATAACCGTTCATTTTAATTTCAGATTGAACCAGAAGAACACTGAAGAAATATTTCAAAAGAAATCCTTATTTTTAGTATTGGTCTGGTTGCAAGTAATGCATTATAGGTGTACCCTCACGAGAAAAGTTGCTTTGTAATTCCAGAAAATACTGTTTTAGCCAGGAGGGAAGACCATGAAAAGTCATTATCAAACGACGAGTTTTCTTGTTATTACATTTGTGACGTTTTTATTTCTTAGCGGTTGCGGAGGAGATACCATTATTGATTACCCCAAGGGAGAAGCGACAATAAAAGTTAATGGGAAACCGGTCATCGGCACAGTGCGATATCAATTTCTCGCTACTGGTTGTGTTGTGGACGCTGCGACATTTGCCTCGCTGCTCCCCGGCGTCGAATTGTTCGCCTATGCGGCAAATGATGGCGTTACCATCCAGCACGGGTCAAAAGTTTCCTTTACAGAAGTAGGAAAACAAACGGCTTTTATCAGCACGAGACCGTTTACCATGGAGCCGCCGCTTGAATTCTCCGATGGAATTTACTGGGCACCGCTGAGTTTTTTTGCTCGTGCTTTTTCTGGTTCCATCCAGTTTTCATCAGGTGACATCGTGATGGAAGTAACTCTGCCAGCACCATCGGAGATCGGGAATGTCGTTCCCGAAGCTAAGGCCGTTGCCCAGAAACTTTCCGGACAATTCACCATGCGCAGGGGAGATATTTCGCTGGCAAACGCCGTCCAGTTATTCGTGGCCGGCTATGTGCCCAACTGCAACGGCAACAACGCCACATTCCCCTATCTCATCATACAGACGCCACCTTCTCCTCGGCAAACTTCACCCCTTATGATTCCTGTAATCATCCAGATGGATAATGACGAGGGGTTTGTACTTGTGGGCAGGACCCCTCCTGAATGCAAGTATTTCAGCTACAGGAGCTATCTGCTGAACAGATACTTCGGGGATGAAAATCCTCCGGTCAGGAGAAAAATATATGCAAGCTTTGGAGACACGATAAATAATTACAACCTCACCAAATATCATGGATATGCGGATCCTTTTGAAAGACTTATTGTCATCATTGTTACAGGAAACAGAAGAACCCAGGATATGTTAACAGAGGCTGCTAAGGACGCTGGCATACCGGAAGATCGTATCTTATACGATATCATCCCTCCAGAACTTGTGACTTTTGGGCTGGATTTTATGGCGGACGGATTCCATATCCTTCATAGAGTTTCGGTATTTTCCAGTGCAGAAGAAAAAAACGACTATATTACGCAACCTACAATCGAAATTCTCCGCGTGACCCCAAAGGAACGCCTTGAATTCATTCCACTGGCAACACCGGGTTTACGTGATCGGAAGACCAACGTCAGGGAAGAAGATATAGAGCCGGTTCTTCCTCAGTTGCTTAATCAATTGAGAGATGCCGTCATCAATGAACATGGCAGTGGATACCCACCACCTACCCAGTTAGACACCTATGTGTGGCTTGAAGAAGGACGAAAAGCCATCCAGGATCGGATAGACGTGCTCGGGGAAACCCGAGATACGATTTACCTTCGTACCCCTTCTTTTGTGCTGGAAGACAATGATCTGATCGTTGTCTATGGGGTCAACCACACGAAAACAGGGAAAGCCGTTTACACCAATGTAAGCATTTACGGGTCTGCATACTTCAATGGAGTGGGAGGAATAACGAACAGCATGTATGAGGGAACAGCACGAAGATATCTGCCCGGGGTTGATCCGGATCTTTCCGATATGCTGTATGTTTACCATTTTTCAAGAACAGCAGGGCCGGATACTTTCGTCATCCCCTTAAACGCTGACGGATCTTATACGGGATTCAATAATGGAGATTCTGTATTTATGGGTTACAGGGCGTATGTTGATGTTCTGACCACCGTAGGACCTGACATTGATGAAATTATCAGGGATCAGGCGCTCCATTTCAGTAACCGTTGAGGTTATAGCCTCGATGTTGCCTGAACTGATTTTAGTGAAAATTGGTTTCAAAACGGGAAGGTATTTCTCATGCTTTTCGATGAAGTAAATAAAAGGGGCGGTGTCGATGCAGACTTTTGAACCCTGGAGCGAGTCAATCAGCCCCACGCCTCCCTCTCTTTTCTCACGTACTCCTGGGCATCAATGCCCTTCCATATCTCGACTCCAAGGCCTTCAAGTTCAAGGATACTGTGCTTTATTTTCCTCTCAAGCATAGATCTTTTAAGCTTTGAAGACAATAATTCTATAAGGTTTAGTTGCTCTTCGGGCTTAAGTGCCTGTATCCCTTTTACATAATCATCATAAGTCAATGTTTCTTTATTAGTTGGCTTAATGCACTCCCGCAAAAATTCATCTTAAAACAGTATATCATAAATTAACCCTAATTCAGAATCTGCTATGCGGAGATATCGGGTGATTAACTTTCCACCGACAAAAACTCGGTTTATAATTATTTTGTAGTGGAAAATGTGTGATTATGCGGCCTTTTGTATCAGCCACGTTCTAAACTCATCAATAAAGGGCGCCAATGAAATATCAGGCCGGGATCCGGACGGGATAACAATGGGTCAAGCCTTTTTATATTGGTGCCGCATTATTGTAACCCGGGCTGTGACGTTTGACATCCCATCAACACTCTGCTAATTTATTTTTCGTTATGAATAAAAAAATCGTGTTGCCTATGCTTTGCCTCATTATCTTATTTTCTTCATCATATGCATTCGCATTTGAGGGCCCCCTCCAGGTTAAAAACCAGCTCCCCCTGTTCATGTATGTCAATGCACAATACATGGAAACTGCGCATATCGAAAATTCTTTTTCAGCGTGTTTCTCCTATTCAGGTGTTTATATGGTAAAAGAATCAAAAGATTGGTATGCAGGGTTGGATATGGAAGTAACCGAGTTGAACCTGAGAGTGAAAAAGACTATCAAGGATTTCTTAGAGGCCGGCGTTGATCTTCCGATTGTGAGTTTCAACTCGGGATTCATGGATGGTTTTCTCCGCAGCTATCATAAGGCATTCGGCTTCCCTGATTACGGAAGAAGCAACCGGCCCGATAATGAATTTCTCTATACTGTGCAGAGGGATGGTTCTCTCATAGTAGACGGACGAGGCGGCCGTATTACTATCGGGGATATACGGCTGAGCTTGAAAAAACCTATACTGACTGGCGACCCCGCAATAAGTATAAAAGGTGACGTGGAGTTTCCAACAGGTGACGCAAAGGACAGCTATGGAAACGGGAGTATCGATGCAGGCATTGCCATATTGTTCGATAAGAAACTCAGTGATAACGTCAAGACATATTTCAACATTGGTGCTGTTTTCCCTGGCGATTTCAAGGGATATGAGACGATAGAACTTAAACAATATGTTTACGGTGGAGCCGGTGTCGAAACATACCTATGGAGAAATCTGGGCCTTCTCGCTCAGGTATTCATTCAGGGTTCTCCTTATCCGAAAACAGACATCAGGGCAATAGACAGCACAGCCGTACTTCTTTCTCTCGGGGGAAGGTACCTTTTTGGTAAGAACAGTTTGGAGATTTCTTTTACCGAAGACCCAAGTACTTCCGGAGCTCCGGATTTTGCTGTAAGCCTGTCTTTTAAACGGACCTTCTAGGACTTCAATCCACTTGAACAAACTACCGCTTGCAAGCTTTAAAGCCGGTAAGCTATTATGCATATCATGAAAAAGAGAAAGAAGCTACGGCCTGGTTGGGATGAATATTTTATCGGTATTGCAAAGGCAGTTTCCACAAGGGCCACCTGCCTGAGAAGAAAATACGGCGCAGTTATTACGAAGGATAACATCATTGTGAGCACCGGATATAATGGTGCTCCCTCTGGCATGAAGGATTGCCTTGAGGCTGGAAAGTGTACGAGGAAAGAGCTCCAGATTCCTCATGGTGAACGATATGAACTGTGCCACAGCATCCATGCCGAGGCAAATGCGATTATCCGGGCATCCATCGAAGAATTAAAGGGCGCAACAATTTATATATCGGGTACCGATGATGGGAACAGCGAATGTTCTTCCGAGCCCTGTATGATGTGCAAGAGGATGATCCTTAATGCAAAGATAGCTCGCGTTGTCTATTCAAACGGCAAGAATGGATTGTCCATCATAAATCCCCAGGAAGAATGGTTGAAAAAGAGAGTTTAGGAGTTTCATCATGAAGACAGTAATGGTCACCGGCTGTGCTGGTTTCATTGGGTGGAAAGTCTCAGAAAAATTAATTGGGGAAACTATACATGTTGTCGGCGTCGATAATATAAATGATTACTATGATCCAGCCTTAAAAAAATGGCGGCTCTCAGCGCTAAAAACTCGGAGCACGGAACTCGGTACCCACTTATTTTTCCACCATGCTGATATAAGCAATTTTGATGAAGTTAAAAAGATATTTATACGACACAAACCTGATGCTGTTATCAATCTTGCAGCACGTGCTGGTGTTCGCGCATCAGTCGAAGATCCTTGGGTATACCTTGATACGAACGTAAAAGGTACGTTGAACCTCCTTGAGTGCTGCAAGGAATTTCAGGTGAAAAAATTTATTCTGGCCTCCACATCAAGTCTTTATGGTCTTACCAAGATGCCTTTCAAGGAAACTGATAAGACCGATTCTCCTCTGGCTCCCTATTCAGCAACAAAAAAGGGGGCGGAGGTTCTCTGTTTCAGCTATCATTATCTTCATGGCATTGATATAAGCATCCCGAGGTACTTCACCGTTTACGGTCCTGCCGGAAGGCCTGACATGAGTATATTCATATTTATAAAGAACATAGATAATGGCATCCCGATAACTGTTTTTGGGGACGGATCACAGAAAAGAGATTTTTCTTATATAGACGACATTGCAGACGGGACGTTGAAGTGTCTCCAGCCTTTTGGTTATGAGATATTCAACCTCGGGAACGACAATGCTGTTGAACTGAGATATGTCATTAACCTCATTGAAGACGCGCTTGGTAAAAAGGCTATCATAGAATTTTCTCCGAGACACCCTGCTGATGTGCTTGCGACCTGGGCTCATATAGATAAGTCAAAAAAGAAATTGAACTGGCAACCGAAAACACCAATTGAAGAAGGCGTTAAGAAAACTGTTGCATGGTACTTTGACAACAGGGACTTTGTTCATACTCTTAAAAGTCCTTAAAAACTACAGGCGCTTGAGTGCCTCTAAAATTTGTTGGTATCCTTTGAACGTAACACGCTTTCCGTCTCTATAAATAACACAGGTAGGTGTTGCATTTATCTTGTCCTTCTTGAGACAGTCACTCAGAAAATTGAATGTCGCCTTCGTATCAAACGACTTGAATTTCATACCTTTTTCCTTTATAAATGCCTCTAATGCTTCACTGTCTTTTATCTTTTCCCTTGCCGCCTCGAAAAGAACTTTCCGGGCGTAAAGCGCGTGTTTGAAATCATTGTTCTCATGTACAATATAGAGAAAATATTTTGCAAAGAGCGTTGTCTGTGGGTGTATCGGGGTATCGATAAAAGTAATCGTTATATTCTCATTGTTGACTAAATCGATAATAACAGGCTCTATTGCTGGTTCTAATGCCTTACAAGGTTTACAGAAATAATCAGTATATAAACGAACCTGGGTCTTGCCGTTTCCAAAGGCAGGTATGACAATATCGTCCGCATAGGCAGGGGTAGCAGAGCCCCTAAAGAAAATAGCAAAGAGGATTAACCCAAGGACAAGAGAAAGACCCATGAAAACCTTCTTGGATTTTTCAAAATTCATCAAGAATAACAGCAGGACAACCGCGCCAAAAGACAGGCAGTAGGAACAAAAAATCTTGTTTTGTATCTGAAATCCAAGAAGTCTCAACTCAACTCCGAGGCCGGCTGACAACAGCAGACGGGAAACGTCCGATTTTTTCAAGAGATTAGAAATGAGTACCATTCCCATGTAGGCAATCCCTAAATATTCAAGCGGCAGCCCGATGACAGTGCCCTTCAGATAGGCACATGATTCGTCACAAATCATATACAGCACGACAATGATGATGCCGATAATGGGAAGCATCATATTAATCCAGTTTTTCTGAGCTTTCAAATATCCCCCCTTAAAACGTAACCGTGTTCATGATACACTCGACCATAAAATATAATACCATACCATTGCTGTCCAAAATAACCTGTAGACAAGGAGGGCGGGTGCTGAATAAACACAATGACGACACCTTGTAAATAAAACATCTTGTTTCCCTCAGACGTTAAATGAGCGTGGTCAGCAAAACTTCTGATAACAAAATCGGGTCATGCCGTATTAATTATCCTGTCGATTCAGTGTGTTTATGAGGTATCCGGCCTCCTTGTAAAATTTATTCTGGACAAGTATGACACCCTACCGTAAAGTGCACATTGATAGACGAGGCATATTCTTGTATCACATGTTCAAGCATTTTGTAACCGCCTTCATTTATATGGCATTTTTTGAGGTGCTCTCAATTCATTTATTGACATATCGATAATCCTTTTATAGAATTTTATTATGAGAAACACCATACTGCTCGTTGAAGATTCAAAAGTCGTACAGCAGATGTACAGGAACAAGCTCACATTCGAACATTTTAATGTTCTGACCGCAGACAATGGGATGGAAGCAATCAAGATACTTTCAAAAGACAAACCTGATATCATCCTGTTAGACCTCATGATGCCTGTCATGGATGGCTATAAGGTGCTCCAGGTCATAAAAACAGACCCGAAACTTTCTGATATACCGGTACTGGTCTTTTCCGCAAAAGGTCAACCAGAGGAAGTTGAGAAGGCCCTGAATCTCGGAGCTGCCGGTTATATTGTAAAAGCCACGACAAAGCCGAACGATGTTGTTGAGCAAATCAGGAAGGTGCTCGCTCGGAAGCCTAAGGAACTGGAACTGACGCGTTATTTAGTAGAAATCAGGGAAAATGCATACGATGCTAAAAAACTGGCTGCGGATTTCAACCTGAATGGTTTGAGATGCCAGCAGTGTCAGGCTCCCTTGCTCCTTGAATTAATTCCGGATTTTTCACACAAAACACCCTGGTTTAGCGGCAGATTTCTCTGTCCAAGGTGCCAAAGGTAACTAAGGGACATATTGACCGACGAGCTTTATCAATTCCTGCGTCTGGATCGGCTTTGTGAGGTAAGCATTCGCACCGATTGCAAGTGCTTTTTTCCTGTCCTCATCTGCACCCTCTGTCGTAACAATGATAACGGGAATATTCTTATATGCAGTATTTCCCCTTACAAGACTCAAGAGTTTCAGCCCATCCATGATGGGCATATTGATATCAGCGATAATAATGTCAATCTTTGCTGATGATAATTTCTTTAATGCATCGACTCCGTCAGTTGCCTCAATGACACTGGAACCTGGGACCCTCTTCATTGCAAAACTGATAAGCTGCCTCATGGCCGGTGAATCTTCTACGACGAGAATGGTCGGCATTCCTATCTCCTCGGCTTTTCTTTCAGCAGATCAAGAAAACTCTGTATAGTCGTCAGCTTTCTCTCGGATTGCGTGTACAGCCTCGACGAAAATATCGCTGTCGCTGCATGACCAGCAAGTAAGTTAAACAGCTCATAATCAACATTCGAAAATTGCTGCTTCTGTATGAACAGTGAATAGATCGATATCACTCCGATTACGTGTTCCTTTATCTTCAAGGGAATACAGACCATGGGACTCCTCAGATCAACCTTCTCCATATACGCTATGTCCTCAGTAAAGTAGCTCTCGCCTTCATTGGCAACTGTCCCTATCGTCCCCTCTCCTATCTTTACCTTCGGCATATCTTCCAACGGTACCCCCTCCGTGGCTACCGGTATCAGCTCGTTCGTCTTTTCATCCATCAGAAATATCCCGAACTTCTCCGCCCCTATCAGGTTAATGACAATCTCAAGCACGATACGTAAAACCTCATTGAAATCCAACGTCGAATGTAACTGATAGCTTGCGACATAGAGGTTTGCCAGGTTGTTGTTCTCTGCCTCTATTTCCACATACTTCGATGCGAAATCCTTGTTCTCTTCTTCGACCCGTCTATACCTTTCCAGAAGGGAGTTGACCTCTTCCTCAAGCATCTTTAGCCGGTCCTCATAGATTCTTGTCCGGTCCTCACTGTCTGATTTCTTGACTGCTTCCTCAAGCTGTGCTATCTTGAACCTCAGCCTCTCATTTTCTTTCAGAATCTCTTTGGTGAACTCCTCTCCTTTCCTGAACATCTGGAGGAACTCTTCTGCCTTCTTCCCGATATTGAAATTCTTCTCCATCAATAATCTTCCTGTTCTTTCATGCCCGTTACTTTTATCATTTCATCAGGTATCTCAGAGATAGGCAGAACTCTCCCTGCTGCACCCGCACGTATCACTTCAGCAGGCATCCCAAAAACGACTGCGGAATCCTCTGACTCAGCTATAGTATACCCGCCTTTATTTTTAATTTCCAGCATACCTGAGACTCCATCACTCCCCATACCGGTGAGAATGATACCCATCATTCGATCCCCAAACATTTCAGAAGCTGATGACATCATGATGTTAATGGATGGAATATATTTATCTGAATCATTAGATTCTTTCATGGTCGTAATAACTCTTTTTCCTTTTTTCTTAAAGAGCATGTGGCGGCCACCTGGACAGATAAGCACCTTGCCTCCATCAATGATGTCACCATCTTGTGCTTCCTTGACCTGCAGGTGCGTCAGTCCATTGAGCCGCTCTGCAAAAGATGCCGTAAACCCCTTTGGCATATGCTGACTGACGACGATACTTGCCGGGAAATCGGACGGGAGTCTCGCCATGATTATCTCCAATGCATTCGGTCCACCCGTTGAGGAACCAATCGCAATCACTTCTATCCTCCGGTCTGAACGTGCAGAAAATTTTTCTTCTTTCTTTTCTTTATTGAGTAGTTCGATATTTTTGCTCAGCCGGTCCATACGCAGTTGCTTCATCCCTCTAACCTTCCTGAGCAAATCAACTTGTAACTTCTGGAATTCATCACGTGCTAACCTCTGTGGCTTTGCAATAAAATCAACTGCACCGAGCTCAAGAGCCCTGAATACAGTCCTAGGGTCAGAATAAGAACTAACAATGATCACGGGCGTTGGTTGCTTCTTCATGAGCCACCTGAGAAATGTGAATCCATCCATTCCGGGCATTTCAAGATCCAGGGTTATGAGGTCAGGTTTCAACATGATTGTCTTGGCCATCGCATCTATGCCGTCCGTTGAGATACCGGCGACCTCGATCTGTTGATCTTTCTCAATCGCTTTACGAATAGATTGCCTGCTAAATGCTGAATCGTCAACAATAAGGACTCTAATTTTTGACATCTTTATGAGTCCCTTTTTTCAGAGGTTTCTGATAGAGCATGTCATATTGGAAGTGTTTCAGAGTGAACGCAGTTGAAATATTCATAAGAGATTCTGCATGACCGAGAAGGAGATATCCTCCGTCGTGCAGCCGTTCGGAAAAGAAATCCACAACCTTTTTCCTTGAAAGGAGATCGAAATAGATGAGGACGTTCCTGCAGAATATGACATCCATCTTCCCAACGAGTTTTACCTTATACGGGTCGAGCAGGTTGAGAAGGTTGAAATTTACGTACTGCTTTACATTGTCCGCAATCCTGAAAAGACCGCCTTGCTCTACAAAATATTTATCAAGAAAAAACTGTTCTGTTGCCCGGAAGGAGTTCTTTCTATAGACACCGCTTCTTGCAACGTGCAGCACTCTCTGATTGATATCGCTTCCGAGTATTTCTATCGTCCAATCATGAAAGGATCCCGTTTCAAGGACGAGCATAGCAATGGTATAGGGCTCCTCTCCCGTAGAACACCCCGCAGACCATATTCTCAGCCTTTTTGTGTCTTTTTTTGTTTCCAGGAGTTCGGGCAATAACGCTTCGCTGAAGGCCTTGAGCTGGTTTTTCTCCCTGAAAAAATATGTCTCATTGACGGTAAGGACATCTACGATCGACGTAAGTTCTTCCTCGCGGTTTTTGTCATAGAGCAGGTACCTGAAGTAGTCTCTGAAACTATTTAAATGGCTATTTCGAACTCTTCTCGAAAGCCTTCTTTCAATGATATGTTTTGAACCGTCATCAAAATATATGCCGCAGTAATCTCTGATTAAATCTCTTATGAGCCTGAAGACTTCCTCAGGCAGATGTATTACTTCATCATTTTCAAACACCGAGACTCTCTGCAACAGCCCTTTTCACAACAGGATCTTCCTCAACGTCTAAAAGCTTTTCAAGTTCTTTCCTGATGGTCCCCCGAGCTTTTCTTCCTAAGACATCTACAGCAGCCGCCCTCGTAGCCCAATCATCATCTTTCAGAAAAGGGAGCAGTACTTCGTCGACATTGTCGAAGGAGGCAAGCGCTTTGACCGCAGTCCGGCGGAACTCGGGATCTTCTGAGAGAAGCATGCGAAGTAAGGCATCTCGGGCTTCTTCTCCGCCTATTTTACCGAGAGACTCGATTGCCGTTGTTACAACAAAACCATTTTCATCCGTGAGAACTTTAATCAGTGGTTTTACAGCCCGTGAATCCTTCAGCATACCAAGTGCTTTTGCCACAGCAACCCTCACCGCGTCATCATGATCCGAGAGTACCAGTGACAGGGCCTCGAAGGTTCCCTCTCCTCCGAGGGATCCAAGGCTCAGAGCTGCCAGGACTCTTATCTCAGGATCTTCATCCGTAAGAGCAAGGATAAGAAATTCTATGGAATCGTCTGTCCTCATATAAGAAAAGGCCTTAATAACTGACTTCCTCACACTGACCTGTACGTCTTTTAATACGAATGCCAATGCTCTGATTGCCTCTTTTGCACCGATTCGACCAAGCAACAGAGCGACATTTTTCCTCTGGAGCGGGTTTGGCTCATCAAGCATATCGAGCAGCCCGGAGACAGAAAGTCCTTCCCTGAGATCATAGAGTGCATGTACAGCTGCTTCCTGAACATCTTCATAGGGATCTGTAAGGAGTCTCTTGATAGGCTCTATCGCTTTCAGATTGCCGAGTTGCGAAATTGCTCTCGCAGCAAATGAACGAACATGTCCGTCCTCATCTGTCAACAGTTTCTCAAGGGCTTCATAGTAAACCGGGGAGGCAATAATGCCCGCGACTTCGCATAGGAATCGCTTCTGATAGATATTATCAGTTTCAAAAAGACCCAGTAATGATTCAGGTCTGTCTTTTCCTATGAAGACGAGTGCCTTTTTGACATCTTCCCGAAATGTTTCATCCTCCGATATTTCGAGGAGTGGGATTAATGCCTTTTCCTCCTTCATGATGCCGAGGATGAGAATTGCAGATATTCTTACTTCAGGTTTTGGCGACCATATGTGTTCAATAAGGATATCCAGAACCTTATCACCAAAGCGGCTCCTGATAGCCTCTGCTATAACCTCTTCACTGGTACCCTTATGGTAGAAACTTTTGATCCCGCGTATTGCCTCTTCCTGCAAGGTCTTTGACGGATTCCCTATGAATGGAACGATATACTGCAATGTCACAGGATCAGCGATTGAACTTATCGCTTTTATTGCAGGTTCTATAAGGATTTTTTTATTCAGTGCCTTCACGAGCGAAGGGAGTGCCCTCTTGTCTCCAATTCTCCCGAGAGCGTCTGCTGCAGGATATGCCGTCCAGATATCATCACTTTCAAGTATCTCTATAAGGGCATTTACTACAGAGTATTCTCTGACCTTTCCGAGATGTTCAATACTGGTAGCACGAACATTTTCATCGTCATCCTTTACTGCATCAAGCATGAGCGGGAGGGACCTTTCATCCTCATATTTACCCAGAACATCAATGATAAACTTTCGAACGTCACTATTCGGTGTTTTAAACGCTTCAATCAAAAATGGCGTGGCCCTCTTATGAAGACGTACGAGAGCTTCAATGGCAGAGTTCCTCGCCCCGGCATTATCATCAATATAGAGAAGGCGAATAAGCCCGCTGATAAATTCAACAACCGGGTGTTCCTCGATTAAAATATCCATTGCTTTATTTCGTACCCGCCAACTCACATCCTCCATGGAGCGCAAAAGCATACGCACAGAGACTTCACCAGACCTGCCCCTCAGGCTCTCAAGAGCACCTATTCTTACCTCTACGTCTTCGTCGTTCAGAAGCCTATCAAGATTCTCAGTCTCCATTCAGAAATCCTTCTGACTCTTTAAGCTTAATCTTTTCCTCAGAGGTAAGGAGATTATCCAAGTTAAGAATAATGATTATCATTTCACCTTTCTTTCCCAGTCCTGTAAGATATTTCTTTTTTAATCCTTTGAAAATAGAGGGGGGGAGGGTGATATCTGCGGTATCAAGGGATGTTATCTCCTTCACTTCGTCGACGACGAGCCCGATCTTCTCATTATCATATCGAACGATCATGATTCGTTCCTTTTTGACAGCAGGCCTGATACCGAATCTCCTTCTCAGATCAAGAAGAGGTATGACCTCTCCCCGAACGGTTATGACACCGGAGAGAAATTCTGGCAGTTCGGGGAGTGCATATGTCTTTTGAGACTTGAGGATCTCAACAACCCTCGTAATTTCGATCCCGAAAGATTCATCTCCCATCAAAAAAACAGCAAATCTTCCCACCTCATCCTCTCAAACTTTTTCATAAAAAACGCTCGATATCAGGGCATGTTCGAAAGCTCTGTTGACCGCACGCTGTTTACAGAAATCCTAACTTCGACATCATGATTTTAACCGTGTCGTAATCAGCCTCGGAAGCTTCCTCAAATGCGGAATAGCGCTTATAGATTGACTTGAGAATTGCAGCCCCTTCTGAAGTTGCGTCAGTGAGCTCGGTGAGCGCGTTCTTCATAACTCTCTTTTCCTTTTCATTCATGTTCTTATCTACACATATACAGAATCCAGGTAACTCATCAGAAAATTTAATAACCTTGATTTCCTTGTCTTTGTATTTCTGAATTATACTTTCAGTCACGCCACCACTATCAAATTTTCCCTGAAGCACACTATTGAATACCTCTTCATGAGGTCCGAGATAATCATAGTAGAGCAAATCTCTCAAGTCTATTCCAGCGTCCATAAGTACAACCCGCGGCGCTATATAACTTGATAGCGAGTGCGGATCGCCAAAGGCAAAGGTCCTGCCCTTGAGGTCTTGAACAGAACTTATATTACTGTCACTCTTCACGATTATTGCAGAACGGTGGTGTGCCTTCGCCTCTGTCCGAGCTTTCACCAGCATTTCTACCCCGTACTTCTTTTGTGCTTCCAGATAGGTCGTCGGCGTCATGAAACATGCCTGTGTGATACCCTGACCAATATCTCTTATAGCGCCTTCATAATCAGATACGGCCCTCAGTTCAACCTTCCTTCCCGTTTTCTTGCTGAGATAGTCGGCAAGGGGCGTAAACTTTTTTACTGCTTCAACAGGTGAAATGCCAACTGGCTCAATACCAAATCCGATAACATCCGCTGCCCTTCTTTCTTCGATCAATTTAAACCGTGCCAACTCATTGTTCACTATCTCGGTGTTCTTCGATAACCCCCTCAGTGAACGGCTAATTTCGAACACGATGTTCATGGTTGTTTTTGGAATTTCCTTTATCTTTTCAACTGACATGAAGATCTGGTTAGAGCCTGATTTCTGCTCACTGATTGCCTTGGCTATCTTCTGAGTCTTGTCGGATACGATCTCTATTGACCCTGATACTTGCTTGGCATTAATGAGCTGTTCACCCGTTGCGGTCTTAACATGATTCGCCACATCTCGCATCTTCTCTGTAGCCTTTGTGATGAGCAGAGCACCCTTGCTCTGTTCAGACGTAGCAGTTGCAACCTGTGCTACCATATTTTTTACTTTTTCCATGGCCTCTGAAACGAGCCTTGTTGCCCGGGCTTGTTCGGCAGTTGAACGTTCTATAGAAAAAGACATCTCTGCTGACTGCTTGGAACTCTCTACGATTTTCCTCAGCGCATCACCTGCTTCATTAGCAACGGCATATCCCTCTTCTACCGACTTGAGACCGTTATCCATTGCATGGATAGCGTCTTTGACTTCCAACTGTACCGTTTGAATGAGTTCAGCGATCTCCTGCGTTGATACAGAAGTTCTTTCTGCAAGGTCCTTTATCTCATCAGCGACGACCGAGAAGCCTTTCCCGTGTTCGCCCGCTTGAGCAGCGAGAATGGCTGCGTTTAAGGCGAGCAGCGTTGTCTGGTCGGTTATCTCATCTATGACATTCAATATCTTTCCTATCTCGTTTGAACGTACGCCAAGTTTCATGATAAAACTGGCTGTCTTCTCAACCGATGATTTAATGTTCTTCATCCCTTCTAACGTCTTCTCTACCGCTCCGATTCCGAAGGTTGATGCTTCGTTCTTGACCTTCTCCGACAGCAGTGCAGAGTCCTTTGACCGCTGTTCCACTTCCTTGACGGAAGACAAAATCTCTTCTGTTGCAGCAAGTGTCTCTTCGGAAGCAGCTGCGAGTTCTTCTGCCTTGTGCGCTACTTCTTTAACAGTTGCAGAGAGCTCTTCAATTGAAACCGACGTTGAATCGACCGTCGTTGAAAGTTCCTGCGCACTGTTTGCTACCTCACTGATACTGGTAACCATCTCTTCCATTGCTGTGGCTGTCTCCTCTGTCGATACCGCGAGACGATCTGTACTCTCTGAAATTTCAGCTGTTGCTGAATTCATCTCCTCTATGGAAGTTGCTATGCTGCCAATCGCTTCAGATTCAACCTTGGTAGCCTCAGAAACCTGCTTGAAATCATGCTCTACCTTCTCAGTAACATCCGAGACTCGCTTCGATCCGTTTTTTACTCTCTGGAGAATATTGCTGAGTGATTGGACGGATGAATTAAGAGCCTTGCTGACCCTCCCTATCTCGTCATCTTTTTTGATATCGACAGAGAAGCCAAGATTCCCTTCGGATAAAGACTGTGCCGATTGTTCGATGATATGGAGGGGCTTTATAATAAGCCGTCTTAAAATTAACCAGAAAAGGAAGGTACCGAAAGAGATGCCAAGGATCGAGATAATTGTGGTCCAGAGGATAAATTGTGTGCTCTTTCCATAAATCTCCTGCAGAGACGCAGTAACCATAACCGCACCGAGGAGAGCTCCTTCCTGGGCATGACATTCCATGCAGTATGCCGCATTTTCAAGTGGTTTATAGTAGGTAATAGATGTTTTTGTCTGCGTGATCTTCGGTTGCATATCGGTAGCCATCTTCCGTACGATTTCTGCGTCAAGTATCTCTGAATCTCGCTTAAATGCCTCTTTGCCTTGAGCATCCAATATCATTGCCTGTTCAATACCTTCGACGTGTTTGAGTCCGTCTACAATCTCTCGAGAGAGAGCCGTTTTCTTTTCGACAGACTCATGCATTGCCCTTGTAATGTCAAGTGCAACGATAGTAGCTGTTGCATCGAGATTTTTCTGCGCAGTTGAATAAAGATTGTCTCTGACCTTAAACGAGAGGACACCTGACCACACAATGCCGGCAACCAACAGTGCCACAACGAAAACCATATACTTTAATTCGATCCGTTCTTTGATGATTTTACTCAGCCCCATAAAGCCCTCCCTTTAAACCTTGCAGGGTTAAAAAAAATTATACTCCGTGCTGTTCACTCATATCATACAAAATCTATAGCTATTGCCTCGTCCATATTTATGACTGAAATAAAGTGTTTATCGACAATCGCTATACCCTCAATAAATCTGAGTTCTGCCTCTGTAAGATGTGATGGCGGTGGTATAAGCTCATTCCTTCCAACACGAATAACACCGATCACTTTGTCTATCGTCGCTCCGATGGGGCCTTTCGGACCCTTGATGATGAGTATTTTTTCTTTATATTGTCCATCGAAAGACACATCGGTCAAAGCAAGCTTCAGTTTGAGATCTAAAACAGGGATAACCTTACCCCTGAGTGATGTAACACCGAGAACATATCTCGGCAATTGTGGGACAACCGTTATTGTTTGAGGCCTGATAATCTCAGCAAGTTGAGATACCTTGAAAGCAAACTCTTCTTTCAGCAGACTAAAGGTAAGTATCTCTATGACTTCATCTGTTTTTGCTCCGTCTGCATCTTCAGTTTGTACCGGTGCTGCTCCACCTTTCTGTTTTTCCTCTTTTGCATCTGTTGTTGCTGCCGTGTCATTTTCTCTGGTTTCGGCATCAGGCTCACATTCCTTGTCGGGCTTCTCTTTCTCCTCTATTTCTGTCTTTTCGCACTTCGCTTGTATGGCGTGCTCAGGGGTATTGTCCTGACTTCCGTGCTGCGTCTCTTTTAGTTTTTTTCTAATTTTCGCGATATCCATTCAATCCAAGCTCCCGTGCGGCAGTATGAATAAGGGACTCGTCTAAGATAAAAAGGTCTTTTCCAACACCTTCAAGGAGAGCGGATGTGGCGAGACTGTTTATCACCCGCGGAATCCCTTGAGAGTATTGATAGATGAGTTTTATGGCGCCTTCTGTAAACAGGGGTTCTTCCAGACCCGAAACCCTTAACCGATGTTCGATATACGCTGTTATCTCATCTTCTGCTAACGGGCCAAGGTGGTAAAAGAGTCCTATTCTCTGTCTTAATGGGAGGTATACTTTATGGTTTAGTCTTCTTCTTAAATCCGTCTGCCCGACAAGTATAAGACTGAGGAGGTTTATATCATCAAGCTGAAAATTCGTAAGAAGTCTTATCTCTTCAAAGGTCTCCTTGCTCGGTATGAGCTGAGCTTCATCTATAATGATTACCGGTGATATTCCCGCCTCGTAATCTTCATAAACCTTTTCATAAATCGCATCCAAGATGTTATCTTTGAAATTGTACGGCACATCAATATTGAACCGCTTTGCGACAGTTCTCAAAAACTGGAGGGGCGTTAGCCGTGGGTTGATGAGTATAACAATCCTGTATTTCTCGCTGAGGGAATCTATTAGTGCGCGGGTAAGCGTTGTCTTGCCACTCCCCACTTCACCTGTCAGTAAAATGAGTTCTTTTTCTTCAACAGCGTAATGTAACCGTGCGAACGCCTCTTCATGCGTCTTGCTGAAGAAAAGAAATTTCGGATCAGGTGTTTTCGTAAATGGTTTCAGTTTAAAACCATAATACTGTTCATACATGTGACATTCCTTCTTGCTTCAAGAATGATTTTTCAATAATTGATTCAACATCAAGGACAAGAATGACCTCATGCTTGCCGATCTCAGCTGCACCGGCAAAACCGCTCAGGCCTTTAAGATATTCTCCCAGCGACTTTATGACGATCTCAGGTTGTCCCAGGAGTTCATCCACCAGGAGCCCCAATCTTCGCCTGCCGAATCCTACAACAACAGCAAATGATTTATTACTGACATCAGCATCTAAGTTGAATAGCCTTCCGATACTCATAATGGGGAGCATCTCACCCCTGATATAGTAGACATTTTTCCATTCTATGGTCTGAATGTCTCTATGCTCAATTTCAACGGTCTCAGAGATTGCTGTCAGAGGAATGGCAAAGATATGTTTGCCAACCCTCACAATAAGTGCCTTGACGATCGCAAGCGTAATGGGCAGCGTCAGGGTAAATGTTGCCCCTCTATCACGCTGGGTAGAGATTTCCGTAAATCCACCCAGCATGGATATTTTCTCTTTCACAACATCTAACCCGACACCCCTCCCTGAAATCTCACTCGCGACATCTTTTGTGCTGAAGCCCGGGGTAAAGACAAGATTAATAATCTCTCCCTCTTCGATGGAAGTGCCAGCTTCAATCAGACCTTTTTCGATCGCCTTCTTTCTGATTTTTTCTGCATCGATGCCTCTGCCGTCATCCACGACTTCAATCACAACATGGCTTCCCCTCTGAAACGCCTTGAGTACAATAGTCCCTTCTTCTTTCTTTCCCTTCGCAGTCCGCTCTTCACCCGTTTCTATCCCATGGTCAATTGAATTTCTTACGAGGTGCATGAGAGGATCAACGATCTCCTCTGCAATAGACTTATCAAGCTCCGTATCCTCTCCGTAAAGCTTCAGGTCTATGTTCTTTCCTACTTCTCTCGAGTAGCGCCTGATGATCTGGTCAAGCCGGGAGAATATCTGTCCGATAGGGATCATCCTTATCTCGAGGACCTCATCCTGCAATGCAGCGAGCTGTCTTTCAAATGTGCGAGAAATCTTCCGGACATCGCGAACAAACGGAGATGTTCTATGTTTTGCGGCAATCTCTGATCCGATCCTCCTGACGGCATCTTTTGCAAGAGTAAGCTCGCCTATAGTATTGAGGATCCTGTCGAGTTTATCGATATCAACCCGTACTGTTGTTGTTGAGCTTTTCATCGAGATTTCCTGTTTCTCTTGTTTTTGAGGAACCGCCCGTTTTGGTTGCACAAGAACATCGATGTCGTGTGCCAGCTCTTCTTGAAATTCGTGAGGCATTGCACTGCTGGCAAACATCAGGTTGAATCCGATCGATCCGTCAGGAATATCAGCTGAAGTCGGGAGCGTTGATATAAGCTCTCCCATTGTTTTTATTTTCTGCGTCAGCTCTTCAAGTGATGTATCGAATGTAGAGAGACCAAATATCGCCTTTAAGAGATAAATGCTTTTCCCATCTTTTATATTTGCCTTCAGCCTGTGTTCTTCATACTCCGAGAGAACTTTGACAATTGATTCATCAATAAGACCTTGAATGTTTGGGCCGCTCACGCTCTCTTTAACCGATTTCCTAAAAAAGTTGATATCATCAATGTATGCTGAGAGATCCAGTTCTTTGTCTTCTTTAACATGTTCAACAGCTAATCTGAGAATATCGATATTCTTAAAAAGAAAATTCACTGTCTCATCTGTAACGTCTATCCTTCCAAGTCTCATGTCATCCAACAATGATTCGAGGGCATGACTCAGATTTGTTATCCCCTGATTTCCAAAAAGTCCGGACAGCCCTTTGAGTGTATGCATTGAGCGAAATAATCCATTGATGGTATCGGGGTTTAAAGATGTCTGGTATGTTTCCTGGATTTCAAGAATAAATTGTTGAGACTCAAAGAGGAGATCCTCTGCTTCTGCGATAAATTCCTTCTTAGAGGCCTTCATATATCTATAACTTGCTTGATAACGTCGTGGAGTTCGTCTGCCTTGAACGGCTTTGTAATATATGCTACAGCACCCAAAGCCATACCTCTCTTTTTATCCTCTTCACCCCTCTCGGTACTCACGATTATTAAAGGGAGATCCTTATATTTTGGATTATTTTTCATAAAGTTTATGAGCTCAAGGCCGTTGATATCGGGCATATTAATATCAGTGATAACAAGGTCGAAATCTTGGGTTGGCAGGATTTTCAGGGCGTCAAAACCTGTACGTGCTTCGATCGTGTGAAAGTCACCCAACTCTTCAATAATTGCTCTTATGAGTGCCCTTGTAGTGGATGAGTCTTCAACGATAAGGATTGATCTGTTTTGTTTGTCGCTCCCCATCTTTATCTCAATTCTATCAGATTGAAAGAAAAAAAACATTACAGATTAATCTTCTTTTCCATTTCCTGAAGTCTTCTCTGGAGTAATGATTTCTCTAATGCAAGACCAGCCTGATCTATAAATATTTCCAGGCCTTCGGTCTCTGCAATCTTTTCAGCTCCTGTCACATTGTCGCAGTATAACAGTGCGACTACCCTTCCCTCTGCAATGACGGGGAAAAGAGCAATTTCCCGAGGCCAGCTTGTACCGATTTCATTTATCATCTTCTCTGTGATCCTGTCCTTTTCCAGGGTTCCCTTATAGGGCTGTTTCTCCGTAATAATCTTGTTCAGGATAGTGCTCTCCTCATAATTCAGTATAATCTCTCTTATCTTTTCATCAGCCCGTTCTATCTCAAGACCAAACTGCCCGAGACCCACGATTTCCTTATCTCCAACCATAAAAAGAATACCCCTCTGAAATATCTCACTGGCGAACCTGAGAATCAGTAACGTTATTTCTGATGCAGAATTGGGGAATCGCAATTCCTGAGTCAGTGCCTTTAATGAAGAAATATCTTTTCTTTCAACGGGTGGCTGGACGTCCCAGTCTTCATCCCATGCTTCCTCTTTCTTCCCTATACCTGTTAATTCTTCTGTAAAGATGAGGTGCTGCTGAGAGGCCTCATCATGTACCCGGGCACCCTCCACAAGGAGGTATTCGGGACTCATCCCTTTAGACAGCTCCCAACCAAGGTCTGAAACTTGTATCTTACCTTTTGGCTCTGTATCATCAAGTTCGAACTGAAAATCACCATCCTGCCAGAAGAGGAGTTCATAGACAACCTTCTCTAACCGTTTCCTTGTCATCTTTTCCAGGGTTTCTTTGTTAATGGAACCAAATTCGAATAATATTTCGGGGACTGATTTGTCCGGTAGTTTTTTCTTGACTTCTGCGGCTAAATTAAAGATTGTGTCTTTTATAATCTTTGCGTTGAAGAGGTCATCAGCAAGAGTCTCTTCGAGACTGTCTGTCTCTGCCCTGACAATGAGACCGTGTTTAAAAACAATAATCGCATTCCCCCGGCTTCCTTTAAGGATAAGTGTCCCTGTTTTTCTGCCTATGCTGAGTATCTGGAAAATATCTGAAAGGGCAAGGTCTTCAAGTCTTCCTACAAGACTCATGTGAACCTTTCTATGCTATAGCTACCTGAGAGGGTAAGCTTATGATTGTTCTTGATAATAAATAGCGTAACGTTTTAGAAAGCTTATACTTGTTTTCTGTATGCATTACTATAACTCTTTTCGAGTATATCAGGTAAAAATAAAGTGTGTCAACGAAAGAGAGCCTCCTGAATATTGTCCCGCTTGTTGTAATAGAATAATGCAGAAAAAAGTGTACGAGGTATAGTTGACAATTAATTCATAATGTGATTCAAATATAATAAGGAGGCTAACAATAATACCTGGGGAAAACAGAACTCTGAAACGTAATACTATCAATCTGCCCATTATCTATGCTTTTTCCGGTAACCACGGAATAAACCTCAATTATGGAACAACCTTTGATATCAGTGATGCAGGTATGAGCTTTTATACAGCTATGCCTCTTTATGAGGGGCTTAAAATTCAAGTGCATCTAACAAACATATGGGATTTCCCGAGATCCGGTACCGTTCGCTGGTGTAGCATGAAAAACGTTAACCTTTACAGGGTTGGCCTCTCTTTTCTATAAGCAGATGCCTTATCCTGGGCACATGAATTTTCCAGCGTTTTGTCTGTAATTCTTTTATGTATAATGGAAACGTATGATTGTAATTATTGATTATGGGATGGGGAATTTGCGTAGCGTTGAAAAAGGATTCCTTAAGGTTGGCATTGATGTAAAGGTAGTTTCCCACAAACGGGAACTTGATAATGCCAGGGCTGTTGTCCTTCCCGGCGTCGGCTCGTTCAAGGATTGCATGAGAAATCTTGAACACATGTCACTCGTAGACCCTATTATAAGGTCTATTGGAAAAGGAAAGCCCTATCTTGGTATTTGTCTTGGCCTACAGGTCCTATTCGCAGAATCAGAAGAGTTCGGCTTCTGCAAAGGGCTTAATATCTTCGAAGGGAAAGTTATGAGGTTTCGGGTAAATCGAAAAGTGCCACATATGGGATGGAATAACATAACGATTTTTCGAAGGCCGCCAATCCTGAGCGGTATACGGGATGAGGCCTTTTTCTATTTTGTGCATTCCTTCTATGTTGTTCCTCATACCGATGATATCATTGCGACGACAACTGACTATGGTGTGCGGTTCACGTCTATGATCTGGAAGGATAATATCTTTGCTACACAGTTTCATCCGGAAAAGAGTCAGGAAATGGGACTGAAGATACTTAAAAACTTCGGAGATTTTGCAAAAAAAGCATAGAACAACTTTGGAAAATCCTTATAATTGTCCCTCTCTGCGTCTGAGTAATTTCTGCGTGAGCTCATCAATTGTCATACGGAATACCGGATGAATAACATCTGGCGCAATTTCATTAAGGGGTCTTAAAGCAAATTCCCTTTCATGTAAAAGCGGATGGGGAATTGACAGGTTTTCCTCGTTCAGGACAAGGGCATTAAAGAGCAGAATATCAAGGTCAATGACACGAGGCCCCCAATGAGATGTATCTTGTCTGCCGATCTCTTTTTCGATATTTTTCAGAAGCCCTAAAAGCTCGTCCGGACCGAGGGTTGTCTCGATTTGCACTGCCATATTTATAAACCGCGGCTGGTCATTGACACCCCATGGTTCTGTCTCGTAAAGGGAGGAACATTTCTGTACTATGAATCCTTTCTTTTCAAGAAGCTCCACAGCGCGTAAACAGTTTTCATGCCGATTTCCGAGATTGGAACCAACCCCGATATATGCAAGGAACATGGCGTTACAGTATCTTTCCTATTCTCCCAACTGCCTCCTGAATCCTGCTCTCTCGAGCTGTAAGTGCAAACCTTACAAATCCCTCTCCAGCATCTCCAAAGCCATTTCCAGGAGTTGCAAGAACACCTGCCTTACTTACCATATCGGTAACGAATTTCATAGAAGTGTAATGGGAGGGCGCCTTAACCCAGATATAAAAAGTTGCGGCCGGGTTCATAGCATGCAATCCAAGTCGTCTTAACCCCGCATAGAGTATATCCTTCCTTGTCTTATAAATATTCCTGATCACTGAAAGGGCACGGTTATCCATACGGAGAGCGGCTATTGCTGCCTCCTGTATTGCTTGAAAAACCCCGGAATCGAGGTTAGTCTTGATCTTCCCGAGACCCGCTAAAACCTTCCTGTTTCCGACAGCAAACCCTATTCTCCATCCCGTCATATTATATGTCTTCGAGAGCGAATGGAACTCTATCCCAACTCGTTTTGCTCCGGGTATCTGCATAAAACTGAGCGGCCTTTTGCCAAAGTAAATCTCGGTATACGAAGCATCATGGCAAATAATTATGTTGTATTTTGAAGCAATACGAATCAATTCCTTGAAAAAGGTTGCCGGTGCAACTGCAGAGGTCGGGTTATTGGGGTAGTTGACAAATATGAGTTTCGACCTTTGAAGAACCCTTTTCGGTATCTTCTCCAGATCAGGTAAAAAATTATTCTCCTCTTTCAGCGGCATTACAAAGCTCTGTCCACCTGCAAACAATGTCCCTGTAGCATAGACAGGATACCCGGGAGTTGGCACCAGCACGATATCACCCGGATTGACAAAAGCCAGGGGGATATGGCCAATACCCTCTTTTGATCCGATGAGTGAAAGGACCTCACTATGCGGATCGAGTATAACACCGAATCTCTTTTTATACCATCGGGCAACAGATTCTCTAAAAGATAGCATGCCTTCATAAGAAGGGTACCGGTGATTTGCCGGTCTTTCAACAGCTTCTTTCATAGCATGCACGATGGGAGAAGGTGTTGGTAAATCCGGGTCGCCAATGCTCAAATCAATGAGGTCAATCCCCTGCTCAATAGCCTGCTGTTTCATCCTGTCTATGGAAGCGAACAGATATGGCGGAAGGTGTTGCACACGCGAAGCAAGATTCATAGATATATCTTTCTTCAAAAAAACCTCCTATTTTTTACGGTTCATATATTATATACTTAAAATGCACCCCCTTCCAAGAAGTCTGAGACATTTTTTAACTTGATAGGAAGGGTATACGATAGAATCTTTTATGAGTAAGCAACACTGGGAAACATATTTCAAATCTATTAAAAAACAGGATTGGGAACACGCAAGAGTTTCTCTTGAACATCTTGCCGATGCTGAACGGGACAATCCCCATGTCCAGTTAAAACTTGGGGATATATATCAAAGAACAGGCAAAATAGCTCCTGCAATAAATGCATATCACAAGTCTGCCTGGATGCTCACAAAGCAAGGTTTTGCGCAAAAGGCCCTTGCTCTTTACAAAATCATACTGAGGCTCGACTCGTACAATGAAGAGGCAATAAACAGATCAAACGAATTAATGATAGGGATCGAAACTGCAAAGAAGCAGAGACAAACAACCGTTCCGTTTGCTACAAGCTTTGAAGGGCTCATTGATCAAGATAACAAAGAAGCACAAGTAGCTCCTCTCGTGACAGAGGAAGAGAATGATAACATCGTAAGGCCTTCTGTGGAAATAACTGATCTCATGGACAGGACATCCTATAGGGATAAACCCCCAGAGGTCGTTGCTCCTCCACCTCAACAAATCCCTATCGATATACAGCCATCAGAGGGAATGGAAGAGACTACCCGGATAGACGCTGAACGAGAAACAAGTATGCCTTTTTTCTTCTCTTCCCTCCCAGAAGACGAGATACAATACTTACTATACAAGACCGATCCACACACATTCTCACCAGGACAGTTAATCCTGGAAGAAGGCGATTCCGGAGATTCAATCTTCTTTATAAAATCAGGCCGTGCAAAGGTTATTGCTCATATCCTGGGGAAAAAAATAGAACTTGCAACGCTCTCTCCCGGGGACGTTTTCGGAGAGGTAGCTTTTCTTACCGGAAGACCGAGAACCGCTTCTGTCATTGCTCTGGACAAGCTGGAAGTAATGGAATTCACGAAATATCTCCTCGAGGAGATATTTGCACGGTATCCGAGCACGCTTGCAAAACTGCACGATTTTTACCATTGCCGTATAGAAGATACTCTTCGGAAAGTCAAAGATGAAATAAAAAAGAAGGAAAGCTCATGATATGTGAAGACTTCATGCGGCAAGACCGTTGCCCCGTACTTTGATATAGGGTTAATGCAGGGTATCTTTTTACTATTTCTATTCGCTCGTTCTTGCCGTGGCAAGGTTACAGGTATACGCTCGCACTATATTTTCATGAGGGGGACACAGTCCCCCTCATGCTGGCAGCGCCTGCTATTATTTCTTTGCTTCTTCCGTTGACGACTTTATAGAAATACTCTTTGCTCTCTTTTTTCCATCAATATCAATATACTTAACCATTACCCGAACACCTGTCTTCAGATCAGCAAACGCCTTCTTTTCACGCCCAATTCTTACCTTCGTCTTTTCGTCGGTTGCGAGAGCAATCTCCTGCCTTTTACTTTTTACCGTTAAGGTTCCTGCCTCAACATTAAGCATGACAATTTCCCCGGTAATTTGTCTCTCTTTTTCCTTCGTGACTTCTTTCACATCTTCAGCAAAAGACATCGAGGTACATGCAAAGAAACAAATGAGAGCTACAATAATTACTCTTGCCTTCTTCATACAACTCACCTCCTTTCTTTAGAGAATTCTGTAGATGTTTTCACCACTACCATGGCAAATGAGGTACATACTATAAGTGCTATACCCCAAAATTGCTTTACGGTTTTTGTTTTTTTTTAAACGGTTTTTGTGAAACACTTTTCAAGCAACTACGGTCGGGGGTAAAATTAAGGCCTGGCTGCGTTCCTGGCAGTATATGAGGAAATGATAGAAATTAAGCTCGAGAGCATATACTATAATCAGTATGAGCTTGGGAGACCGGCAATTCACAATGAAAAAGAGGCAATATCCCTCAATCGTCTCTGTTCCTTCGGAATGACAATGCAAATCTTCTTGTCATTCCAAGCAAAGCGAGGAATCTTAAAGGGTTACACTTCATCGTGAATCGCTGACGGGAGACAGAAAGAGTTGTGTAGGCGGACATAATACAAGTTATCAACTCGATCACATGAACAAATCAAGACTTTGTGTGTATACTATAATGCAATAACTATGACAGAGGCGAGGGCACATATCATAATCTCCGGAAGAGTTCAGGGGGTCTTTTACAGGGCATTCACAAGAGACCTTGCACTCAATCTCGGTCTGAGCGGTTGGGTAAGAAATCTCTATGACGGCACTGTTGAAGCACTATTTGAAGGTGAGAAACCACTCATCGAACAGGCTATAGAAAAATGTTACATCGGTCCACCCGGCGCGAGGGTCAAAGACATTAAGGTTCACTGGGAAAAATTCGTCGGGGATCAAACAGGGTTTATAATACGATTTTAATCCTCCTTAATTTTTAGAGCAGAAGAGATGGATGCTAAAAGAACTCCGAATCAAGAATCTTGCAATCATTGATGACCTGACAGTCAGGTTTGGAAACGGACTCAATGTGCTCACCGGTGAGACAGGGGCAGGAAAATCAATTATTGTGGATTCTCTCAGTCTCTGTCTGGGCAGCAGAGCACAGGCAGATATACTGAGGGCAGGAGAACGTGAGGCAGTCGTGCAGGCCTATTTTGAAGGATACGCTGCTCCTGAACGCTCCATCAAGGGTATTGATATATCGGACGAAATCATCCTCAGGAGGTCAATTTCTGCAACAGGCAAAAGCAGGGCATTCATAAACGATACCATGGTAAATCTGCACACCCTCACAGAACTTGCAAAATCACTCGTGGATATTCACGGACAGCACGAGCATCAAAGTCTCCTGTCCCTTGATAGACACCGGTTCTTTCTTGATTCATATGGCAAACTCAACGACGACAGAAAAAATGTGGCATCGCTCTACAGTGAGGTTCAGCAACTGAAAAGGGACAAAACAGCGTTACAGGAAAAAGCGAAAGAGAGGGCGCTGCGGCTTGAACTGCTCAGATTTCAGATCCAGGAGATCATTGGAGCAGATTTGAATGAGGGAGAAAAAGATACCCTCATGAGAGAAAAAACCATTCTTTCAAATCTCGGCAGATTAAACGAACTGACAGAAACTGCATATGCTATGATGTATACTGCCGAGGACTCTTGCATAGAGCAGCTTTCCTCTATCATAGCAAAGGTAAGAGAGATGACCTCTCTTGACAATACGATGTCTCATATACTCAACTCACTCGAGTCAGCACTCCCGCTCATCGAAGATGCAGCCCTCTCCTTGAGAGGATATAAGGATTCCTATGATTTTGATCCGGGAAGGTTATCGGCAATTGATGACAGGCTCGAGTTAATAAAAAAGCTTGAGGCGAAATATGGCAAGGGCTTTGACGCAATAATGCACTTTCGCTATGAAGCAGAGGCAGAGTGCGAGAGTCTCGAACATACTGATGAAACACTTGATTCTATAAAGACTGCCCTCGCTGAAAAAGAGGCAACGTTACAAGCAGCTGCATGTGCTCTTTCAGAAAAAAGAAAGCGTACAGCTCACAAGATCGAAGGACTGGTCAAGCAAGAATTAAGCGAACTTGCTCTCGCTGATGCTGAATTTCTTGTCAGTATCAAGCAAGAGGAAATCTCCCCACATGGTTTTGATAGGGTTGAATTTCTGTTTTCTGCAAACCCCGGCGAACCACCAAAGCCCCTCGTAAAGACAGCATCGGGCGGGGAACTCTCAAGAGTCATGCTTGCTTTAAAAAGTATTCTCGCAGATTTTGACAGTATACCTGTGCTCATATTTGATGAGGTTGATGCCGGCATAGGCGGGAAAACAGCAGAACATGTCGCACAGAAACTCAGGAGAATCTCTCTCACACACCAGGTGCTCTGCACGACGCATCTTCCACAAATAGCAGCAAAAGGCAATATCCACCTCAAAATAGAAAAGGTGCAACGGGACGAAAGAGCCCATGTTGAGGTCCGGGAGCTTGACAGCATCAAAAGACGGAATGAAATTGCTCGCATGTTAAGCGGAACCGTAACTGAGGTTTCACGAAAACATGCTCAGGAATTACTCGATAGCGTTTTTTCGGGCAATTAAGTAATAATGATAATAATGAAAGGCATGATTATAATAGACAAAGAGCTATGCAAGGGGTGCAGCTATTGCGTCGATGCATGTCCGCTCGGAATTATTGTCATCGAAAACAGTTTTAACAAAAAGGGATATTTCCCTGCAACTGCAAAACACATCGAAAAATGTACAGGCTGCTCGATGTGTGCTCAGATGTGCCCTGAGATAGCAATAGAGGTCCTGCAGGAAGCATGACAGCCATGGGAAAAAACTTTGCAATCGGTATCGATATTGGCGGGACAAATATGAGGACCGCTCTTGTTTCACGGGACGGTCAGCTCGTCAGAAAGATAAAGGAAACAACTTCCGAGGAGCTCCTCAATATTATCTTGAAATCAGTGCGTGATCTTTTTTCCGATGACATCGCAGGTATTTGTATCGGAGTCGCCGGGCTCATTGATCGGGAAAATGGCAGGATACTCGTTTCTCCAAATCTTCATTTTGTGGAAGAAATTGATTTTGTTTCAGTTTTACAACAAACATTTGGCGTCCCCGTCTTTCTTGAGAATGACGCTAACACAGCTGCCTTCGGAGAACAGTGGGTTGGAGTCGGGAAAAACTTTTCCCACTTTATTCTTCTGACCCTGGGGACAGGTATCGGCGGCGGAATAATTTATGAAAAGAAACTCCTTAGAATTTCGGCCGAAATTGGACACATGAGTATAGATGTCACCGGTGAAAAATGTCCGTGTGGCAACGCTGGTTGTTTAGAAACATATGCATCAGCACGAGCGATATTATCAAAAGCAACTTCTCTGCTAGAACAGGGAAGAGAGAGTCTGTTAACAGAATACTGTGGTGGGAACTTTTACAAGCTGACAGCAGAGGATATAAATAGAGCGGCACTTGATGGTGATAATCTCGCACGAGAACTCCTGAAAGATACCGGGAGATATCTTGGGATAGGGATTGCCAATATCATTAACATCATGAGTCCTGAGGCTATTATTCTTTCAGGAGGTCTCATGGGAGCTTGGGATATCTATATACAGGAAGCCATCAAGGAGGCCTCCAGGCGGTCGTTAAAACAACTCTTTGAATCAGTAAAAATCGTTCCTTCTTCACTGTTAGATAACGCAGGGATTATCGGATCAGCAGGACTCGTATTTCAACTACTTGCTGAAGGACACAGTTAATTGAGGCTTACCGGCAAAAATCCCTTTCGGTATTTCCTCTTAACTAATGACAGGGACAAGCTCTACAGCTGACCCATTACAATTTTTGGGGGTAATGGATTGAAAGACAAGAAAAGACTTTTCAGGGAATATGCAGAAGCTATAATCATAGCACTCATCGCTGCTCTCATTATACGCGCCTATGTCATACAGGCATTTAAGATACCTTCTGGATCTATGATTCCGACTCTCCTTGTAGGAGATCATATACTCGTCAATAAATTCATTTATGGCACAACAATACCCTTTACAGATAAAAGGGTCTTGGTATTTAAAAAACCGGAAAGAGGGGATATAATAGTTTTCAAATATCCGGAAAATCCGAAAAAAGACTTTATTAAAAGAGTAATTGCAACCGAAGGGGACAAGATTGAATCAAGAAATAAAGTTATTTGTGTAAACGGCGACAAAATTAACGAGCCTTATATACAGCATACAGATAATGCTGTGTTCCCACATGAGATGGGATCAAGAGATAATTTTGGGCCAGTCGTTGTCCCTGAGAACAAGTTTTTCGTTATGGGAGACAACCGCGATCAAAGCCATGATAGCAGATTCTGGGGTTTTGTTGATCTTCATGATATTAAAGGAAAAGCACTTATTATATACTTTTCATGGGATTCGGACACCCCGGATCTATTCAAAAAAATACGATTGAGCAGGATAGGGCATCTCATAAAATAGGGAGGTTAATAAAATGAGAAGCGCAAGAATAATCAACAATGAGCGCGGATTTGTCAAATTTACTGCCGTCTTACTTATTCTCGCTTGTATAGTCTATGTGGGGTTAAAAGTTGGAATCCCCTATTACAAGTATTCAGTTTTTAAGAGTGAAGCGAAAGAAATTGCAAGGATAAGCGTCGCGTACAGCCTTGACAGAACACATACACAACTCTACGAACAGGCACAGAAACTGAATCTCCCGCTCGGAGATGAGGACATTGAAGTTAAACAAACTGCCAAGGGAGTGCGCATCATAACTGCATGGTCAGAAACTGTTGATTTCCTTGGGCTGTATCAACATACATTTGATTTTTCTATAGATGTCGAGGAGTAATGTGTTTACCGGGTTAATTGTTGAAATGGGCACTATCATATCATTAAAGAAAAGGAGCAACGGCACGACAGTTTCTCTCAAATCACATGATGTTGCATCTTCAGCGAAGCTTGGAGACAGCATTGCTGTTAATGGCGTCTGCCTCACCGTCGTGAACAAGAACAATAACTGCCTGTCTTTTGACCTCTCGGATGAAACCCTCAGGAGTACAAATCTCGGCAGCCTCAGGACAGGCGATACCGTTAATCTCGAGCCTTCACTGAGCCCTGTTTCAAAGCTCGGAGGTCACTTTGTAACAGGGCACGTTGATGGTGTTGGAAAAATAAGTTCCAAAGAACCTCTTGGCAATATGGCAAAATTCAAGATTCATGCGCCCGGATATCTCATGGGCTTCTTTGTTGAAAAAGGCTCGGTTGCTGTCGACGGCATAAGCCTCACAATCGTCGATGTGCTAAAAAAAGGGTTTACCGTCGTGATCATTCCGCATACTGCAAAACTTACGACGATGGGATTCAAAGGTCCAGGCGATATAGTCAACATCGAGACAGATATATTGGGGAAATATGTTGCAAAATTTCTTCATGGAATTGAAAATAAAAATATCCGGTTCATGAAGACACTAAAAGAAGAGGGGTATCTGTCATAAAAAGCAGATTAAACTGAAGGTTCCATGCGTATTTTGATACCATTTTTCTGGCTTGAACACTTTAAATCCCATGAGGAGTGAATAAGAATGGAAAAATATAAATTCAATACTATCGATGAAGCACTTGATGAAATAACAAAAGGAAATATGATCATACTCGTAGATGATGAGGACAGAGAAAATGAGGGCGATCTCTGTATGGCTGCTGAAACGGTAACACCTGAAGCCATTAATTTCATGGCTCGGTACGGAAGGGGACTCATCTGTCTTTCATTGACACCGGAACGGGTAGAGGAGTTACAGCTTCCCATGATGACCGATGAGAATACATCACCTTTCGGTACTGCATTTACCGTATCGATAGAGGCAAAACAGGGCGTTACGACGGGCATCTCGGCAGCCGACAGGGCAAAAACGATAAGGACCGCGATAGATCCGAAAACGCTGCCACAAGACCTTGCACGGCCCGGTCATGTTTTTCCGCTCAGGGCAAGACCTGGCGGGGTTCTCCAGCGGGCAGGTCAAACAGAAGGCTCTGTTGACCTGGCAAAGCTCGCACATCTCTACCCAGCCGGTGTTATCTGTGAAATCATGAGTGATGACGGAACCATGGCAAGGGTTCCTGAACTCATGGAATTCTCTAAAAAACACCGCCTGAAAATCGTGACCATAAAAGACCTTATTAAATACAGGATGCGGACAGAGTTATTTGTCCGGAGGGTCGCAACAGCGACATTGCCAACGACTTATGGCGGTGAGTTTACTGCCATCGCCTACGCAAATGATATAGACAATAATATCCATCTTGCGCTTGTGAAAGGAGAGATAAGGCCCGAAGATGAAGTTCTCGTGAGGGTTCACTCTCAGTGTCTCACAGGAGATGTCCTCGGTTCAATACGATGTGACTGTGGAGACCAACTGCACAAGGCTATGGAAATGATCAACAAAGAGGGCAAAGGGGTCATTCTCTACATGAAACAAGAGGGCCGTGGCATAGGCCTTATGAATAAATTAAAGGCATATGAACTTCAGGACAAGGGACTTGACACTGTTGAAGCAAATATCACGCTCGGGTTCAAACCTGACCTGAGAGATTATGGGATAGGTGCCCAGATACTCGTTGATCTTGGCATCAGGAAAATGAGACTCATGACAAACAACCCCAAGAAAATTGTCGGGCTCGAAGGGTATGGCCTGAAGGTTGTTGAAAGAGTCCCGATGGAAATGAAGCCACACGAAAGGAACATCATATATCTCAAGACCAAAAAGAAAAAACTCGGGCATTTACTGGATAATGTATAAAGAGGGAGGTAACCATGAAGATTATTGAGGGAAAACTTCAGGCTCAGGGCTTAAAGTTCGGTATAATTACAAGCAGGTTCAATGATTTTATTACATCGAGACTTCTTGAGGGTGCTCAGGATGCCCTCTTGCGGCATGGTGTAAAGGAAGATGATATCGTTGTAATCAAGGTTCCTGGTTCATTTGAAATTCCCCTGGCTGCTAAAAAACTGGCTTTGAAAGGAACTTATAATGCTCTCATATGCCTCGGTACGATTATAAGAGGGGCAACCCCGCATTTCGAGTACATCGCTGCTGAAGTCTCTAAAGGGATTGCTACCGTTTCACTCGAGACAGGCATCCCAATAACGTTTGGCATTTTAACAACAGATACCATAGAACAGGCAATCGAAAGAGCGGGCACAAAGAGCGGGAATAAAGGATGGGACGCTGCTCTCTCAGCGGTCGAAATGGCTCAGCTTCTCAAAAAATTGTGAACTATTTCTTTTATAAACTGCACATGGTACCTGCAAACAACGAAACACCCAGTATCTGCAGTTACCCAGTTTCTTTTTAAAGAATCATGCAACGGCGCAAAGCACGAGAGTATGCACTTCAGATACTCTTCAGGTTGGATTTTACAGAAAAAAGGATTGACAATAAGGATTTCGAAGCATTCTGGTCTGATAAAAAAGAACATGATGATGTTAAGAAATTTACCGAGAACCTTGTACGCGGAACACTGGATAAGATTGATGATATCGATACCATGATCGAGAAGGTTACTGAAAACTGGCTCCTGAAACGGATGGCAGCTGTTGACCGGAATATCCTGAGATTTGCAGCATTCGAAATACTCTACAGGAAAGACATCCCAGCTGCTGTGACAATTAATGAAGCGCTTGAGATAGCAAAAAAATTTTCCTCAACAGAGTCGGCTCCGTTCATTAACGGTGTCCTTGATAAACTTTCAAAGGAAGTGGAGGCACCCTGATGCTCTCTGTCGTTTATCTTATGTACTTGAAACCTCAAGGACTTTAAGGTCGGATGATCAAAAAAGAAATAAGCATTAAAGAAAGTTATCGGTATATAATACATACAGCGAGCAGCATGTAACCAAGGGATGGAAACCAGAAGCATCCCACAGTAAAGAAAGATCATGAAAACCTCTCGCTCTGTATGTACTTTGCAAAGGAAAAAACGAATCTCACAAAGGCATGTGCAGGAATTTATTGTATGATGCGAAAATCAACCGTTAAGACACAAAACTGTTTTCAGGCAACTCTGGGCAAAGGTCTTTGTACAGACGATATGTCTTTGCTCTCTTATACCTGTTTGCTTTCTTTCCTTGTCATCTGTACAGTGCTTTTTTCTGTCTGCCTTTCTGGCAGTGCCTATGCTGACGGCGATCCTCTGGACAGGATGAAAGATGACATACTCACATATTTTATTCCTTTAACAGGAACTATCACAGCTGTAGAGAATAAAAAAGTTGACATCGATCTTGGCACGGAAGATTCCATAAAGCCCGGGATGCGATTTCAAATTATAAGAGAAGTAGCTCCGTTCAAACACCCTGTTACAAAAGAAACGCTAGGCAACCTGGAATCTTCTGTAGGCACCTTAGAGATAAAGGAGGTTCAGGCTGATTCATCAATAGCAGACGTCATAGAAGGTGATGCAAAAATTGGTGATACTGTCAGAATATCAGCAATGCATTTGAATATGCTTTTCTGTCAGTCAAGCTCTATTGACTGGTACCTAGCCGATTCCTATTACAGAAAACTGAAGGATAGCGGAAGATTTGCCATGATCGACACAAGCCTCGAAACAGATGTGCCGTCACAGGTTATTGAAGAAGCCGCAAGATTGAAAGCAGATATCGCTATCCTTCTGACAGCTCAAACTACAGAGACTGGGACACTTCTTACGCAGAAGCTTTATTGGGTAACCGACGGCACCCTGCTACACGAAACGGAGATACCGATCAAAACTTCCTACTCGAAAGAACTGAAATTCGGAGAGGAGTTTCTCACAGGCTACAAAGACATAGCCATATTGAAGTTCGATCTACCTTACAGTTCCCGTTTTGTTACCACTGGCGATATCGACGGAGACGGCAAACATGAGATCATCATCTGCACGAATTCAAAAATCAGGATATACACACTCGGTGTTGATCTGCAACCTGCGCTCGGTGGTATCACTATAGAAGGTTCCTCGCTTGAAGAGTACCTCTGGATCGAATCACTTGACTTGAATGGAAATGGCAGGGATGAGGTTATCGTCACTGTCATGAGAAACAAAGCTATTAAATCTTACATCTACGAATTGCATGGAACTGAATTTATCATCCAGCACGAAGACGATGTTTTCATGAGAAAGATTGGCAATAGACTGATAGCACAGGATTATTCCTCGATGTTAGGGTTTGATGGTCCGGTTTTTCATATCGTATGGGAAGGTGAGTATAAACATGGTGATAAACTCGACCTTCCTGAAGAAATAAATATTTATGATTTCGTATATGCTGACGACCCGCTTGAAGGGAAAGTAATCCTTGCATATGATGGACATGGTTTTCTCAATCTCTATGGCAGCCAGGGTCTCAAGCTCTGGAGGAGCGAATCCAATACGGGGGGGTTTTTGACAACGTTCAGGAAATCTTATTCTCCTGCAAGGAATACACAAGCCAAAACAGATATGGAGGCGTTCGTCGATTCGTCCGAGGAAATGATTGACCGGGGCACATGGGCTATGAAAGACAGGTTATTTGTCATTAATAATGAGTTTCTCTTTATTCAGAGAACCCCTCTTTTAAAATCGATGAAATTCATTGGCTTCAAGAATTCTCAGATCAAGAACTTATGGTGGAATGGGCTTTCAATGGAAGAGGGTAATTATATTGATGAGGTAAGTGGTACAATACTTGATTACACTGTTGCCGGAAGTAAGATCCTTGTCCTCACAAGTCCGAAGTTTGGAATAAAAACAGGCAATATCCTGAAGGGCGAAAATCCTTTTCAGACAACTCTTTACATATACTCCATGAAAAAGGCATAGAAAGGATCCAGTCGTGCTCTTAACCGGACATATCCCAAAACATGTGGGCATCATCATGGATGGAAATGGCAGATGGGCAGAGATACGCGGCCTTCCCCGGATAGAAGGCCACAGGCGGGGGGTGGAGCGATCAAAGGAGGTCATTGAGGCTTCTGTGGAGATTGGGTTAAAGGCCCTCACCCTGTATGCATTCTCTTTAGAAAATTGGCAAAGGCCATCATCTGAAATAGCAACCCTTATGAAGTTACTTGAGTTCTATCTCAAAAAAGAACTCTCCGTACTGTTAAAAAACAATGTCGTCTTCAAAACGATCGGAGAGACATGGAGGCTTCCAGAACATATACAAAAGATTATCCATGAGGCTGAAGAACGTACTGCTTTCAATAATGGCATGACCCTCATTACGGCATTAAGCTATAGCGGGCGGAATGAAATCCTGAGAGCGGTGAAGAAGATACTTCAATCAAACGTAAAACCGCATGATCTATCAGAGGATATATTCAGTGCTCACCTGGACACTGCCGGCCTCCCCAACCCGGATCTCATTATCCGGACAAGCGGAGAAATGCGGATAAGCAACTTCCTCCTCTGGCAGGGAGCGTATTCAGAACTCTATTTCACAGATACACTCTGGCCTGATTTCACAAAAGACGAACTGCTCCTTGCAATACAGCAGTATCAGCGGAGGGAAAGGAGATTTGGCAGGATACCCGCGAGGTCAGATGCACCTTAAGAGAGTTATCGTTGCCGCGATACTTTTACCTGTTTTTTATCTCTACATCATGCACCTCCCTCCCCGGTTTTTCCTCATCCTGATGTTGGGTATCTCTTCACTCGCAATAACAGAGTTCTATTCCATGTATCAGGTAAGAGGGATAGTCAAGTATAGTTGCCTGTTTCTCGGCATCTTTGTTCTGAGTACGTCATATTTTTCCCAGGAACTTCTCTTTAACACGATCGCTATTTCCGTGATTCTTATCACGAGCATGAGACTCTTCTTTAAAAAAGATCCTCTCTCATCGCTTCAAGATATCTCTCCTCCCCTCCTGGGGCTTCTCTATATTCCCGCTTTGCTTACCTTTCAGATACAAATAAGGGAACTCGGCCCGGAATGGATAATCTTTCTCTATGCATTGGTCTGGGTATCGGATTCTTTTGCCTACTATGCCGGAAAGGGTTTCGGGAAACGAAAGCTCTATACAGCAGTAAGCCCTCACAAAACTGTAGCAGGTGCTGTTGGCTCTGTTGCCGGCGGAGTTCTCTGTTCCTTGTTGTTAAGCTATGCTTTTATACCCTTACTAACTGCGTCGTCTGCTATCATAATCGGTATAATAATGGGAGTCACCACTATCATCGGTGATCTCGTAGAATCTATGTTTAAACGTGATGCAGGTGTAAAAGATTCAGGCCTTATCATTCCGGGACATGGCGGTATCCTGGACAAAATCGATGGGGTGCTGTTCAGTGGACCCGTACTCTATTTTTTGCTCTCGGCAACAGGTATAGCCCACAGCCCGTAAAACAACTACTATGAAACGTCTGACTATCCTTGGTTCAACTGGTTCTGTAGGAAGAAATGCCCTCGAGATTGTCTCCTGTCATATGAACTGTTTCAAAGTTTCTGTGCTTACCGCCGGCAGCAATACCGCTCTCCTTGAAAAGCAGATACAGGCCTTCTCTCCTGAAGTTGTAGCACTTGCTGACGAAAAAGCTGCAAAGGAATTAAGGAGGAAGTTGGGAAAAAGTCACGCTTCTTCCTTACACATCCTCTCAGGCGAAGCAGGAGTTTTGGAGGCTGCTGCTTATGGCGATTCGGACTTTGTCCTCTCGGCAATTGTCGGATCTGCAGGGCTTGCACCTACGCTCTCAGCTATCCATGCCGGTAAAACAATCGGTCTGGCAAATAAAGAATCTCTCGTCATGGCAGGTGATATGGTTATGGAAGCATCAAGAAAATACGGGGCAAGCATTCTTCCCGTCGACAGCGAGCATAGTGCCGTATTTCAATGTATTGAAGGGCATAAGAAATCTGATGTACGAAGGATTATCTTAACTGCATCAGGAGGACCATTTGTTGATAGGGCTCCTCATGAATTACACAATATTAAACCAGAGGAGGCCCTGAAGCACCCCCGGTGGAATATGGGCAAAAAGATATCCGTTGATTCTGCAACGCTCATGAACAAGGGGCTTGAGGTTATTGAAGCTCATCATTTATTTGATCTCCCCCCTGACAAGATTGATGTACTCATACATCCACAGAGCATTGTCCATTCAATGGTCGAGTTTCTTGACAGAAGCTGTATCGCACAGCTCTCAATCCCGGATATGAAAGGACCTATAGCATATGCGCTCACATACCCTGAAAGACTCAAAAATGTGATGCCCGGACTTGAACTCGACAGCGTTGAATCCCTTACATTCAAAAAACCAGACCTTGCATGCTTTCCATGCCTATCGTATGCATACACGGCGTTAGAAGCGGGAGGCACCATGCCCTCTGTGCTGAATGCAGCAAACGAGGTTGCTGTCAATGCCTTTCTCAAAGGGATGATTAGTTTTTTGCACATCCCGCTTGTCATCAAGAAAACATTGGATCAACATGCATTGATAACCGAGACAGGACTTGACGTTATCTTGGAAACTGACAAATGGGCAAGAAAAAAGACAAAAGAAATCATAAAATCGCTACGGAAATAAATTAATATATACAATTGAGTTATAATAGTAAGATTCCGGATAATTTCCTTATCCAGTTCACTGATCAAGCACTACGAAGGAGTTTATTGTACACTGATTTTTTAATCACCAGCACAGAGTGATTTCAGAGATTTTATCATGACATTTTTATCAGCTATCATCCTTCTTGGCGTCATTATATTCATTCATGAACTGGGGCACTTCCTATTCGCAAAGTTTTCAGGTGTCAGGGTTCTCAAATTCTCCCTCGGCTTTGGTCCAAAAATCATCGGGAAAAAAATTGGTGACACCGAATACCTCCTCTCATCTGTACCGCTCGGGGGGTATGTAAAAATGCTTGGCGAACAAACCGATGATGAACTGAGCGAAGAAGATAAGCCTTTTGCATATAATTATCAGCCGGTGTGGAAGCGGGCCATCATTGTTGCTTCCGGTCCTCTCTTTAACCTTGCATTTGCCATCCTGCTCTTCATTGTGATCTTTATTTCAGGAGTCCCGGCACCCTACCCTGATGTGGGAAAGATACAGGAAAACTCTCCTGCTGCAAAAGCCGGCTTGAGGACGGGCGACAGGATAGTAGCAATCAACGGGCATGTCATTCAGAGCTGGGATGAGATTGATGAATTGCTGCAAAAAAGTTCTGGAAAACCCCTTCTTTTCAAAGTACAGCGGGGCGAGGAAGTCACGGAGCGTTCCATAACCCCTGAAAGCAAGACCGGCAAGGATCTCTTTGGTGAAGACCGGAAATATTGGGATATAGGCGCTTCAAGCCTCTTGTATCCGGTTGTCGGTGAAGTGGTAAAAGGCGGGCGTGCAGAAGAGGCAGGATTACATGAGGGTGATCGGATTGTCAAGATTGATGGCACTCCTATTGAGACATGGCACGATATGACGGCAATAATCCATAGCAACCCCGGAACCCCCCTTCACTTCACGATTGAAAGGGATGAACGCATTATTAAAAAGTCAATAACTCCCGAGAAAAAAACCCTGTCTATCCCTGGAAGTGAAGAGCAAGAGGTTGGCATCATAGGAATAAAGCATATCGGGAATGATTTTATAAAAAAATATGGTTTTCCCGATGCTGTTTTACTTGGATTGAAAAAAACATGGGATATATCGGTTCTTACCTTTGTTGTTATTATTAAGCTCATTCAGCGGGTTCTTCCGGTAGAAGTCATCGGCGGACCGATATTCATACTGCAAATGGCAGGCGAACAGGCATCGAGAGGGCTTCTGGATTTCTTCTTTTTCATGGCAGTCATAAATATCAACCTCGGAATACTGAATCTTCTTCCAATTCCAATCCTTGACGGAGGACATCTCTTATTTCTCGTAATCGAGGCAATAAGGAAAAAACCGCTCAGCGAAAAAGTTATAGCAATAAGCCAAAGAGTCGGCATAGCTGTTATTTTAACCATCATGGCTTTTGCATTCTATAATGACATTGTGCGTTTACTTACAGGAAAACAGTTACCCTGGTGAGGCCGGCACTTTTAAAGAACCAGGTTTCCTCAGGAGGTATCCTATTCCGGAGACACAATACCACTATAGAAATCGCCATGATAGCCATTAAAGGCGGAAATGTCTGGTGTCTCCCGAAAGGACTCATTGACAAAGGCGAGGCCCCCGAAAAGACTGCCCTACGAGAAGTCTCCGAAGAGACAGGGCTCAAAGGAAGGATTATTGAAAAGCTGGGGGAAATAACATACTGGTATTACATCAAAAACGACAACGCAAAATGCAGAAAGACCGTTCATTTCTTCCTTATGGAATACGAATCGGGGGACATTGCTAATCACGACTGGGAAGTCGATACCGTATCATGGTTTCCCATTGATACAGCGCTGCATCAGGCCACGTACAAAGGTGAGCGTGAGATGATAAGAAAGGCAAGGGAGAGTCTGCTTGAAAAAAATAGTTAGCCGGGACGCCCTACAAAAGATCGTTGCAGGCGCTCAATCTCATGGCCGAAAAATCGTATTTACAAACGGTTGCTTTGACTTGATCCACACCGGCCATATCAAATACCTCAGACAGGCAAAGGCACTTGGAGACATCCTCGTAATCGGTCTGAACTCTGATGCCTCGGTCTCTCGTATTAAACCCAAAAGGCCGATAAATCCTCAGGAGCAGCGGGCAGAGGTCCTTTCTTCACTTGAGATGGTGGATTATGTAGCGCTCTTTGACGAAGACACCCCCTACGAACTAATCAAGTTTCTGAAGCCTGATATCCTTGTGAAAGGAGGTGACTGGAAGAAAGAAGATATCGTCGGCTCGGATATTGCCGGAGAGACTCACAGCCTTCCATATATCGAAGGAGTTTCAACCTCAGAAATTATAGAAAAAATAAAGAGACTATAAAACTGTTATTTTTCCGGTTCAACAAAGCCTATCCTTGAGAGTACCGAGTTCTGTCATTCCTGCCCCGTATCAACAAGTACGGGACGGGAATGACAACGCAGCTGTAATGAATTTTTATTTAAAATCAATATCTTGAAAGAGAATTCGGTACTCATGAGAGCCTATCATAAGCAACTTTTAATTACCGCCTTCACCTAACCCACATTATAAAAGTTGTTATCTTGTTTACAAATTGGGGAGGGATATAATATCATCGCTCATTCTCCCCTTTGTCACCTCATTTTAATGGTGCTTTCTCCTCATCGTTTATCATATGGATATAAGTGATATGATAAAATAACTCAATTTCGATCGATGAAAATAATACACAAATCAATAGTAAAGGAATTAGCTCTCACGTTTATCATTACCCTTGCCTTTCTCAATCTCATCCTCATGATGGAAAAACTTCTCAAATTGAGCAGATTTCTTTCCGGTGTCGGTACGTCTGCAGGAGACATGGTTAAACTTATTCTCTATCTTCAGCCACAACTCCTCTTGCTTACCATCCCCATGGCCTTTCTGCTCTCTGTACTGCTCGTCTACGGACGACTTAATCTCGATAATGAGCTCGTGATATTGAGTGCAAGCGGCATGAATTTCAAGGGTATCTCAAAGCCCGTCTTTGTGCTCGGCACGCTTTGTTTTTTTATAAACATTGCAGTGAGTTTCCACATCGGGCCTAAGAGCAGCATTTTACTGAGAAAGAACATTGCAACCATCATTACATCGCGTCTTCCCCTTGCATTCGAATCAGGGACATTTAATACCACATTTAAAGACATTGTCTTTGTAATCAGGGAAAAGCCAACCGCGGATTCCTTCAAGGGAATATTCATGTATGACGGGAGGGATAAAGATGAGTCGAGAGTTCTTGTCGCAAAAGAAGGACAGATCTTTACTTCAGAGGGATTCCGTGCAAACATCTCCCTTAAGGATGGCTTTATTCATATCGCACAGGGTAACAGAACAATCGAGATGTTTTTTAAAAGTTACAATATGCTCCTTGCACTCGAATCAAATCTCCCGGCAAAGAAACTTGCAGAATATACACCATTTGAACTGTTGAAGGAAATGCAGGGAACCCCCCAGGAAATCCTGTCATTCCAACTCGAGTTCCACAGAAGACTCTCACTCCCTTTGCTCTGTATGACTCTCATCTTACTTGCACCTCCGCTTGCCCTTGTAGCAGGAAAGTCCGGCAGACTCGGCGGTTTAACCACTGGATTAGTTGTATTCACGGGTTACTATATTCTTTTAATATACTGCGAGGGTCTCGTGAGAGCCGGTGACATTCCTCACGTTATTGGTGCATGGATACCCACAATGATGCTGGGCATAGGAGGCCTCTATTTATTCTGGAGGGCCGGCAGAAGATAAGGACAAAAAATCAGCTCGAATACCTATAATGAACCCTTTCATTTCATAATGTCATAAGAATGTTAAAACTTCAGAGATATTATCTCAGAGAATTCTTGAAACTGTTCTCCCTGCTCAGCGTAGGGCTTGCCCTCATATTCAGTATCCTCGAACTTGTAGAAAAAATGGACGAATTCCTACCACATAACCCGTCCCTTGATAATCTGGTTCTCTATATGTTACTTAATTTTCCAAAATTTCTCCTGTACCTGCTCCCAGCAGCCCTGCTCATATGTGCACTCTTTATTTTCAGTCAGGCATCAAGAAGCAGAGAGTTGACGGCGATAAAGGCCACCGGCGGCAGATTGAAAGTCATCCTTTATCCTTTTATCACGTTAGGACTCGGAGCGAGTATTTTTGCCTTTGTCGTCGGGGAAACTGTTGTCCCTGACTTTTCCAAAAGAGCGAATCAATTACGATATACCCTCCAGAAAAAGCAGCAGAAAATAGCCTTTCAGGAAGGTTCTCTCTGGATCAGAGGTGAACATGGATCTTTTGTGAGAATCGAACTCTACATACCAGAAAAAAATCTAGCTCAGGGAGTAAGTATTTTTGTTCTTAAAGAAGATACCCTCATCAAGAGGATCGAGGCACAGGAAGCAAGCTGGAGAACTATTCAGAATCCCGAGCCCTTCTGGTTACTCAGAAATGTAACGGTATACGACATACCGAGTGGAAATGTTCATACGGCAGCAGAGATAGAATTCCCAGATCTTGGATCTCCCGATCTCTTCACCGAAGGCATGAAAGCAGCTGAAGAGATGGGGATAATCGAATTATACCGGTATAATGAGAGATTACAAAAATCAGGGTTTAAGAACACGAAGCTCCCGGTTGACTTTCATGCAAAAATCTCTTACCCCTTGATAAACCTTTTTATGATTCTCCTCGGCATCTCTCTCTCCATGAAAAGCACATTTGGTGGGGGCCTTTTTGCAGCGGGCCTTGGGCTCCTTATCAGCACCGTCTACTGGTTTGCCTATACTATGACGCTTTCGTTGGGATATGCAGGGGTAATACCGCCGTTCATCGCTGCGTGGTTCATGCCTTTCGTATTTGGAACTATCTCGTTTTTCCTCTTTAAAAAAATCCCTGAATAATAGTTCATTATTCTACCAACACTGACATGAAAGGAGTCATGAAAAGATTTTATGGTAAAATTCCTCAAGGATGCATGACAGGCTTACAGAAAAAATCAAAGCTGCCGGCAACGGTATCTTGACAACTGCTCTCAAAGGCGGGATACTCACAGGAAATGATATACGGGAGGCGATAGAATGGATGTTGAAACTCAATAGCAAAGCTGCGGGAAAAGCTGTTCAATCAGGTGCTACTGCTGCAACTGATGTAACCTGGTTTGGACTTTTGGGCCATGCGCATACAATGGTAAAGGGGTCTTCACTGGATTTCATTATACATTGGAAGCACATACCCATCCTCCCCGGCACGTTGAGCATGATAGATGCAGGGATGGTCCCGTTAGGGGCATATAACAATCTTAAATTTCTTGAAGGAAAGGTCGAGATATCGAGCCGTCTCACCGAGGAAGATATGCTCGTCCTTGCAGATCCCCAGACATCAGGGGGACTTCTCATAACGCTCCCCGATGGCCGACTTGCTCATTTTCAAGATGACAAGGAGCCGTTTCATATTATCGGCATTGTCGAAAGGGGATCAGGGAAGATTATCGTCGATGCATAAAGGCTACCTCTGTCTTGTGCTTCACGCACATTTGCCGTACATGAGACACCCTGAACATGACTATTTCCTTGAAGAAAATTGGCTCTACGAGGCAATGACTGAAACCTATATCCCTCTCCTCGATGTATTTGAACGACTCATCAACGATGGCATTAATTTCAAGATAACGCTTTCTCTGAGTCCTCCTCTCGTGGAGATGTTCAATGACGGGCTCCTCAGGACACGCTATCAAAGATATCTTGATCAGTTGATTCAATTGACGGAACAAGAGGTGCACAGGACCAAGGGTGATATTCATTTTGCGCAAATTGCAAGAATGTACAGGGAAAAATTCCGACGGATACGCTCCCTGTTCGAGAACACATACAGAAATGACCTTGTAGCTGCTTTCAGGGCATTACAGGATACACATAAGATTGAGATTATAACATCCGCTGCAACACATGCCTTTCTCCCTATTCTTTCCATCCAACCTCGGGCAGTGGAGGTACAGATTGAACTCGGGTATCAACAACATTGCAGGAATTTCGCAAAAAAACCTAGCGGCATGTGGCTTCCCGAATGCGGGTTTGCACCGGGAATCGATCACTACCTGAACATATGTGGGGTAAAGTTCTTCTTCCTCGACACCCATGGTATCGTTTATGGAAAACCGCTCCCGAAGTTCAGCGTCTATACACCCATAGCCTGCCCTGCCGGTGTAGCTGCATTTGGTCGAGATGTTTATTCGTCAAAACAGGTATGGTCTTCTCTGGAGGGATACCCAGGTGATGCTGCCTACAGGGATTTTTACAGAGACATAGGTTTCGACCTTAACCTCGAGTATCTGAAAACATATCTGCATCCTCATATGGTAAGGACATTTACAGGCCTAAAATACTACAGGGTAACCGGGAACACTGATAGGAAAAAACCATATGTTGTCCATGCTGCGCAAAAAAAAGTCAGAGATCACGCTCTCGATTTTGTAATAAAAAAGGATCTTCAAATACAGATGCTCTCAGAGATATTCAGGTCAGGGAAGGCTTCCTTTCCTCCGGTGGTAACTGCAACATATGACGCTGAACTATTCGGACACTGGTGGTTTGAGGGCTTAGACTGGCTTGAATCTGTCTTGAGAAAAATAGGGAGTGATGCAAAATCTTACAGGACTATAACTCCCTCAGAATATCTGAATCTCAGAGGCTGCTCGATCGCTCGCCTGCCAACATGTCAACCGTCTCTCACCAGCTGGGGGGACAAGGGATATAACGAGGTCTGGCTGAATTCGTCCAATGACCGTGTTTATCGCCATCTCATGAAAATAACCGAGCGCATGATAAATCTCGCAGATACCTTTTCTCATGCAAAAGGCATCTTAAAGAGGGCACTGAACCAAGCTGCGAGGGAAGTACTCCTATCACAACAAAGTGACTGGGCATTTATCATGAAGTCCGGCACGGCCACACAGTTTGCAAAAAAAATTTTTCAGGAACACGTCAGCATATTCAATCAACTCTATCAAGCTATTATTCATAAGAGAATACCTGAAAAATGGTTACGTGAGATTGAAATGAGAGACAATATTTTTAAAGATGTTGATTATAGAATATTTAGATCCCGCAACTGAACTGCTATTCCACGCCTCATGAATAATTTAGGTCTAACCCAGATTATCCATGAAGCGCTCAATAGCAAAGCAGATGCACTATCATCGCTCATTCTCCGATACAGCATCTGCTCTGGTTGATCTGGAAATTTGCGAATAATTGAGGTCTAAGAGAGGAGCTTATCGAATTCGTAAGCACTGAGGAATGTCAGAAATTCATCAAGTGCGTTTGAAGACACAGAGTTTTTGTTGATAACCAGTGAGAAATCTCTCACCATCTTTTCTTCTTTCAGGCTGAGAAGGCGGAGTGTGCCGTACTTGCTCTCCTTTCTCGCTGCCCATCGTGAGATGATAGAAACACCCAATCCACCCTCTACAGCATCTTTTATTGCCTCTGTGCTGCCGAGCACAACAGATATCTTCATGTCATGGGGCGTGACTCCATGACGCGCAAGAAATTTTTCAATCACCTGGCGCGTTCCTGAACCAGCCTCTCTGAAAATAAACGGCTCGTTGGTAAGATCTGTTATGGAAACCTCTTTCTTCTTAGCCCATGGGTGTTGAGGAGAAACAATCACCAGAAGCTCATCTGAAATCAACCTCTTGACGATCATCTTTTGCCTTACAACATCTCCCTCGACAAGACCCAGGTCGATGGTTCCTGAATTGAGAAGTTCAACAACCCGCTTCGTATTTCCAACTTGGAGATGTATCTTTATTTTCGGGTGTGTATTCTTAAAATCTGTAATGACGCTCGGAAGGAGATAATTACCGATGTTGGAACCGGCACCAATCGTTATGCTCCCTTTAACAAGTCCTATCAACTTTCCGATAACCTTTTCTGCTGTTGCATAGAGGGCAAGGATTTCTTTTGCATACTTGTACAAGACTTCACCTGCAGGGGTAAGCGAAACAGCACTTGACGATCTGTCAAAAAGCTTTGTCTGATAAATCTCTTCCAAAACCTGAATCTGAAGACTTACGGCCGGCTGTGTCAGATGAATAATTTCAGAAGTTTTGGAAAAACTCTTTGTCTCGGCAACGGTGCAGAAAACTTTTAACTTGTGGTCTTCCATTTCTTTGATTTAGAAATGCTTATCTTTCGCTTATTCTCTTTTAATTATGCTCTGTATTTCTCAGTCAGAGCAGGCCGTAAGCCGAGTTCTGTTATTCATGGCCATTCATCTAAGGCCTGGTGTTACCACCAGGCTCTTGCGGTCATTACCCATCCCGCTATCCCAATCCGCCAGAGGCGCTCTGGGATTCGAAGGGGCCCTTCTCAAAGCGGAACCTATTCGACCTTGCTCAAGACGGGGTTTTCCAAGCTTGGGATGTTACCATCCCACCTGGTGAGCTCTTACCTCACCTTTTCACCCTTACCCTGCGGTACAGAACATCTATCTACCACAAGGCGGTTTCCCTTTCTGTGGCACTCTCCTTGGGGTCATCCCCACTCCGTATTACGGAGCGCCTTGCCCTAAAGAGCTCGGACTTTCCTCCCCCTTCAACGACGTTCCAGGAGCGGCCATTCTCCTGCTCTGACCTATAATATTATTTTATTATTATATAATAACTTTTAAATTTTGGAAAGAAGAAAAAACCTATGAGACGAGCTTTTCCTTTACGGCTACAGGACAGTATTGGAGCAAAAGCCATGCTTTCGAGAGATGATTATGAAATCTCCGCCTGTATATTCGTGCATTCCCTCTCATCGCTATTGAAAATAGATGTGTTTTATATCACTCACTTTTGAAATAGAGTATCCGACGGCATTGAGGGCACTGGAAAATCTGTTCATTCTTTTTTATTTCAACAAAGAGTTGCGGGGGTATATTCATATGACAACCCTGGCATACTTCATCTTTTACTTCAGTTACAGCTATCCCCTGACAAGACTCCTTCAACTGTATGTATTCATTATAGACGTCGTTCTCTATAGCAGTGACAAGTTTTGATCTCTTCTCCTGCAGGGGCACAAGCCCTTTTTCAGCCTCTGCCACTTCGCCTTCCAACTTTCTTTTGAGTTCCTCTACCTCTTTCTTTTTTTCCCGAAACCTTAACTCCTTTAAAGATACCTCTTGAGAAACTGCCTCTGTCTGCTCCATGAGTGAGAGAATCTCATCCTCTACCGCATACCGCTCCTTTTCCGCAGACGCTATTTCCTTCAGGTGTGCCTGATACTCTTTATTAGTCTTTATTTCTGTGATTCTTGTTTTTATTTTATTAATCTTCTCATTTATATCATCAATTTCTCTCTCTTTATCACGTCTTTTCTTTTCGAGATCAACGTATTGCTGTTTCACTGACTCGATCTCTGTCAGTGCTTCTTTCAGGGGAAACTCCTCTTGTACTATCTGAGAAGGAATTTTAGCGATCTTGTTCTTCTTTTCAAGAATCTGCAGATCGATCTGTTGTAATTCTATCAAGTATTCTAATTGTTCTCTCAACTTTTCTATTTCATGTCTTTCTTATAATGTGACATCCATGTCCTGCCTGACTTTGTTGGTGGGCCCACCAGGACTCGAACCTGGGACCAACCGGTTATGAGCCGGTAGCTCTACCAACTGAGCTATGGGCCCTGTATTTATATAGTCAAAGAAATTTCATGTTACAATCTCTTGAACTCAGAGGTCAAGACTTTTCAATAAATTCCCTCAGCCATTTGCTCCTGGAAGGATGTTTTAACTTTCTGATTGCTTTCCCCTCTATCTGCCTGATTCTTTCACGGGTAACATCGAATTCCAAACCGACTTCTTCAAGCGTATGGGGAATATCACTACCGATGCCAAATCTCTTTCGAATTATTTTTTCTTCTTTTGCAGTGAGCGAGCAGAGAATACTGTCAATTTTCTTCTTCATATCGCCTTGTATGGCAAAATCGAGAGGGGACACCATTGCCTTGTCCTCTATGAAATCCCTGAGATGGCTGTCTTCTTCTTCACCGATAGGGGTTTCAAGAGAAATCGGCTCTTTTGATATCTTTAGTATGCCGTTGACTTTTTCAACAGGGATTTTCAACCTCTCTGCAATTTCAACAGGAGTTGGTTCTCTCCCCACTTCCTGCACGAGTTCCCGTGTTACTTTTGTTATCTTGTTAATGGTCTCAACCATATGCACAGGAATACGGATCGTTCGAGACTGATCTGCGAGCGCTCTCGTTATTGCCTGTCGTATCCACCATGTTGCGTACGTACTGAATTTATATCCCCGCTTGTATTCGAATTTATCGACCGCCCTCATAAGCCCGCTATTTCCTTCCTGTATAAGATCTGAAAAACTCAACCCTCTTCCGAGATACCGTTTGGCAATACTGATAACAAGACGCAGATTCGCTTCAATTAATGCCTTTCGTGCTTCAAATACCTCTATCTCGCCCTGAGCAAGCACCTTTAAAGCCTTTTTCATCTCAGGATATTTCATCCCGAATAAGATCTCTTTCTTTTCTATTTTACGGCTATATAACTGTATTTCCTTCTTCTTTTCCGCTCGAGAACCTTTTGTCTTTCTCTTTAAATGTGACAGCCGACGGTTCAAAGATTCAACTTCTCCGATAGTCTTTTTCAGTTCTTCGGAGAATGCTATCACAACATCTTCCTTCAGTTTCAGCTCATGTACTTTTTCTAGAATCTTATTTCTGTTTTTCTCAAGCAGGGTGATCAAGCGGCGATGGGCTTCTCCTTTGCCTTTTTGTGATACTCTCTGTAATTTTTTCCTTGATTCCCCTTGCTTAGAAATCTCATTAAATCTTTTGAGATATCCCTTCCGTTTCTGATTGAGAGCGTCTATTTCCCTTGTAATCTTGAAAAATTGCCTTTTCTCCGATATAAGGACTTCTTCAATATCTTCTTCACTGTTCTGAATTATCTCAGGGAGAGGAGCCTCTCCGCTGTTTATCATGTTTCCCAAACGTATCAGCTTTTTCAATACAAAGGGAAGTGAAAATATCACCCTGTAAACCTTCTCTTTCCCTTCTTCTATCCTCATTGAAATTTCAATTTCCCCCTCGCGAGTGAGCAGTGGCACACTGCTCATCTCCTTCAGATAAATACGCACGGGATCTCTTTCACCCTCGAGGAACTGGGGTGCCTCTTTCTCTATAGATTCATCGTCATCTTCAGTTTCGAAAAAGAAATCTTCTCTCTCTTCACTGTACTCTTCAAAATAATCGAAATAGTACTTCATAGCTTTTTTTCTCTGATAAGCTTCCTTTTTTCTTTCAGGAGAGAATCATAGAGCGCTCTATCATGAGGCTCTTGTGCCATGAGCGATATCCTTTTCTCGTCAAGTTTTCTCTGGGCCAGTCGAAACAAACAGTCATCTATGTTTCTATCAACATATGCAACGTCAAAGCCGGGGTTGAGCGTGAGTTCTCTTACAATTAACCGCTCTTCTTCCGTAGCTTCTTGAATAAGCCTATCCACAGTAAATTTGGCTCCAAGCGTCTTGACCTTTTCAAAGAGAGATTTTACGGGTAATTCTCTCAGATCCTCACTATCCAGTCGTGACACAACCACTTCAACCTTTTCAGGAAATGAAATGAGTGCGCTCAGGAGCAGGTATTCTTCAGTATATTTCACTGCTTTATGAAAAACAACTTCTTTATTCTCACTCTTTTTTGCTTTCTTTTTCATGCTTCCAAGCTCACTTCGGAGAACCGATTCGCTTACCCCTGACCTGTCAGCTAATTCTCTTATCATCTCATCGGCCATAATAAGGTCTTTCCCCGCAGCTATGATCACAAGGGCTTCTCGTACCGTATCGATTGTATCTTTCCCAGATACTTCCATGAGAAATTCAACCACCGACATGGTTCCGGCTATCATCTTTTGAAATGCTCTCTCTCCATGCTTTCGCAGATAGCTATCTGGGTCTTCTCCCTCGGGGAGCAATAAGATTCTTGCTCTCAAGTCGCATGCGCTGAGTATTGAAAGGGATCTTTGCGCAGCAGCTATACCAGCTTCATCACCGTCAAAGACCACAATAACCTTGTTGACAAGTACTTTGAGTTTTTGCATCTGCCCCACGCTGAGGGCTGTCCCAAGGGGTGAAACCGTATTCTGAAAACCATAGTGGTGGCACATAATTGTATCAAGGTATCCTTCAACAACAAGAGCGTAGCCTTTCTTTCTTATCGCATCCTTTGCGAGATCCAGAGCAAAGAGGGTTTCTCCTTTTTTAAATATCTCGGTTTCAGGCGAATTAAGATATTTCGGCAAGGCGTCATGCATAACCCTGCCTCCGAAAGCAATGATGTCACCTCTCCTATCACTAATGGGGAACATGATACGCCCCCGAAAGGTATCCCTATACCCATGCTTATCTGAGACAGATAGTCCTGCATCTTTCATGAAAGTATCAGCATAGCCCTTTCCTCTTAAATACTGCAATAGAGCAGTCTGCTGATTCGGCGCATACCCGATGTTAAAACGCTCTGCTGATGTATCGTCAATTCCTCTTTTTTTAAGATATGACCGTGCCTCATCTGATAATCTCAGGTTCTCCCTAAAAAAAACTGCGGCTTCACGCTGGACGGAAAGCAGTCTTTCACGTTTTTCGGAAGCGTATGTAATCCTCCCGGGTTCAGTCAACGCTATACCGGCTTTCTTTGCAATATACCGTTTAGCCTCATTGAATGAAAGGTTATCATATTTCATCAAAAAACTGATTACATCCCCACCGCTCCCGCATCCGAAACAATGAAATATCTGCTTGGACGGGCTTACCATCAATGACGGCTCCTTATCAGGGTGAAACGGACAGAGACCCTTATAATTCTGACCCGCCTTCTTTAATTGAACATAATCGGATATAAAATCTACGATATCTATGCTGGACTTTATTTCTTCGATGAGCCTATCAGACTTCATGCATTCTGCTAACTCTTCTAAACCCTGAACAGTCAATGATCTCTAATGAATTATCTTTTGTGATCTCATCAAGGAGGAGGTTCAATCCAAGCGTATCACTGGAAATATGTCCTGCGACAATAACATTCATATGGCTTTTTTCCGCTTCTTTGCGATGTTCCTCGCTCATATGCATCCCGACGATTGTATTCACTCCTTTTGCTGTGAGGCTTTGGAATATATCCTTTGCCCCCTCAGTCCCCCCGGTTACGTCGACAAATATCTTTCCAGCTTTCCTGTCTTTAGAACCGAGAAAAACTTTCGGGCCCATTACATCTCGAGCTGCTGACTGATATTCAGGGATATCGAGTAGCATATCGAGAACGTCGGATAAAAGATACGGTTTTTTTTCATCAAAAAGTTTTTGAAGATAGGTCGCAACCATATTGTCAGCAGGGGTATGGAGACAGATAAAAGGAAGCTGCAATAATCTGGCTGCATCTACGGCTCTGGTATGATTGGCCGGCATGAGTTTTCTCTCTATTTCTTTTATCCTTTCGTCCATGAGTGCCTCGGCAATGTTAATCGGGACACCGAAAATATTCAGGATATCTGACTGCATCTGCATCACATCATAAAGGTTAGCCAGCGCTTTCCCCGAGGGATGGTGTGAGAGTAAGAGATCAATGCTCCTCCCTTTTGCCCTGAGGTTATCAGCGAGGAGAATCTCCCCAACATCCATATCGATACCGACAAGGATACTGCTGATTTCCTCCTCTCCCGTGCCATTGAGGATACGAGAATCAGCATAGGGGTTTTTAAGAGATTCCAAATCAAAAAAATCTTTTTTCTGCGGTTTCGTCTCTTCCAAGGTTTTCTTGCGACGATCAAGTTCCTGCAGGACCGCATGCTTCCCACGCGGGTCGTTTTCGATGCCTGCCTTTATGGCTCTGGTATAGATATCGATCAGTTTCACATCTTTTCCAAAAGAGATCTGACTCGCTGATTTACTACTTTACCATCGGCAGCACCTCGTATGCGAGGCATGATAAGACGCATGACATTTCCCATATCCTTGAGGCTTTCAGCAGATGATTCTTTTATTGCCCCGGCAATGATATTGTCAAGTTCTTCTTGAGTGAGCTCTTTCGGAAGGTAAGTTTGTAGGACTGAAAGTTCCCGCCTTTCTTTCTCAGCAAGGTCTTCCCTTCCACCTTTTACAAATTGTTCTATAGACTCTTTCCGCTGCTTGGAGAGGGAGGATAATACGGCATGTATCTCATCGTCTGACAAAGCATCCCTTTTATCGATCTCTTTGTTTTTTAAAGCTGCCTTAGCCATTCTTAAAACAGAGACCTTATCAGGATCAGGAGCTTTCATGGCTATCTTTAAATCATCATCAATCTTCTGCAGAAGGGACATTACCGAACCGCCAATCTGACTCTTTTCAGTGCCTTCTTACGAGCAGCCAATGCCTTCTTCTTCTTTTTTATGCTCGGCTTTTCAAAATGCTCTCTTTTCTTTACCTCTGAGAGAATTCCTTCTTTTTCACACTGTTTCTTAAATTTCTTGAGAGCATTTTCAAAAGACTCATTCTCACGTACCCTTACTAAGGGCATTTTCCATACCCCCCTCCCTTTTCCGAAATCAGGTGTAATTTTAACAATTTGATAAATTTTATGTCAATGTAACTGCCTTATATCATTATACTTTTGTTATCCTCGGGAAGAGAGGATGACCTTTATACACTGCTTTCCCGGGTTTTACTTGTCCCCATTGTACTTCAGTCTCAAGATCTACGCTGTGAATATCCTTTTCATAATCAAGTTGCTGCCAGATCTTTTCAGCTGTAGAAGGCATAAAGGGGTAGAGATAGATTGTAATAATTCTTAATGCCTCAGCAAGATAATAGAGTACCACTGAGAGCTTATCAATATTTCCGGTCTTCCATAAATTCCATGGAGCTTCATCTTCAATTAATTTATTTGCATCATCGATTGCAAACCAGATTTTGTCGATAGCGTGACCAAAAGCTAACTTTTCGATTCTATCATCAAAATCCGGATTAATTGTTTCCACTCTATTTCTAAGCTGTTCTTCTCTGGTGAAATCAACCCCTGTTGTTTTAGAAGGCTCAGGGATTTTCCCCTCAAAATATTTTTCTATCATTGCCAGTGTCCGGCTCAAAAGATTCCCTAGGTCATTTGCGAGATCGGTATTGATACGACTGATCATCGCCTCTTCAGAGAAATCACCGTCCAGACCAAACGGCACCTCCCTGAAGAGGAAATACCTAAATGCATCAACCCCGTATTTTTCCACAACCTCAACTGGATCGACAACATTGCCAAGAGACTTTGACATCTTTTTCCCTTCAACGGTCCACCAGCCATGTGCAAAAATATTTCTTGGGAGAGGCAACCCAAGAGCCATGAGCATAGTCGACCAATAGATAGCATGTGTTGTGAGAATATCTTTGCCGATTAAGTGATGCTCAGGAGGCCACCAGACAACCTTTGTACCCGTTGACTGAGAACCAATAAGATATTTTGTTGCTGAATAATAGTTGACGAGGGCATCAAACCAGACATACGTGACGAAATTTTCATCAAAGGGGAGCGTAATGCCCCAAGAGAGCCTCTGTTTTGGTCTCGATATACAGAGATTACCGAGGGGGCTACTCTTCAAAAACCCGAGTACTTCATTTTTTCTTGATACGGGGAGAATATAATGTGGATTCCTCTCAATATACTCGACAAGCCTTTCTTTATATTTTGACATAAGGAAAAAATAGTTTTCTTCTTCAATATGTTCCAGTTGCCTCTTGCATTCGGGACATGTGCCGTTCATAACTTCCTTTTCCGTCCAGAAACGTTCATCCGGGACACAGTACCACCCTGCATAGGTTCTCTTTTCTATTTCTCCCTTTTCATAGAGTTCTTGCAGAATCGACTGAACTATCTTCCCGTGCTCTTCGTCTGTCGTACGTATAAAAGCATCTTGCTTGATGTTGAGTTTCGACCAGATGGTCCTATAATTTACAACCATTAAATCAGCATGCTCTTTCGGCAACCTGCCTTTCTCCTGTGCTGCCTTTTCTACTTTCTGACCATGTTCGTCTGTACCAGTCAAAAAGAATACCGCTTTTCCTTTCAGACGGTTGTATCGTGCGAGGATATCAGCTGCTATTGTCGTGTATGCATGTCCTATATGAGGCAGATCATTAACGTAATATATGGGGGTAGTGACATAGAATTTGTCTGTCATTTGTTGCGAGGCCTTTTCTTTCGTCTCCGCCTATGTCGTTTAAACTTCCTGTGTTTCTGTTGCCCTTCCGGGCTTTCTTGTTCAGAGAGGGGCTTTTGAGTATCTGATGGAAGGTCAGTGACATGCTCATCTTTTTCCCCGCCATAGGCATCACTCGAAGCCACAACGATCTCGGTGACCTCAGGTTCCTCTGAAAAAGAGAGAGAGTCAGATTCTATCAAAGCAGAATCTTCTTGATATGTTTCAGTATATTCAAAGCCCAAGCAGCACATAAGCCTCCCGCAGATTCCCGACAATTTTCCCGTATTGAGAACGAGTTCCTGTTTTTTCGCCATTTTGATAGAGACGGGCTCAAAAGATGTGAGGAATTGAGAACAACACAGTTCCCGTCCACATATACCGAAACTCCCGATGATCTTAGCTTCATCTCTCACCCCTATCTGTCTCATCTCAATCCGTGTCTTGAATTTCGCAGCGAGATCCTTAACAAGTTCCCGGAAGTCAATCCTCTTTTCAGCGGTGAAATAGAAAATGATACGACGTCTGTCCAGGGTTGCCTCTGTTTTCACGAGCTTCATTGGCAATCCGCGTGCCATGATCCTCTCAAGGCAGTTGCCCAGAGCTTGTGCTTCAAGCTTTTTATTTTCCTCCTTTTGGTCAATGTCTTCTTCGGTCGCCTTACGAATAATCTTTTTTATTTTTCGTTCGTTTTCTTCAATAACATGTTTGTTGATAACGATCTTTCCTATATTAAGCCCAAGCTCTGACTCCACAACAACGAGATCTCCCTCTCCGACATCAATACCATTTACTTCAAAGTCATATATTTTGCCACAGCGTTTAAACCGAACTCCTACTACTTCAGGCATATGCACCGTCCATTGCTGCCCGTAACAGAGAACTCGTATAGTTCCATGTAAGGGATCTGTTTAAATTGAAATAGAAGTATCTCCGGAGGAGATTTATTTCCTGATAAAGTTTTATTATACCTTGAACATCCATCGACTTGCTTAACGCATTGATAAAGTCTTCCAGATCATCATTTATGAGATTCTTTGCTGCCCCTGTTATTTTCAGGATAGCCACGTCTCTCAGAAATATCAGCAGAAAGTTATGCCAAGTCTCCATCTCCTCTTTTGACGTCCAGCCATCCTGTTTGAAAAGGAGCATTGCTTTTAAAAGACTCAGAAACCACTCCCTTTCTTCTATCAATTCACCCGAGAGAACAAATCCGGGCCTTCCGAGTGAAAGTCTTATAAGGGTTGAAATTTCACGGGGTGTTTTTCCCTCTTGCCCTATTGTTCTTTGGAGAACTCTCTGAGAGTCCTCGTATGTGAGGGGGGTAAAATTAAGCCGGGAGCAGCGTGATCGTATTGTATCCGTAAGATTATCTGGTTTTGATGAAACTAAAATAATCAAACTGTCTTTTGGAGGTTCCTCAAGTGTCTTCAAAAAAGCATTGGATGCAAATACATTCATAGTCTCTGCATCATTTATAATGACAATTTTTTTCTTCCCTTCGAAAGGTTTCAGAGAAAGTCTGTTATCGACTGAGCGTATTTCCTCAATCCTTATCTGCCCTCCCTCCGGGGAAACAAGCAGATAGTCTGGATGTACTCCCGCATCAATCTTTTTACAAGAGACGCATTCATCGCAACAGTCAACAGGGGGATATGCACTATCGACCGGTTTCAGGCAATTAACAGTTTTTGCAAGATTTATTGCAGTAGATTTCTTGCCTATGCCGGACTCTCCAGCGAAGAGATATGATGAAGGAATCCTTCCCCTTTTGATAGTTCCCTGGAGGATGCTCAGAGCCTTGTTCTGTCCGATAATATCCTTAAATGCCATTACGTGAGCGAACCTCGTATGATTTCTATTATGCTTCTGTGTATATGCTCTATGCTCTTTGAAGCGTCTATGATGCGTATTCGTTCCGGTTCCCTTGCAGCGATAGCATGGTACCCTTCTCTGACACGCCTGTGAAACGTAATATCTTCAAGTTCTATCCTGTCTTTCTTGTTGATGCCTTTATTTCTCTCGAGCCCAATCTCTACGTCAAGATCAAGGAGAAATGTCAGGGAAGGTTTTACTCCCCCTGTTGCAATATTCTCAATGCCGTTGACAAGATCTAATGATATCCCCCTTCCGTAACCCTGATAGGCAACAGTAGAATCAGTAAACCTGTCCGTGATAACCACGGCGCCTTTTTCCAGTGCAGGGACTATGACCTCTTGCAGATGCTGTATACGGGAGGCGTTGTAGAGAAACAATTCTGTCAGAGGCGCCATCTGAACGTTGTCGACAGAAAGGAGCAGGTCTCTGATCGTATTTCCTATCGTGGTCCCCCCAGGCTCTTCTGTCAGTAAGACGCCCAACCCCTTTTTTTTGAGATAATCATACAGGAGTCTTGATTGAATGGTTTTGCCGGTGCCCTCAATCCCCTCAAAAGATATAAAAAACCCCATCATTGCTTTCCGAACGCACTCACACCATCGACTCCTTCAGTGCTTTAAGGGTCTGGAAAACTTTGACAGCCTCCTCAATGCTCCGCGATCCTGCACCGCATGACGGCGTTAACAGTATGCGAGACAATAAGAGTGTCGACGGCACTAGTTTCGATAGTTTCTCCATACTTGCCTCAAAATGCTTCCTTAATAAGTCTATCGTCACGTGTTTGATGGCATCTGTCGTCGGAACAATGCCCCAGGCGAGATACCCGCCATCGTGAAGGAAGCGATGCAACTCTTCCGGATATATCATGATCGTTTCTATATACTCATGTGCATCAAAACTGATGATCTTTATATTACTATTGATGACTAATGACCAATCTGCATTGCCACAGCAATGTATTCCTGGAATCCCTCCTGCCTGCACAATGGCATGAGATGTCTCTCTCAGCAACCTCAGTGATTCATGCGGATCAACACCGAGATAACCGGTGCTTCCGAGTGCAGACAGGATAGGCTCATCGATAAATATAATGACACGCCCGGTATAGGATTTCAGTATATCCAGTTGCCACTTGATCTTTGCTTTGAGGAGCATGAGACAGATTTCTCTTAATTCTTCGTCAAAATAAACAAATCGCTTGTGTGCATCCTTCAGACCTAAGGTAAAGGTCAGTGGCCCGGTAATATGTCCTTTAAGCGAGAGATGTTTTTTATTTCCTATTATTCTCATGAACGCATAGAGACCTTTTGCATAGTCTTCAGACATTGGAATGGTACAATCTTCCACACAGGTCTCATAAAACTTCATGAGCTCATCACTACGGTCCTTGTCTATCCAGACAGTTTCTCTCTTCTCATCAATCCTTAAACAGGGTAACCCCTCGGAGTACTGAAGGATCATAGATTCCTTGAAAGACATATTCGGGAGTTGAGGCCAAAATGGTATGTCACAGGTGTCAAGCACAAGTCTGCACGCTTCCTCAGGATCTCTATGAGGAAGACTGCCGATTCCTGTAGTCGTAAATGGGGCAAACACAATAAAATGATACTCTATCAGTGAGTTCATTAGTCAATAGGCAATGTATTCTTTGTGGTGTAATCAGCATTTGTATTGACAAGCTTTGCAAACGGAGTCTGTGACTATCGATTGCAGAACATTGAAACCCTATGCCTCCTGTCTGATGCAAACTTTACACACAAACGGTTTCTCCGTCCTCTAACCTCTATTATTCACAAATTTCCAGATCAACCAGAGCAGATGCTGTACCGGAGCAGCTTTACAGAGTGTTCGACGCTTAAGGCGAAGAACACTCTGTACCTCGGGGGTCCGCAAAAGCGGGCTGAGAATGAGCGATGATAGTGCATCTGCTCTGCTATTGAGCGCTTCATGAATAAAAGGATTACTCTCAAGTATTTCCCAACTTCTTCGATAAATTTCCACTTCCTTATCCTTCCATCACTCTGAACTTCTGTTTTTACAGGTTTTTTGATAGTATCCAATATCTATTCCTCTTTAATAAGCATCCATTAAAAGAATTTACATAAAATGATTGACACTCCCTCTTCTCCGAGCATCTGGATTATGTACAACTTATGGCATATAATTGACATAATAGATTGCTTGCACGACTTCATAGGAATTAATGGATACTTTTCACCACCTTTTTAGAGCAATACTTGTAATCGTAATTCTTTATGCCTTGGCCGTTCTCATGCGACGTCGAGGGGCACTTACCGAAGAACACTCTTTAACACTTGCTAGAATAGTTACCGACCTCTTACTGCCAGCCACAATTTTTGTAAGTCTTGCTGGCCAGTCAATTCAACTGCATCAATTGGCTCCTGCCTTCCTCATGTTAGGCATTGAACTTGCCAGCATTGCTCTTGCATGGGGTTTCAGTGCCTTGTTGCGGTTTGAAAAAGCTCAGCAGGGTGCTATTGTTTTCTGTTCGGCGTTTGGCTCTTCAACATTTCTCGGCTATGCAATTATCATGGAAACATTTCCATACAAGTCAGAGGCACTGACTGAAGCTGTGCTCATATCTGAAATAGGCGTTGGGTATCCTATATTCATACTGGGACCAATCCTCGCTGCATACTTTGGCTCTGAGAGGTCAGGCTTAAAATCACAATGGTCATCTTCTTTGAAGTTTTTTAAGTCACCTGTCTTTTTTGCATTAGTCATAGGACTGCTCTGGGGAATTCTTCGCTTTCCCGGACAGGATAATGCCTTCCTTTCCCCTTTATTCAGAGTTTGCCACGTTCTGGCCTCGGCTTTGACTCCGCTTGCTATTTTATCTGTAGGACTCATGTTCAAAATGCCGAAGGTGCGGAGCATTATTGTAGCTCTTGGAATTGTCATCATCCTCAAACTCATTTTTAAACCAGTCCTTGCCGGTTCTCTCGCGTCATTATTAGGATTTCCCAAGCTCTGGAAGGACGTTTTGGTTCTCCTTGCCGCAATGCCTCCGGCAGTTCTTGGAGCCGTCTTCCTCAGGCGTTATGGAGGAGATGCTTCTTTAGCTTCTGCTTTACTTCTTGCTGCAACACTCGTGAGCTGTGGAACCCTGCTGGTTGTTTTCTGGGCCATCGGTTAACCCGAAAAATGTACCTATACATATAGTAGTGAGACTTCCACGCGGCAAGCCATGAGACATTCAGCAAAGACTTTCGTAAATTTTTCTATTTTTCGAAATGTTTTCTATTATATATTATGAGCTTTACTGTCAAAAGAATGCCGAAGGGTAAACACAGTGACGAAATAATAACCGGTGAGGTTGGCAGATCGAAGAGATAAGATACTGTGATTCCGGAGAGGGTTGCAACCAAACCTATCAACCATCCAATGATGAGAACGGTACCCGTTTTCTTTGCAAGAAGCCTCCCCATTAATGCCGGCAGAATCAGGTAAGCAAAAACCTGAAGAACGCCGGCTATTTTAACGGAACTCACCAATACCAGAGCAAAACTAAAGAAGAAAAAAAATTCCCAGAGCAGGTTACTGTTGCCTTCGTGGGAGAGGAAAAGGATTTTTTTCCTGTAGATGAAATGAAATGTGCCTATTAAACCATACAGCACTGACAGATAAAGCACATCCTTGGAAGTGACCCAAATGATATTGCCGTTCAGGATAGTCTTGAATTCTTCGAGGCCGTGCGGTGTCCTGTCAAGAATGAGAATCGAAAAGGCCAGAGAAAAAACATACATGACGCCGATAAAGGCCTCAATATAAACGATTCTTGCGATATATTTGGAGAAGGATAGGATGGACGACCCTATAAGGGCAAAAATGAGCGAAAACCAATATGCGTCCAGCAATCCATCATGGAACAGAAATGAGACAGCGATTCCCATTCCGATGAACTGTGCCAGCGCAAGGTCGACGAAGATAATTCCGCGCTGTAGGATGTGAATGCCAAAATATGTATGAATAAGCACCAGAAGGACGCATACAAAAAACGGATACAGAAGAATACTCAGGGCATCCATCCTCTTTTCTCCTAATCCAACCTTGATAAAACAGTGTCCATGAGAGTAAACCAGTCGACGATTCCGGGCATGGAACCAACATCATGCGGCAGGACAATAACCTTTGCCCCTGTCTTGCCGGCGATGAAGTTAACTTCTTTCCGTGGATAGAGCGTTGTGGTTATGATTGTCTGGATGCGTACCCTTTGCATTGTCTCGATGAGTCTGCTCACATGCCCTGCAGACGGTGGAATACCCGGTTTCGGTTCTATATATCCTGCTATGGTAAAGCCAAAATCCGCTGCAAGATACTCGAAGAGCTTATGGTATGCGACGACCTTTTTGCACTGAAAATGTTTTGTCTTCCATGCCGATTCTTTCGTCCGCATTTTGGATGAGAAGGCAGCCAAGTTTTTTCTGAAGAAATCAGCATTGTTGGCGTCCATTCGCGAGAAAACATCTGTGATACCGGCGGCAACTTTTTCGATGTTCCCGGGTGAAAAGTGATAGTGTGGATTACCCAAGGGATGCACATCACCCATGCTCCTATCAACGGTAACAGGCCGCTCAATTACCTGAACATAGCGGGAACAGTCCACATTGCCGGACATCCCTGGCTGTATCTTCCCGTTTCTTGAGGACTCTATCAGCACAGGAAGGTATCCGATCTCCAGGTCGAGGCCGTTGTATATCAAAACATCCGCTTTTCTCACCGAAAGGATCATACTCGGTTTCGCCTCCACAAAATGAGGGTCCTGAGTCGCCTTTACAATAACGTCGAGATGCACCCGGTCCTGCCCTATTTCGCTGACAAGGCTTCCAATCCAGGGAAGCGTTGCCACGACCCGTAATTGCGCGAACGCATTGCCTGTAATTAGCAACAAAAAAATCATGCAGAGAGATATTTTTTTAATCATCTGATGCCCCCTTTAAAATGTGTGGGCTCCGTGAGCGCCTATCCCTAGGATCAACTGCAGGAATACCTCATTGTTCTCCTTTCCATCCCGTGCCGATTTGTCGTGATTGTACTGGAGCCGGAGGCGTGAGAATTCCGTCGGATTGAATTCAAGACTGCCGGTAATTCTGTATGGCTTATTCCCGAAATCCTCTTTTTCTCCAGCCAGCTTGACTTCGTCTTTGAAAATATCCAGAACATCATATCTTGCACCTATCCTCCATCTTCCTATCTGATAGAGACCTTGCAGATACAATCCGTCCTGTGTTCTTTTCAGTGAATCTATAGTGGATTCTTCAATATGTTCCAGATCGCCAGACTGATGTCTTAATAGATATTCACTCTGCAGAATAAGACCCCTGTCTTTTGAAGGCTTCCATTTATAGGTAAGTTCTGCACCGTAGAGAACAGAATCTCCGCTGAACTCTGTTTCGTGTTCAATGGATTCTGTTTTTGTCTCCCCGCCTGTGACCGATACACCCCAAAGGATTGTATTATGCTCGCCGAAATCCACAGACATCTTTGCAAAACCTGCATAAGCGTGGGGACCGGACTTCGCTTCCTTTCCGTACAATATCTCATTTTCACCCTGTAAAACTTCCACTCCAAAAAGGGTATAAACCGGGATATCGGGCAGATAGGTAATCTGAACTCCTTGCTCCATAAGCCCATGGTCTCCAAGAAACGCCGTATACGGAAGCGGTGCATCGACAAAGTCCCATGCATGCGGGTGGAATGCATTGAATCTGCCGAAACCGCTTTTGAATTTACCACCTTTCAACTGGAGCCCAGCCGGCAGTCCGGTTGTAACAAAGTATGCCTCTTCAACTTCCACTCCTTCCTCGGTAAACGGAATTGTTGCATAGAGATTGAAATAGGGATCGACAGGAGCGAATATCGTCAGTTCGGCACTTCGCAGATTGAACCCTTTTTCGATTGAACCATGACTATGTCCGGCGTGCACGTCATGACCTCCATGGTCTCCCTCGTGTGCATGGTGTTCGCCGTGTAATGAACTATGCCCTGGGATCGATCTGTGTTTCAGTTCCTCCCGGGACAAACTGGATTGGTAATATATGGAATCAAAAACCAGGCTGATCGAGGGGTTTAGGAGAGATGCTGAGGTTTTTCCCGTAACCTGATAGGGAATTATGGAAAAGCCTGATTGCAGGGCAAGCGCCTTTGACCTGTCGTCCAGACGATAGTCCCGCACCGTGGAAAATTCTTTCTCGTCCGGTTCAACACTTGTGGATTGTTTTATATCCGGCTGCTCCTGTTCTTTTTGTCCGCTCAGTTTCTGTATTATTTTCTGTTGCTCCTGTATGATCTGGTCTTGCTTTTTCAGTGCGTCTTCCAATTTCTTTATCCTGTCCTCAAGGAGTTCGGCATATGCGGCAGGGCAGAATACCACTATGGTTATGATTAAAAACAATAATTTCTTCATTCTGTTCCTCCCTTATTAACCCAGAAAATGCGTTTACCGGAGGAATGGTTGACTGAAAAGTATTTTGTCCCGACAAAAGCCGGGATTGAAATCAAAAGACTTCGAAGGCGACCATTCCTCCGATTCAATAATCAATTGCAGTTTTCGGGTTAATAGAAATGCTCTTATACTCCAGCGGGAAACGGACGCATCGGAGCACAAGTGCAGAATTTTGCTACATAGTCTTCTGTTGCACAATAATATTTTTAATATCCGATATCAGAAACAGCTTTAGGCAGGAGGAGCGCGACTTAAAAAAGACTGCATGTCATTAAAGCGCCGACTGAAATAAGCTTCTATAAATACTCTATCGGTTGCATCAAAGTGTGGGGTTATATCAAAATGATTCTGATTGATAAAACTCTCATTATGAATCCCCGCTATGCAAAGCGGACAATCATGATGAAAAAGGGAATCTTCGTGATGATGAAAAGCAATGGCAATAATCGAGAAAAGGAAAAAAAGAACAATTAAGAAAATGTTTATCCGTTTCGTCATTCTTATTGAAATGCTGACTGTACCTGTTCCTTTTTGCTTGTTAGCCAGGATAACATTTTTTTCATCCGGGCTATTATGAAATAGGCAGGGTACCCGATTGCTGTATAACACAAACCCGGGTTTCCGCAGTATTTACACATGGCATATATTTCACCGAGTCATGCCCGGTGACAACAGATTTCCTCCTGGAATATGAATATCTTGCTGAATAATAAATAGAAATAATTTCTATTTAAAATGCCATATGAAATCCATCTTTGTCAACAAATCTGCTTTATAGTGGTGTTGTAATATTTACTCTTAAAACGTTCCTGTGAATTGGAATTCTTTAAATCTCAGCGAATAATAAATGAACAGTTCTCTTTGCAAGAGTACCCCCCAAGAGAAATAAAACGGGTGTAACAGGAAGAAGTTGAGAAAAGTATGCACAGGAGTTGTATAAATAAATTCTGACTTTCATGCTCTTTTTATAGAAGTTCATGAACCAATGAGCAGTCGTTTCTTAGACACATGGTGCTCTGAAAAAAGTATTTGAAAGAGGATTATAGAAGACCGTGAAAAAATGCTGGGATAGATGAGAAGGTTAACGAGAGTTAACCTCCCTCTGTCTCGTATGAATATCTTCTCTATGATGCAAAAATAAAGATATGCATGCTTGATTGAGCATGACGATTATTTACTCTTTCTACGCTGGAACTTTGTCTTTTTTCTCAGTTTTTTGTGTTTATGTTTACTCATCTTCTTTTTACGCCATTTTTTAACGTTTCCCACTCATTCACCTCCTCCTTCATCTAATAAAAGACAACATTCTATACCACTCAGTGTGATTGTTTGCTATAGTTCTTGGCTTGATCAATGAATGCCTCAAGCTGTATCTCTATGGTAGAGGACTCTGTTCCGTCATAGGGGATACTCATGCACGGGATCCCGTAATCCCTATTCACCCCTCTCAGCATGGCAGCAACAATAGTGCCGGGCATGCAACCAAAAGGCATTGCATTTATAATTCCTGACGCGCCTTTTTTGATAAGGTCAATAGTTTTTCCCATACTTAAAATAGTCTCGCCTTCGAATGATCTATGGACATACGGTGCTGCCATATCGATAATCTCTTTTGTTTCAGGTTCGTGCAGTGACCTGAGAAATCCTTCAAAATGGTGTGCCAATTTATGCTCTATCTTTTTTTGAATATGCTTTTTCAAAATGAAATTAAGCACGGATGACATATCCTTCCTCACGAGTGCTTTCGTGAGACCCATATAATTAACATAGTAAAGCCATTCTTCAACGGGAGCGAGCCATGCCTCACCGCCGAGTGACTCAATCTTTCTTATCAGGTCCTCATTTGAGAATTTATGGGATCTGACAAATATCTCACCGATCACTCCGATTAGCGGTTTCTCCTCCTTCTGCACAGGAAGGTTTTCAAAGTCTTTTCTGATATCCTGCAGAACCTTTTCTAAATCAACGCTATTGTTCTTAAGGATATAAAAGAGCTTCTCTCTGTAGCTTTTGTACAACTCATCGGCAGATCCTTTCTTTTTCTCGTATGGCCGCGTCTCATGGAGAGATTTGAGGAGAAGTTCAAACGCGATAATACCCTTCCAGGCATGCATGGTATAGTCCTTTCCCACAATTCCAAGATCGCTATAGAAAGTTGTATCCTGATTGGGTGAGAATATCGGCACTTGTTCATACCCAAGGCTGTCAAGGACGAGCCGGTGAAAAATGTTATATTGGCCAAATCTGCACGGACCTGTTCCTGATGGCATGAAAAAGGCGCTCTTTTGAGGATCAAAATCAGATTGCATAACCTTTTTTACCATATCACCTGTTGTTACAGTACACGGATAGCATTCCTTACCGCTCGTAAATTTTTTCCCATATTCTGCGGTTTCCTCATCAGATTCAGGGAGGGCCTCTGCCCTTACACCACAATACTCAAACGCTGCAACAAGAGCAAGGGCGTGATCAGACATGAGAGGAAGATAAATAGTCCTCTCATTGCGGGACGACTGATAAACAGGTGCCCTTCTACGAGGTACCTCCTGCGGTGTGTACTCAACATCTTTCTTTTGTACCAGGCTGTCAATAAAGGCCTCGCAGCGAGTTATGACGCCGGCATCTGCGCTGTGCTCATCGATCTCCAGGTGAAGAAAGGGTTTGTTGCCCATATCTTTTTTAAAGAATTTCATTATGAATGAATCAGTACCACACAAGAAATTACCTATAAAAATGGCATAAAGGTTTTTTGTGTCCCGTACAAATCGTGCTGCCTTCAAGATCCTCTGCCCCGATCTCCAGTACATGTTAGGCCAATCCTTATCAATCGAATACCGGTCGAACGGGAGAAAATCAAAAGGGATGGAGAGTATACCAAGATCAGCAAGCTTTCTGGGTATATCGAGATTTGCACCGCAGTCAAGGGCATTATACGATCTCCCAATAATCGCTATCGTAATACCGTCAAGAGATGATAATACCTCACGTCCTTTTGCCTTTATTGCTTTTTCGAATTCATCCTGTGCCTTGTAAGCACTATCAAGTGCCTTCGACAGCGCATTTCTTTTAATCCCGAATGGTTTTAAGGCTTTCATAAGCTCTTTTAAGAGAATTTTTCTCCCCCGTCTGAAATTTATTATCGGCGTAATGGTCTTAATCCCCTCAAAGGCGATTCGTGAAATATATGGGATTGTTTGCGTGTGAGGGCAAGCAGCACCTCTTTGAAAACGATCTTCAGGCGAACTGAGATCGACAAAGCTCGGAATGAATATTGCGTCGACGTCTTTATCAAGAAGATAGCTGATGTGTCCATGGGCAAGCTTCACAGGGAAACATGCCTCCGAGAGGACACGCTCAAGACCGATGTTAACAATCTGTCTGTTCGTCTTCGGAGAAACTTCAACCTCGAAACCAAGTTCCCAGAGTAATGTGCTAAAAAACGGCAGGTAGTCATGGAAGAAAAACAGATAGGGTATGCCTATTCGTGCTCGGGAGCGGTGGATCCGAGAGCGGGCTGTTGTTGATTCTTTGTCGCCTGCCGACCGTTGTCCGTTAAACAATGCCTGCCTTTGGAGAAGTTCTTTCCATAACATCTCCTCCCTGAACGCAAAGAGGTCGGGTATGCCTGTCGACCTTTTTCTTCGGACATCATATTTTTCACATCTCCCTCCGTAAAAGAGAAACCCTTCTTCGCCCTTTATCTTTACCCGATTTATTTCACATACGTTCGGACAGCCCTTGCATTCAAAAGAAGATATTTCATATGGTTTCTTTGAGAGTTCAAACCCCTTGAACTTCGTACGCTGCGATGGCACGGCAATCATGTGTCGCATCGCTATCAAAGCCATCCCTATGGCCCCTGCAACCTCATGATGGGACGGGACAATAATTTTTTTATCAAGATATTTCTCAAACGCTGCCATAACAGCCTTGTTAAAGGCAACCCCTCCAAGAAACGTGATCTTTTCACCTATCGGTTTACCTGCAACGACCCTGTTGATGTAATTCTGTACAATAGAATATCCCAGACCGGCAAGGAGGTCATTCCTGTCAGCACCTTTCTGAAGGTTCGACATAAGAGAATTTTCCATGAAGACTGTACACCGTTCTCCGAGTCTGCAGGGATTGCGAGCAGAGAGCGCAAGCTTCTCAAATTCTTTCTTGATAGAAATGTTCAGTTTTTCTGCCTGCTCTTCAAGAAATGATCCGGTACCGGCTGCACAGGCCTTGTTCATCTCAAAATCAACAACGAGACCGTCTTTAAGAGATATATATTTTGAGTCCTGTCCCCCGATCTCGAAAATAGTATCAATGGTATTGTCAATAAAGACAGCTGCTGTTGCATGAGCAGTAATTTCATTCTTTACGATGTCAGCACCAACATAGTCAGCAATCATATACCTTCCTGATCCGGTTGTACCAACTCCCATGATTTCGACCTTTTCACCTATTTCCTCTCCCACCTCTGAGAGTCCTTGATTAACCGCTTCTATCGGCCTGCCGGCTGTCATGAGGTACCGTTTAGAAAGGAGCCTGCCCTGTTCATCTATGACAGCAAGGTTCGTGCTGATAGAGCCTATGTCAATGCCTAAATATGCCTTGATTCTTCCAGTTGTCCTCAATGATGGTTCAGGTTCCCGTGGAGCGGATGTTTGGTGAGAAGGAATCGATCCCGTTACAGAGAGCGGAGGGTGCCCTTTCTCAAAAGGCTTGCTTGATTGAATGAATTCCTTGAGCTTCGAGAGTTCAAAATGCTGTATCCTGCTCTCATGCATATCTTTTAATGCGGCACCGATTGCTCCGAGGAGCGCGTAATCCTCAGGAACAAAGAGTTCATCCAGCTTGAAGATTTCCCTAAAAGCACGGACCATCCCTTTATTCGCTGCAACCCCGCCCTGAAATGAAACAGGCGGGATTATGTTCCTCCCTCGTGATATAGATCCCTTGAAATTACGGGCAACCGCAAAGCAGAGGCCTGCTACAATATCTTCAACTGGTGTAGCAATCTGCTGCAGGTGGATCATGTCGGACTTTGCAAAAACGCTGCACCTGCCTGCAATTCGAGGGGGCTTCCGAGATCTGAGAGCGAGTTCGCTGAATTCGCCGATAGTCAGTCGAAGTCGCTCTGCCTGCTGATCAAGAAATGATCCTGTGCCAGCCGCACAGACGGAATTCATAGAAAAGTCTTTTACGGACCGGCTGTCTTCGCTTAATTGTATGAGCTTTGAATCTTCGCCTCCCATCTCGATTATTGTCCTTATGTGGGGAAACATTTCATGGGTTGCGTATGTCTGTGCAACAATCTCGTTGACTGGTTTTATGCCGAGGATAGAGGCGATCAGTTTCCCGCCAGTACCTGTAACAGAAAGCGAGCTTTCAGACGTTGCGAGACCAGTCCGTAAGAGCTCACCGAGAGCTTTCAGCACCACAGGTATAGGGTGGCCTTTGTGCCTCTCATAGGAACTGTAAAGCCTGTTGCCTTTTTCGTCAAAGACAACAATCTTTACACTGACAGATCCTGCGTCAATACCAATAAAATTCATACAAACACCGTTTTGCATTATACTACTTTTTAAAATATTCACTCAAATTCTTTCATGAGCCGGAGAGAAACCCGTAAACGACCCTCCTCAGCAGTGGAGGGCAGGCCGGATACAACATATTGACACAATGTATCATAGTTTTATAATGGTCGCACAGCCTGCAAGGCTCCGAGGAGTTCTTTGATTAAAATACATGTTATATTCGCCATCTTTCCGCTGAACTCATAGAAATAAAAAGAAAATGATTCAGAATACTATATATGGATTGTTTCAGAAGTCAGCAGTTAACCACCCTGATTCCATCGCTTTCAACTATTTTGATCTCACCTGGAAAAAGCTGACATATCGCGAGATTCTTGTCAATACAAAAGGCATTGCATCGCATCTTATAAAGACGGGGCTAAAAAAGGGTGACAGGATTGCAATTTATGCTGAGAACAGGCCAGAATGGTGTGAAGCATACCTTGCCATTGCTCTTGCCGGTGGCATCGCAGTGCCAATAGATGTTCAACTCGGGCATCATGAGATAAGAAACCTTATGAGGGACTCCGGGTCAAAAGCTCTGTTCTACAGTCAGCAGACAGAAGCAAACACAAAAAAGGCATTAGAGATGGCAGATGGCCTTTCCCCTCAAGATGTGTTCATGATACGAATAGATTCCCCCGGGTTCCAGAATATATGCCGGACGGAAAACGTGCGGTATTATCCTCAGGTATTCCCAGAAGATATCGCATCTCTTGTTTACACGTCAGGGACAACAGGGATACCAAAAGGGGTGCAACTGACGCACAGGAACTTCTGTTCTGACGCGGACGCAGTTATGACGGCTAAAATTGTTACTCCCAGCGATCATCTGATCGCTGTACTTCCTTTACATCACACGTACCCTTTTATCTGTTTTCTGATCTCTCTCTTTCTCGGTATAACGACTACATTTACTCCGAGCTTGAAGGGCACTGAACTTGTTCAGACAATCAAAGAGAAGGGGGTAACCATTCTTGTTGGAGTTCCACAACTGCTCGAACTCATAAGAAACGGGATTTTCAACAGGATAAGACAGCTTCCGGGCTTCGTCTCAAAAACTCTGTTGGGCATTATAAAGTTCTGCGGATATCTGAGGCAAAAAACAGGAATCAATCTGGGAAAGGTCGTATTTCAATCAGTCCACAAGTCGCTCGGGAAACAGGTGCGGTTCTTTGCGAGTGGCGGTGCGAAATTGAATTCTGATGTCATGAAGGATCTCGAGGCATTAGGGTTCACTGTTGTCGAAGGGTATGGTCTCTCAGAGACCTCGCCTGTTGTCACCTTTAACCCCCTCGCAAAACGTAAACCGGGTTCTGTTGGGAAGGCCCTCCCGTCCGTTGACATGAAAATCGTTGATCCAGAAAAAGACAGGATGCTGGGGCCTTTGGAAGAGGGCGAGATTGCGCTCAAGGGTCCGATGGTCATGACCGGCTATTTTAAAAACGAACTCGAAACACAAAAGGTTTTAAAAGAAGGATGGCTTTTTACCGGCGACAGAGGATATGTGGACAAAGATGGATATCTTTTCATAACGGGGAGGTTAAAAGAGATTATTGTTCTCAGTTCAGGGAAAAATATTTATCCTGAAGAAGTAGAGAAACGGTATTCGATCATCCCTCTCATCAAAGATATATGTGTCATGGGCATGGAAGCTCAAGGCAGCACCGACTCTCTCCAAGCAGTAATCTTCCCGGACTTTGAGTATGCAAAAAAAGCACAGATTGGAAATATCCTCGAAAGCTTGAAATGGGAGATCAATAATGTCTCACGCCATCTGCCCCCTTACTTGAGGCTTAAGAAATACACCATTTGCCAGGACCCCTTACCGAGAACACCTCTCGGAAAACTCCGGAGGTTCATGATCTGTGACCTCATGACAGCCAAGGATAGGGAACCTCGTGTAAAGACCGAGGATCATGACCTTATCAAGGATGAAACGGCACGAAAGGTTGTAGCATGCCTGAGACCACTGCTGAAAGAACAGCTACAGGTACAGTCAAAAGATAATCTGGAGCTTGATCTTGGCCTTGACTCTCTCGCACGAATAGAACTTGTCGTTTCTCTTGAAATGGCATTCTCAGTCAAACTGAGTGAAACCTTTGTATCTGAAATACAGACGGTGGAAGAACTCGTCATGAAAATCAGAGAACACCAAGCAATGCAAGATGCCCATTTTGAAATGTCATCAACGTGGATGGATATGTTACATAAAGAACCGACACTTCATGATATAAAAAAAGTCGGCCTTCATCAGAATTTTCTCGAACTGGTGCTCTTCAGCACACTTTTATGTTTTGTAAAACTTATATTGAAACTTTGTTTCAGACTGAAGGTCGAAGGCCTTGAAAATCTCCCGGAAATGAGACCGCATATCATCACTCCTAATCATGCAAGTTATATAGATGGATTTGTAGTAGCAGCAGCTCTTCCCGTGACCAGATTCAAGCATGTATATTCAATCGGTTTAAAGAAGTATTTCAGAGGCCCTCTGGAATATTTTGCAAAGCTCGCCCATGTCATCCCCATCGATCGTGAACTATATCTCTATAAGGCCATCCAGATGTCATTCTATGTCCTGAAAAAGAATAAATCCCTCTTGATATTTCCTGAAGGGGGGAGGTCGTATGATGGTGAAATAATGGAATTTAAAAAGGGCATCGGTATACTTTCCCTAGAACTTGGTGTGCCGGTTGTTCCGACATATATCAAAGGCTCCTTTGAGGCCCTCCCTCGTGGTGCACTAATACCTAAATTTACCGAGATGAAGATCACATTCGGGAAACCTTTTTATCCATCTGATTTAGATATGTCGAGGAAACCGGAAGGCGTGGATGATTATCAGTTCCTTGTCAATGAACTGAGGGAAAGAGTGAAGGCATTAAAGGAAACGGAGTAATGCCGCACGATCCGATAAATCTCTAAGCACATAATCCGCACCAGCCTCTAAGAGTTCCTCGATTGAGTAAGGACCGGTTGCAACACCTATGCATAGTGCATGATAAATATGAGCACATGCAATATCTCTCGGGGTATCGCCGACAATAATGCAGTCATCAGTTTCTATTGTTTGACGAAATAATGCTTCGAATCTTTTTACCGCTACAGGCAAGAGGTTATTCCTGTCCTCGTCATCACTTCCAAATGCCCCCGTTGAGAAATACCTGTTCAGGTTAAAAGATCCGAGTTTTATTCGCGCACCCTGCTCAAGGTTTCCTGTCAGAAGTCCCAGACCAACATTCTCTTTAGCACTCAGGTGGTCTAATAGTTCACGCACACCTGGATTTACTTTCTTTCTGTCGTTCTGGATCTCCTTTTGGAGATGTTTGAGGTATGTACCAGCAACAGCATCGACATGACCGTCTATGGACATGTTATGCTTTGACAAGCATTCTTTGATAATTGCGATATCTGTTTTGCCAGCCATGCTTATGCCAGAGAAGGCGTGTTCGAGAGAAAAGAGTTCCTGAAATGCTTTATTCAGGGAGCGGGATCCTGCCCCGCCAGAATCAATTAATGTAGCATCTATATCAAATAATACCAGTCGCATACAGACTGCCTCCGCATCATGCTTCAGATTCTGTGTATAGAATTATCAAATGAGCTGTCATTCCCGCAGTCTGTTGAGCGGGAATCCGGTATTTTCAATATGTTCTGGATTATCCGGTCAAGAGACTGTGTCTCAATTATAAAAATTCAAAGTCACATAGCACTATAGTGTAGCCGCAATTTTTAAGTTGCGCTCTATGTACGCAGGCTACCCTGTTGAATAATTATAATGACATTCCATAGGGCTCGAGCCTGCGGCTACATTGTCGGACAGCCTGCAAGCCGGATAATGCCAAAATACGACTCTATACACAGTTCTTCATTATAGTATAATCCTGCGTTCACAGGCTATGGATCGGCCTCAGCCGCTTGTCATAATTATGATACCCAAATCCAGCAATCAGATGCATAATTCATTGCAATAACAATTGCGAACATCTAAAGAGTGTGTCGCTATCTCTTTGCGAAATATTGAGATTGCTTCGGTCGATGCGACCTCGCAATGACACCTTCTGTCGGCAGATTTGTGCTTTTTCAAGCAATTGAAAAAAAAAGAAAAAACTAGTACTATTAATCTTTAAACCAATTGACTTATTTACCGGACCTCATACAGATACCATAAATGGTTACTTATTATGAAAGAACTTGAAAAATTAAGAAAAGAGATAGATGAAATTGATACCGAAATCCTCAAGCTCTTAAACAGGCGCGCTCATATTGTTATTGATATTGCCCATATCAAACGAAATGAGCGTGCACAATTCTATTCCCCTGAGCGTGAACGGGAGATACTTGAACGTATCACCTCTCTCAATGAGGGCCCTTTTCCGAACGATACGCTCAAAGTCATATTCAGGGAAATCCTTTCGGCCTCGCTCTCTCTGGAAGAACCATTAAAAGTTGCCTGTTTCGGCCCGCTCGGAACCTATACACATCTTGCGGCATTAAGACATTTTGGTTCGTCTGCCTTGTTTATCCCGCTTGAAAGTATCAAGGGTGTTTTCGATGCCGTTGAGGGCGGTGATGCAGTATTTGGCGTTGTCCCTATCGAAAACTCAAACGAGGGCGTAATCACTCACACACTTGACCTGTTCATGGATTATGAACTGAAAGTCTCAGCTGAGGTTCTGCTTGAAATAACTCATAACCTTATTTCGAAAAGCGGTGATCGAACAAAAACGAAAAAAGTATATTCTAATCCGCATGCAGCTGCTCAATGCAGGCGATGGCTTACAACAAATCTTTCAGGCATACCAATACTCGAAGCTACGAGTACAGCAAAGGCTGCTGAGCTTGCATCCCAAGACGGGGAAGCAGCAGCTATTGCGAGTGATTTGGCTGCAAAGATCTATGATCTGAAATTTATTGAGAAAAATATCGGGGACAGCAAGTACAACGTCACACGATTCCTCGTTATCTCCAAAGAAGCTGCCCGGAAGACCGGCGAAGACAAGACCTCTATCATGTTTTCCATAAAAGACAAACCGGGAGCCCTCTATAACATCCTCTATCCTTTCAAAAAAGCGAAGATCAACCTCACGAAAATAGAATCGAGACCATCGAGGAGAAAGGCATGGGAGTATATCTTTTTTGTTGATATGGAAGGACATATTGATGATAAAAAACTGAAAAAAGCGATGAACGCCTTGAAAGAAAACTGTCTTTACTTCAAGATTCTCGGATCTTACCCACATGGTGGCATGTGATGATTAGACCCCCGCAGCATATATCGGATATGAAACCTTATATCCCAGGCAAACCCCTGGAAGAGTTAGAACGCGAGCTCGGGATTAAAGATTCAATAAAATTGGCATCAAATGAGAACCCTGTCGGACCATCCCCCTTAGCCATGAAAGCTCTCCTCAATACAGTAACAGGTTCAAAAACTGCAACGAGTTTTAACAGATACCCTGAAGGGGCTGGCTACTTTGTAAAAAGGGCTTTATCTGAACGGCTCTCCGTTGGAGAAGACGAGATAATCCTCGGGAACGGCTCGAATGAGCTCATCGACATTGCTGTCCGGACATTTCTCCAGCAGGGGGATGAGGCGGTTATGGCTCATCCGTCTTTTATTGTCTTTTCTCTTTCAGTACAGGCGATGGGAGGGAATCCAGTCCAAATTCCTTTAAAGGACTATGCACACGATCTCGATGCAATGGCTGACGCAATTACGAAGCGAACACGGGTGCTTTTTATTGCAAATCCTAACAATCCGACAGGGACGATAAACACGAAAGATGCATGTGACCGCCTCATGGAGAGAATCCCTGACGGTATTCTCGTTATCTTTGATGAAGCGTACTACGAATATGTTATGCACCCTGAGTACGCTGATAGTTTCGCCTATTTCCGAGAGGGAAAAGATATTCTCATACTGAGGACCTTTTCAAAGATCTATGGCCTTGCAGGGCTTCGCATTGGCTATGGAATCGCCCGGCGTGAAATCATTACCGAGATGAATAAGATAAGACCACCTTTCAATACAAGCTCAGTTGCACAAAGCGCTGCTTTATGGGCTCTCAAAGACGATGAACATGTCACCTACACCCGTACGATCAACGAGCAGGGTAAAAAATACCTTTACAGGGAGCTCGATGCTCTTGGCCTTACCTATGTCCCTACTGAGGCAAATTTTGTCTATATTGTTTTGCGGCAGGATTCACATGCATTATATAATAATCTATTAAGACAAGGTATTATTGTTAGGCCGATGGGGGACCAAGCGATCAGGGTGACGATCGGATTGCCGGAAGAAAATAAACGTTTTATTGAAGCAATAAAAAAAGCAGTACTGAAGAACCATTAGTCAATAGTCATTGAAGCAGAGATAGCCATTGACTATTGCTATCTGATATCACGTGAGGAGGAAAAGATGGATATCATTGTTTTAAAACCAAAAATAAAAAAAGATGAAATAAATCATATTGTAAAAAAGCTTAAAAGTTGGGGATTAAGGGCAGATCTCTCAAAAGGTACCGAGAGAACAATTATCGGGGTTATCGGTGATACCTCAAAGATAACAGAGGATGAAGAAAATGCAATACGGTCAATGGCGGGGGTCGAGGATGTCATGAGGATACTGAAGCCCTACAAGCTTGCGAGTAGGGACTTCAAGTCAAAAGACACAACCGTCAATGTCAGGGGGAACATAATTGGTGGCAGAAAACTCCATGTGTTTGCCGGCCCGTGTGCTGTCGAAAACAAGACTATACTGATAAATATCGGGAGGAAAGTCAAGGAGGCTGGTGCAACATTCATAAGGGGAGGCGCCTTTAAACCTCGCACATCACCATACACATTCCAGGGTCTGGGAGAAGAGGGTCTCAGGTATCTTGCAGATGTAAGGAGAAAAACAGGACTTCCGGTTGTAACTGAACTCATGGATCCGAGAGATATAGACGTTGTCTTGAAGTACGTTGATATCATTCAGATTGGTGCGAGAAACATGCAAAACTTTCGTTTGCTTCTCGAAGTCGGAACATGTAAGAAACCGGTTTTGCTCAAAAGAGGGCTGTCAGCAACGATCAAAGAGTGGCTCATGGCAGCAGAATATATCATGTCTAAAGGGAATCGACACGTCATCCTCTGCGAGCGGGGCATAAGGACATTCGAGACCGCAACAAGAAATACGCTTGATCTCAGCTCAGTGCCGGTATTAAAAAGTCTGACCCATCTCCCTGTTATCGTTGACCCAAGTCACGGTGTTGGTAAAATGTCCCTCGTTGCACCGATGGCAAAGGCAGCGGTAGCGGTAGGGGCTGATGGGCTGATCATAGAGGTTCATACAAACCCTGAAGAAGCCCTGTCTGACGGAGAACAATCTCTGAGACCAGACGATTTTAAAAAGCTCATGAAAGAATTAAAACCAATTGCTGCTGCTATCGGAAGAGAGATATGATTGATATGATTCAATCATAATATGAATATTAATGAGAAAACTTTTTTTTAAAAAAATAACGATTCTCGGAGTCGGTCTGCTTGGTGCGTCTTTCGCTCTTGCACTGAAGAAACACGGACTCTGTGACAAGGTCATTGGCTTTGGAAGAAAGGAAGAGAATCTCCGGAGGGCAAAAAACCTCGGAATCATCGATGCTTTTGAACGTGACCCTTCAAGAGCCTGCACCGGATCAGATTTTGTATTATTTGCTACTCCGGTTGGAAGCTTCATCGATATTGTAACCCGGATAAAGAATTCCCTGCGGGATGGTGTTATCGTTACTGATGTCGGCAGCGTGAAGGGACATCTTGTTCGTACGATGGAATCGCTGATGCCTGAGGGAGCTTTCTTCGTTGGAGGACACCCGATAGCGGGGAGTGCCCGTTCCGGAATCGACACGGCTGATGCAGATCTTTTCAATGGTGCCAAATGTATTATTACTCCGACAGAACTGACGGACAAGAATGCTCTTGCTACCGTGACTGCTGTATGGGAAAACCTCGGAGCCCGTATTACACAGATCGATCCTGACGAACATGACAAAATATATGCTTCGGTGAGTCACCTTCCTCATCTTATTGCATACGTTATCGTGAATACCGTTGCAGATATAGACAGCTCTTTTCTTAATTTCTCGGGACAAGGCTTCGTGGATACGACAAGGATTGCTTCGAGTTCTCCGGAACTTTGGCGTGATATATGTCTCCTGAATAAGGATAATCTTCTTGAGTCGCTTGATATATTCAAAAAAAATCTCGACAGGGTCAGCCAGTATCTCAGGGTATATGATTCTGAATCCCTCGAAAAAGATTTTCAGAAGGCCCGGGCACTGAGGGAAGGTATTGGACAGGATTGAACTGACCAAGGCAAAGAGCTTCCGAGGAACTTTTTCTCCTACACCTGACAAATCAATATCCCATAGGTCTATCATCTTTTCGTCTCTTGCGAGAGGGAAAAGCATCATAAAAAATTTTCTCAGAGCTGATGACCCCATGAGCACACTCAATGCCTTGCGTGCATTGGGTGCGGATATCGATGATTCCGGTGAAGATATTATCGTTAACGGCACGGGTATCCAGGGGCTCAAAGAGCCATACAATGTGATTGACTGTGGAAACTCGGGAACAACAATGAGACTGCTGACAGGAGTTCTTTCAGGTAATCCTTTTTTCTCAGTTCTTACCGGAGATAGATCCTTGAGAACAAGACCCATGGGCAGGATTATTTTGCCACTGCAGGGGATGGGTGCTGAGATATGGGCGCGGGATGATAACAACTATCCTCCTCTGGCAATAAAAGGGCGAGCATTAAAAGCAGTAACATATACCCTGCCTGTTGCGAGCGCACAGGTTAAGTCAGCTCTTCTTCTTGCCGGTCTTTATGCTTCAGGTGAAACAGAAATAATAGAACCGGCAAAATCGCGGGACCACACTGAACGGATGCTTCCGGCATTTGGAGCAGATATTATGGTTGACGGACTTCATGTCATTATAAAGAGCGGGATGGAATTAAAAGGAACGGACATAGAGATACCCGGAGACTTTTCATCCGCAGCATTCTTCTTAACCGGTGCCCTGTTAATAAACAATGCCGATATAACGATAAAAGGAGTTGGTATTAATCCTACAAGAACAGGTCTCATCAGTGTCCTGCAAGACATGGACGCAACGTTTGACATCACTAATAAGAGCACCATCTCCGGTGAACCTGTCGCAGATATCCATTGCAAGGACGGCAGAGAGTTGAGGGCTATAAATATAACAAAAGAAAAAATCCCGAGCCTTATTGATGAATTTCCAATACTTTGTGTAGCAGCAACTCAGGCTACGGGCATTACAACTATCAAGGGAGCTGAGGAGTTGCGGGTAAAAGAATCGGATAGAATCAAAAGCATGGTGACAGAACTGAGAAAAATGGGTGCTGAAATAGAGGAGTTTGAAGACGGGCTGTCAATCAGGGGGAAAAGTCCTTTGACAGGGACAGTCGTCGAAAGCCACGGTGACCACAGGATTGCAATGGCTCTCTCTATAGCAGGCCTTATTGCTGAAGGAAATACGACGGTGCATGGTATCTCCTCTGTAAATATTTCTTTTCCCGGGTTCTTTCATCTGCTGAAGAGCTTGATCTCATGAAACAGGTTATTGCCATAGATGGGCCGTCAGGTGCAGGGAAGACAACGATAGCAAAGCTCATTGCAAAACAACTCGGAATTACCTATCTCGATACGGGTTCACTCTACAGAACAGCCGCTCTGCTCCTGATACGTCATGGCATCCGTCCGGACGACAGTGATGATACAATCGGCAGCATACTCAACAAGAACCATATCAGCTTTACGGAGGGCAGGGCATATCTCAATGGAAAAGACGTTTCTGAAGATATCAGGTCTGCTGAAATCGACCATTATGCTTCGGTTTTCTCTGCAAGACCTGTTGTAAGGGACTTCCTGTTAGCTACTCAGAGAAATACTGCTTTGGAATCAGAACTCGTTGTAGAGGGAAGAGACACAACAACCGTTGTCTTCCCCGATGCGAAAAAAAAGATCTATCTTGATGCCTCTTTAGAGGAACGGGCTAAAAGACGTGCTCTCCAGTTCAAGTGGCAAGGCATATATGTAAGTATTGAAGAGTCTAAAAAAAACATAGAAGAAAGGGATACAAGGGATGCGAGACGTGACCTCGCACCCCTAACAGTAGCATCTGATGCTCTTTTTGTAGATTCGTCGAATCTCTCTATAGAGCAGGTTATGGAAAAAATTCTTGATTTTATAAGAACGAGTCCTTGAGTCCTGCTTATCGCATTTTAAAAATAGTTCTCTATACGTTTTTTAAGGTCTTTTATGGAATTGAGGTTTCTGGTTTAGAAAATATCCCGAAGGAAGGCGGTTTTATCATGGCAGCAAACCACGCAAGTTATCTCGACCCTCCTGTTATTGGTGCCGTATCTCCGAGACGTGTGAGGTTTATGGCACGTGAAGGACTTTTTAAAATACCCCTCTTCAGAACATTTATAAAAGTGTTCTCTTTCCCTGTAAGGCGCGACAGGCCTCATCCATCCACAATAAAAGAGGCCGTTCAGAGATTACAACAGGGGCAGCTCATTGTTGTGTTTCCGGAAGGAAGCCGAAGTACAGACGGAAGCCTCCTCGAAGCAAAACGGGGGTTAAGTGTTATAGCTGCTCTCAGCAAAACACCTGTTGTGCCCACATTTATCAAGGGAACAGGGAAAGCCCTGCCCGTAGGGAAAAAGATTTTACGTCCTGCAAAGATAACCGTGATATTCGGCACTCCTTTATCAAGGGAAAAGCAGGAAACGGAGAAACAGTTTCAAGAGAGGTTAACCAGGGATATCATAAAGGAAATCGAAAACTTAAAAGGTAAGATTGAGGCTCATGATAAAAAGTAACCTGAACCCGAGCCCTGGTCACCATGTAATACCTTATGAAAATAGTCACTGCTAAGAGCGCAGGGTTTTGTTTTGGTGTCAAGAGGGCTATCGACATTGCCTTTAAGATTGCAAAGGAAAAGCGCCAAGGCGTCTATACCCTTGGGCCGATCATCCATAATCCCCAAGTCGTTGCAAAGCTTAAGGAACAGGGGATTATACCTCTCGAGGATTTCAGTTCAAGAAAGGATATACAGGCACTCATCATCAGGACCCATGGCATACCCTTGGCCCTTTCTAAAGAAATCTCCTATCAGGGGTTTGAAATAATAGACGCAACATGTCCATTTGTAAAAAAGGCTCAGTATTATGCTAAACTTCTTAGTGAAGAGGGGTACCAGGTCGTTATTCTTGGCGAGAAAAACCATCCAGAGGTAAAAGGCATCATGAGTTATGCAAATGATGTTATAATTGTCGACAGTAAAACTCCTCTTCCGAAATTAAAAAGTAAGGTAGGTATTGTTGTACAAACGACGCAGTCACTTGAGGCTTTAAAGAAGCTCTTATCAGATGCAATAATACATGCAAAGGAGATAAAAGTATATAATACGATATGTAATTCGACTGCCGATAGACTGAAAGAGGCAGAAAAGATAGCCCGTACGGTTGATATCATGATAGTTGTCGGCGGTAAGAACAGTGCTAATACAACACAGCTGACAAGGCTCTGTAAGTCTTTACATGTCCCTACGTACCATATAGAAACATCCTCTGAGATTAAAGAAGAATGGTTCAAAGGTGTGAAAAGGCTTGGCATAACAGCTGGTGCATCTACGCCAGAGTGGATAATAAAAGAAGTATACAAGAACTTGTGCGATAGAGGAGGATAATGTTTTTGTGGAATTGAAAAATGATGAAATGGAAAAACTGTACGCCGAAACCTTTCACTCCATTAAAGAAGGAACTATCTTAACAGGGAAGGTCTTATCATTAAAGCAAAACGGCGTCATCGTTGATATCGGATATAAATCAGAGGGCTTTATTCCGATTGAAGAATTTTTGGAAGAAGAGTTCTTTCAGCTGAAACCGGGCTGCGATATCGATGTCTATGTTGAGAATATCAAAGACTCTGACGGGACGATAACGCTCTCAAAGGAGCGTGCTACAAAGATCAAGGTATGGGAATTTCTTGAGAATGCCTTCCAGAAGGGGAATTCCGTAGAAGGAAAAATTACCACTAAAATCAAAGGGGGGTTCTCTGTGAACATTTCCGGGGTAAACGCGTTCCTCCCGGGTTCGCAGGTAGATATAAAAATACTCAAAGAAGTCGACTCGCTTATCGGTAAGAAGATGCTTTTCAAGATTTTAAAGCTCGACAGCAAAGTCTCCAATGTCATTATATCGAGAAGAGTTATTCTCGAAGAAGAACAGCAGAGAAAAAAGGCTGAAACGATCGAAAAATTAAACGAAGGGCAGCTCATAAGCGGCACGGTCAAAAATATCACCGATTACGGGGTATTCGTTGACCTCGGTGGCATAGACGGGCTATTACATATATCTGACATTTCATGGGGAAGGATTAATCATCCTTCTGAATTCTTCGCACTCGGAGATGATATTGACGTCATCGTTCTCAAGTATGACAAGGAAAGCGAAAAAGTTACATTAGGCTATAAACAAAAGAACCCCGATCCGTGGTCATCCGTTGATGAAAAATATCCGGTCGGCAAAAAAGTAAGGGGGAAAGTTGTCAGTATAACTGATTATGGTGCTTTTATTGAACTCGAAGAAGGACTCGAGGGACTCGTGCATATATCAGAAATCGAATGGCTGCCACGTCTGAAACACCCTTCAAAATACCTCTCAATTGGCGAAACAGTTGATGCCCTCGTATTAAAGGTAGATAAAGACGAAAGACGTCTCTCCCTCAGTATTAAACAACTGAAACCAAGTCCGTGGGAACTGATTGCACAAAATTATACAGTCGGCCAAAAAATTACAGGCAAGGTGAAGACAGTTGCTGAATTCGGAGTGTTTATCGGTCTCCCTGAGGGGGTCGATGCCCTGATACATATATCTGATCTCTCATGGACAAAACATATTAAACATCCCTCAGAAATTCTGAGGAAGGGACAAAAAATCGAGGCGGTCATTCTCGGGATAGAACCGGAATCAGAACGAATGTCACTCGGATTGAAACAGCTGGAACCAGATCCCTGGTTCCATATTATTCCGGATAAGTTCAAACTTGGCTCTGAGACCACGGGCACGGTTCTCAGAATTACCGACTTCGGTGCCTTTGTTGAACTCGAGGGAGGGGTTGAGGGTCTTATTTATTCTTCCGAGGTTGTCAAACAACCTTCTGAGAGGATCGAGGATGCCCTGAAAGAGGGTGACAAAGTTCACGTTCGAATAATCAAAGTAGATTCCGAAGAGAGAAAGTTAGGACTCAGCATGAGAAATCTCAAGAGGTCGGAATAATGAAAAAAATCCTCATAATCTTTCTCAGCCTTCTTGTATTGCTCATTGTTTTCAGCCTTTTATTTGCTCTCTTACAAAAGAAACTTCCCTTTGTTGATAGCAATCGGGTAGCCCTCGTACGTATAGAGGGCATGATTATGGATTCAAAGGACACGGTTGCAGAATTAAAGGAATATGCAAAAGATCCTTATATTAAAGCTATCGTGCTCCGCATCGACAGTCCGGGAGGGGCTGTTGTCCCTGCTCAGGAAATCTACGAAGAAATAAGAAAAGCTGCTCACAAGAAAAACGTTATTGTATCTATGGGTTCCGTTGCCGCATCGGGTGGCTACTATATTGCATCTCCTGCCACAAAAATTATCGCCAATCCAGGAACACTTACTGGCTCAATTGGCGTCATTATGGAGGTTCCCAATATCGAGGGTCTCATGGATAAGCTTGGCATAAAGACAGAAGTTGTGAAAAGCGGGAGGCACAAGGATATGGCCTCAGTGTTCAGGGGTATTGGCAAAGAAGAACGGGCAATACTTCAGGGAGTTCTCGATAACGTCCATGAACAATTTATCACCGCCGTCGCAGACGGGAGAACGTTGCTCTACGATGACGTGAAAAGGCTTGCAGACGGCCGTATCTTTACCGGCGAGCAGGCTCTTGCAGCAGGGCTTATTGATGAACTTGGCAGTCTTGAAGACGCAGTCCGTATTGCTGCCGAGCTGTCAGGTATCGAAGGGGAACCAGTTGTTGTCAGCAAAAAAGAGCGTTTTTCTTTCATAAACTTACTGAGAGGCCCGAAAGAATTAATAGAGACTATTCCGTCTGTAAAATTAAAATATGTATTCGTACCTTAAAACTATTCTTAAGGAGGTTTTATGACTAAATCAGTCCTCATAGAAAAGATATCAGAAAAAGTAGGAAGTCTTACGAGAAAACAGACCGAGATCGTTGTTGAAACCGTTTTTGACAGTATTAAGGAAGCACTGGCAAAAGGAGAGAAGATCGAAATACGGGGTTTTGGCAACTTCAGACTCAAACAGAGAAGACCGCGGAAGGCAAGAAATCCCAAGACAGGTGAGAAGGTAGATGTACCTGGAAAAAGAGTCTTACACTTCAAGGCAGGGAAGGCCCTCAGGGAAGCAATGAATCCAAAACCCTTATAGGGATTACTACGAGCAGAAAGATCTTCTGCGATTTTCATTGATCTCGAGCGTGTCATATTGCAGGAGCAGCGCTCTTGTCACGTCATTATAATTGAAAATCTTCTTTTAGAAAACCGAAGAGTATACTGTAATGAAGGGTAAGGTTTATTTAGTTGGTGCAGGTCCTGGTGATATAGGGCTCCTTACTGTAAAAGGCCTGCGTTGTCTTCAAAAGGCAGAAGTAGTAATCTACGATTTTCACCTCAATGCACAGATTCTCAATTATATCAATCAAAAAGCTGAATTCATATACGCGGGGAAACGTGGTGGTCATCACTCCATGACCCAGGATGAAATCAACACCATTCTCGTAAAGAAGGCAGCGGAAGGAAAAATAATATGCAGGTTAAAGGGTGGAGACCCTTTTGTATTTGGGCGCGGCGGAGAGGAAGCAGAGACATTATCAGCAGAAGGGATAGAGTTTGAAGTTGTTCCAGGGGTAAGCTCTTCTATTGCTGCGCCTGCCTATGCGGGCATCCCTTTAACGCACCGGCTTTTTTCATCATCTTTCGCGGTCATTCCCGGGTATGAGGACATGTCGAAAGAACAGAGCGCTATTAAATGGTCAAAGCTTGCTACCGGTGTCGGGACGCTTGTATTCCTTATGGCTGTTAAGAATGTTGAGGTTATTGCCCAGAAACTCATTGAAAATGGACTTTCTCCGAATACACCTGTCGCTGTTGTCAGATGGGGAACACGACCTGATCAGAGAACAATTGTTGGCACATTACAAAACATTGCTGACATTCTTAAAGAAAAGGAGATTAAACCACCTGCTGTTATGGTCGTTGGAGAAGTTGTGAGACTCAGGGAATCTCTTCAGTGGTATGAGAAAAAACCCCTCTTCGGTCATAGAATTCTCGTGACGCGGGAAACCCTCGAAGGATTTGAACCATTAGAAGAGCTCGGGGCGGAAATCCTTGCCTTTCCAACAATAGAGGTTGTCCCGCCTCGGAATTATGATGCGCTTGACAACGCACTCGATGTGATAGAAACGTATCATTGGCTTATATTCACAAGCAGAAATGGCGTGAAGTATTTTTTTAAAAGGTTCTTTGAGAAAGACAGGGACATAAGAGACTTGAAGGGAATCAAGATATGTGCTATAGGCAATAGAACAGCAAAAGAGATTAAACACTACGGGCTCAAAGTTGACTTGGTTCCCGAAATATTTCGTGCCGAAGGCCTCACTGAAGCAATTATAAAGATGCACACCGAAAAAGAAAATTTCAAAGGTGTCCGCTTTCTCCTGCCAAGGGCAGAGGTTGCACGGGAAATCTTCCCTGAAACAGTACGTTCACGTGGAGGGGAAATAGATGTCCCTGTCGTCTACAGAACAATCAAACCGGAATCCCACGGCAAGAGATTAAGAAGATTCCTAAAGGAAGGGAAAGTTACCATAGCTACCTTCACAAGTGCTGCAACCTTCAACAACTTCTTGGAGATCATTGGTGAAGATGCTGAAAAACTTCTCAAAGGGGTCACAATCGGAGTGATAGGTCCTGTAACTGCAAAGGCTGTCGAAAAAGCTGGCTTCCGTGTTGATATCATGCCGCAGGAGTCAACAATCGATGAACTGGTATCAGAAATCATGAGATGGGCAACGGGTCCACATGCCAGGAGGATTGCTGAAAAGTGAGTGATACCCTTGATGAATCTCCCTGAAGTAGACACCTTTATCTTCCTTTTTATCAATACTCACCTCCAGAACAATATACTTGATACGCTTATGATGTTTATGACCGAAAAGGCCTATATCCTTTTTTCCCTCCCTGTTTTATGGTTCCTTTTTAAAGAACGAAAAAAGACCGTGATAGTCCTTCTCCTCGCTCTCTTGTCTTTGGCACTTTCTGACTGGATCGGGAACGCCCTCAAATATTATTTTGAACGTGTGAGACCATGCAATGTTCTTGAAGGGGCAAGGGTTCTTGTAGGGTGCAGCAGTTCCTTTTCCATGCCGTCAAATCATGCTACAAATGCCTTTGCTTTTGCGATACCCTTTTTTGTCATGTTTAAGAACAAATTGCGATATGCCTTTCTTGCGGGAGCTCTCCTTGTCGGGATATCAAGGATTTACGTGGGTGTTCATTATCCCTCTGATGTTGCGGTCGGAGCTTTACTCGGGTCTGCTCTCGCACTATGTGTACTCTGGCTCTATACCTGGTCCTCGGATAATGTAAAAGTGAAGCCCTACCCCACCATACTGTTTATCTTTCTCCTGATCGTCAGTCTCTTCCGCATTTTCTATGTCCTCAATGGACCTCTCGATTTGAGTCCGGATGAAGCACATTACTGGGAATGGTCCCGCAGGCTTGACTTGAGTTACTACTCAAAAGGTCCGATGATCGCATATCTTATACGCATAGGCACCTCTCTTTTCGGTGATAGCGTTTTTGGCATCAGAATCATGGCCGTCGTATGCTCAGCCCTGAGTAGTATCTTCCTTTTCAAACTCGGGAAGAAACTTTACAATGAGAACGTTGGCCTCACAGCAGCAATGACCTTTCAGATAATCCCTCTGTATTCAACGTACGGTGTTATTTTCACCATAGATTCACCGTTGATACTCTTCTGGATACTATCACTGTATCTTTTTTCTAAGGCAGTAAACATCGGAACAGCATATAATCCCCCTTACCCGCCTTTAGAAAAGGTGGGTAAGGAAGGATTTGAAAAAGGGAGGCATGAGGAAATGAGTAAATTATCACACACTGCTCACCCCTCATCAATGGTCTACTGGCTTCTCCTCGGACTTACTGTTGGCCTTGGTCTCCTCACCAAATATACCATGGCATTCTTTTATCCCTGCGCTCTCCTTTTTTTACTCTCCTCAAGAGAATCAAGGAAATCCCTTCTCACAAAGGGCCCCTACATCGGCTTTATCATCAGTCTATTTGCCTTCAGTCCGGTGATCATTTGGAATGCAAACCATGATTGGGTTACCTTACACCATACTGCCGGTCAAGCACATATTGCTGATGGTCTTCATATATCCATCAGAGATTTCCTTGAGTTCATTGGCTCACAATTCGGGGTCATAACCCCTCTCTTGCTCATACTCATGGCTCTTTCGATATGGAAAATGAGGAAAAGCATTCAGGGTGCTGTTTTATTCTGGTTCGCAATTCCTATCGCCATCTTTTTCATTTTTAAAAGCATTCAGGCTAAGGTACAGGCAAATTGGGCTTTACCAGGGTATATAACAGGAGTTATCGCCTTCTCCGCATACTATATGAAAAGACTCTCCTCTCTCGGGAAGAAGACGCAGATTATTATAATAACAGCTCTTATCCTATCATTAGGAGTCACTTCAGTAGCACATTATCCATCGGTTCTCAATCTCCCGGTCAGGCTCGACCCGACCGCACGGCTTCATGGCTGGCAGGAGCTCGGAGAAGAGGTAACAAGGATTTACGAAGAGATGTCTGCAAACAGGCACGTATTCATATTTTCCGACAGGTATCAAATCTCCAGCCAACTCGCCTTCTATGTCAAGGGACATCCCGTGACGTACTGTATTAACCTTGGCCGTAGGATGAATCAGTACGACATATGGCCCGGTTTCGACAAACTCGTCCATTATAATGCAATTTTTGTCAGTACAGGAGACAATATATTCCCTGAAAAACTTTCTCCTGCCTTTCAAAAGGTTGAGAAAAGACTCTTTACAGCTTATACTAAACAGCAGATAAAAATAACGGACTATTCTATCTTCCTGTGTTATGATTTCAAAGGATTAGAAGAAGAGAAACCGGTTACCTATTAATGACAATCTCTATTGTTATACCTGTCTATAATGAAGAAGAGAATATTCAGATTCTCCATGAGAAGCTCAAAAAGGTGCTTGATCCTCTCGATAAAGAGTATGAAATACTCTTTATCGACGACGGCAGTACAGATAAGACACTCTCTATCCTTGAAGAGATTCAAGCACGCGATAGAAGTGTGCTCGTACTGAGCCTCAGACGCAATTTCGGCCAGACCGCAGCCTTTGCAGCAGGATTCGATTTTGCACGTGGAGACGTTATCGTCACTATGGATGGCGATCTGCAAAATGACCCTGCCGACATCCCGAAACTCCTCGAATTGATTAAAGATAACGACCTCGTGAGCGGATGGAGGAAAAAGAGGAAAGATCCGTTTCTTACAAGAAGGCTCCCCTCAAAAATTGCGAATTGGCTCATAAGCAACGTTACCGGGGTAAAACTCCATGATTATGGATGTTCCCTGAAAGCTTACCGGAGGGATGTTATAAAGAATTTAAAACTCTATGGCGAGATGCATCGTTTTATACCTGCTGTCGCGAGTTGGTACGGTGTCAGGCTTGCAGAAGTCGAAACAGTTCACTATCCGAGACTGAGGGGCCATTCAAAGTACGGGATATCCCGTACTTTGAAGGTTGTTTTAGATCTCATTACCGTCAAATTCCTTCAGAGCTTTTCCACCAAACCAATCCAGTTTTTTGGCCCTATAGGGGTCTTGAGTGGCATACTCGGCTTCCTTGTGTCTGTCTATCTCACTATCGATAAGCTCCTTTATGGCCGGGATATAGGAGGGAGGCCCCTGCTCCTGCTCGGAGCACTTTTGATTATTGTTGGTATCCAACTGATCGGTATGGGACTACTCGGTGAAATGATCGTGAGAGTCTATCACGAAAGCCAGAGAAAACCAATCTACGTCATAAAAAAGATCCTTGGCCCTGAAACAAAATAAGTTATTGCTTCTCCTTATCAAGCTGACCATAAGCTCTTCTCTTCTCTTTATTGTCCTTTCAAGAACAGGCGTTGAAAAGGTCTTCTCAACACTCAAGGACATAAACATTGCTCCGTTTATCGGAGCAATGCTCCTTTACCTCTTCGCACAATTCGTATCGACTGTAAGATGGAAACTTTTTCTTCCCCCTACACTCGGGATCCGGAAACTTTTCTCTCTCTATCTTATAGGTTCTTTTTTCAACACAATTCTCCCGGGAGTAATTGGCGGAGACGCTGTAAAAGGTTTTTATCTCTACCAGACAACGAGGAATGGTAGTCTCACACTGGCATCTATTTTTATGGACAGATATGTTGGTTTAGTTGTCCTGATTTCAATATGTACCATTGCACTTCCTTTTGGATTCGGATATTTTCACGGATCACGTATCGCTTGGTTCGTACCGCTTATCGCTCTTTCATTTATCACTGCAACTTTTTTAATCTTTGGTTTGCGTCTTGGTCAAAGGATAAAGTTAATCTCAAACTTCTACCATTATTTTCATGCCTACCGGCATCAAAAGGGTACGATTGTGAAATCCATACTGTTATCAGTAATCGTACAATTTTCCGGCATTTTGTCTGTTTACGTTCTCGCTCACGGTTTTAACCAGGACATTCCATTCACTGCACTTCTGGTCTTTGTCCCGCTCACGGTTTTATTCAGTACCATACCGATTTCTATTTCCGGCCTTGGCGTACGAGAAGGAGCTTATGTTGTATTGTTAGGTCTTATCAATGTTAGGCCCGAGGTTGCAACCGCAATTTCTCTCTCATGGTTTCTAGCCATAGCAACAAGCAGTCTTATCGGTCTCATTGAATATCTACGCTATAAGAAAGAAACAGCAGTAGATATGAATCTTCGTACCATGAACATCGAAGATAGTACGAATACAAAAAATTAAGGAGGTTACCATGTTTGTTTATCTCGTACAACATGCAGAAGCAAAAAGCGAACAGGAAGACCCGTCACGATCACTTTCTGAAAAAGGAAACCGTGATATCAAGAAAGTTGCTGCGTATGTATCACAATACAAACTCCCACTGCATATGATATTTCACAGCACGAAGGTACGTGCAAAGCAGACAGCAGAGGTCTTATCCGAACATCTCAAGCCGGTACAGGGAATCTCGGAAATTGACGGGCTTGCACCCCTCGACGATCCGGCTATCTGGGCTCAGCGGCTGAGAGATGTACCAGACGACATCATGCTCGTCGGTCACCTGCCCCATCTCGATAAACTCGCATCCTTACTCCTCTGCGGTGACAAGGACAAACATGTCATTTCGTTTAAAATGGCAGGCATTGTCTGTTTAAAAAGAACTGATACGGAATCATATGCGCTTCAATGGATGGTAACTCCCGAGATTATCCACGGCTAGATTAAGGAATAAGGGTTGCCCATATGACACTCAAATTTCTTGGGGGAGTCCGGACAGTAACAGGTTCATGTTTTTATATCGAGTGCACAGGACTCAATATGCTTGTCGAAGCCGGTCTTTACCAGGGGGAAGGTGCTGATGAAATAAACAGTGCACCTTTTGACTTTGTTCCAGGTGAAATTCACTATATTTTCGTCACCCATGCACATCTTGACCACTCAGGGATTCTCCCGAGAATCGTCAAAGAGGGGTTTAAAGGCAAGATTATCACGACACCTGCGACAAGGGATCTTTTGGAGCTCATGCTGTATGATTCGGCACAAATCCAGGAAAACGATGCTGTGTGGGAAACAAGAAAGGCTTTAAGGGCAGGGAAGTCAGCTGTCTATCCACTCTACACGACAGATGATGTTAAAGACGTCATGCCCCTTTTTGATGTGAAACCGTATGATGAAATTTTTTGTCTTGGGAAGGGAATAAAATGCAGATTTCTTGACGCGGGTCACATCCTCGGCTCGGGTTCACTCGAATTTTTCTATCAAGACGGCAACAAGGGAAAAAAGATCGTCTTCGCTGGTGATATAGGGAAAAAAGGCAATCCCATTATAAGAGACCCCGTCACGTCACAAAAAGCAGACTATATCGTCATGGAGTCAACATATGGGAATAGACTACACAAAAATTTGCAGGACAGTATAGACGAATTGATCAATGCTATAAAAACAACATTCAAGAGGGGAGGCAGTGTCTATATCCCCTCTTTTGCAGTCGGCAGGACACAGGATTTACTATATATCCTGAATAATCTTGTGAGGGAAGGAAGACTATATAAAATCGATGTCTATCTCGATAGTCCGCTTGCAGATGAGGCTACAAAGGTTTATCTTGCGCACCCTGAGTGTTTTGATGATGAGGCACATAAGCTGTTCTCCACCGGCAAAGTCGGTGATGCTCTTCGATTACATTTTGTGCGTGATGTCCGGGAATCAATGGCATTGAACAGGATAAAATCCCGAATCATTGTCATCGCCGGCAGCGGCATGTGTGACGGGGGAAGGATACGGCATCATTTAAAACACAATCTCTGGAGACGTGAATGCAGTGTAGTATTCGTAGGATTTCAGGGAAAAGGAACTCTTGGAAGGGAAATCGTTGATGGTGCAGAGACTGTCCGTATTCTCGGAGAGGAGATATCAGTGAAAGCTGCCATTCATACGATAAACGGGTTCTCAGCTCATGCAGACCGGGCAGAACTCTTTGAGTGGCTCTCAGCCTTTGCAGACTCTCCTGAAGTATTTATCGTGCACGGGGAGGAAGAAGTTGCCCTATCCTTTGCTGAAATTGTCCATGAAAAATTCGGTTATAAAACACATGTTCCTCAAAAGGGTGACGTTTTTGAGATATAAAATCTCAAACAGAAAGATTCCGAATTGTTTATGCTCACGCAATTAACAGAAGATACGTTTGAACGTGTTTTTAACAAGTGTAATATAACCCCTGTAATCGATCTGAAGGAGATCACCTTTATAGATCCCTACGGTATGGTCGGACTTCTTGAGTTAGGTGAAATTTCTCTCTTACAGGGTGTTCAAAAAAAACTTGTTCTTCCCCTGGCAGAAGACGTCCTTAAATATCTTGAAAGGATGGATTTCTTTCAGGTAGCCGAAAAATATTTCGTCCTTGATCCTCTAATCCCTCAGATGTCTGAGAAGTATTCAAGAAGTTCATACTCCGATGTCCTCCTCGAAATAACTCCCATAGAGAAGTCGGATGATATCCATTTCATAGTTGGAAGGGTAAGAGACAGAGCTCATGCAATACTCGCAACGCATCTACATTATGATGAAAATGCAATACATGGTTTTATCGTAGCCCTTTCAGAAGTATGCCAGAATATCATTGAGCACAGTGAAAATAAAGGGTTTGTCGGTATACAGAAGTATCATTTTCAAAAGCTGAATAAAAATATTGTGAAGATAGCTGTCATGGATATCGGCAGAGGTTTCAGGAAATCTTTATCGGAAAGATTCTCATTGAAAAACGACCTTGACGCTATCGAAAAGGGCCTCCTTCACGGTGCTTCACGATTTGCAGATAAAGGGAGAGGGCACGGATTGTCTGCTGTGAGACGATTTGTCAAACAATGGAAAGGTAAGCTTTCCATACGATCAGGGACAGCGAAAATCTCGATCATCCCCCAATGGTCACGCGGGAAGTCAAAAGCGCATAATCTTCCCTTTTTTCCAGGGGCGCAGATACATATAATGCTGCCGGAGGTTTAAGCCTTCAGTACAAACATTTTTGCGGGAAATATTTTAGAATACTTCTGTGAAGGCAAAGAAAAACCTCATCATTGTCGGCGACAGGGTGCTTATTGAACCTGACGAAAAATCAGACAAGACCGGATCAGGGCTTTACCTTCCGGCAACAGTAAAAGAAAAGGAGAAGGTAGTCGGCGGGTATGTGGTAAAAACAGGGCCTGGTTATGTTGTCCATGACCCCACTACAGAGGAACCCTTTGCTACCAATAAGAAAAAAGAGCTTAAGTTTATTCCACTACAGGCTGTTGAAGGGGATTATGCGATATTCCTCAAAGAAGCTGCTACAGAGATTGAATTCGAAGGGAAAAAGTATCTGATTGTCCCCCACACATGCATCCTTGCCCTCGTCCGCACGGAAATCACCGAGGGAGAGACATAGAAACATAATAATCTGCGTTTTATGGAATTAACCCAAAAATGCATTTATCGGGGGCAAGGTTGTCTGAAAAGTCTTTTGTCCCG
>Ga0068713_1000261_pt1 | contig 102342 bp, 82 predicted proteins | sample MTBAKSrepl2MetaG_FD_62223 | JGI IMG/M metagenome (GOLD analysis project Ga0068713, IMG submission 62223) | Enrichment culture microbial communities om Arthur Kill intertidal strait, New Jersey, USA, that are MTBE-degrading - MTBE-AKS2 (Arthur... | ecosystem: Environmental > Aquatic > Marine >... | reverse complement strand
TCCAGAAGCTTGGCCTGCACCTTGTAGGCCTCGTTTTCGGCCCGCAGCTCGGCCAGCCTTTGGCGGAGGATGTCTGCCTCGTTTGCCATGTCACGCCCCCCGACCTGGGAACGCGGATCCGGCCGCGTTCGATGCGTCCAAGCCAGGCCCGGTCAACCTATGGAATCCCGCTAAAAGGCCATCACCGCTTGTTGGCCATGATCGCATCGTACAGATCGTCAACGGTTCGGGGAGGAACAACCGCCGCTTCTTTCTTATTCAGCCGGATGGCCTCCTCCGGACAGGCGTCAATACAGTTCCCGCAGCCGATGCACCGATCCACGTCAACGTAGGAAACGCCTTGGTCCTCATCGAACTTCATGGCCGCGACCTGGCAGACTTCGATGCAGGTCTGGCAGCCGCTGCAGACGTCCGGGTCCACTTGCGCTTGATAGTTGCTGGTCCAAAAATCCAGGGGTCGCGGCAAAAGCTTGTGAAGCGTCAGCATGCCGCAGCAGCACCCGCAGCAGGAGCAGATGAACGAGGGTTCCTGGGCGTTGTTGGGTTGGAAGACAAGACCGTCCTCCTCGTTTTGCCGCAGGATATCCAGGGCTTCCTCGGTGTTGATTTGCCGCCCCCGGCCGAATTCCAGTTCGTTCTCGGCCCAGACGTCAAAGGCCATGCAGGTTTCCTTGCGGGAGGTCTTCTGGCAAGGATTCCCTTCGATCTCCGCTTGTTTTCGGCATATGCATTCGAGGATGGCGATGGGTCCGGGGGAGCTTTCCACGAACTTTTTTATTTCATCGTAGGTGCTGACCACATTTTCCGGGGTAATGCTTTTCTGAACGGGAATGGTCCGCATCTGGGGCAGCTTGGCTCCCAGGAAGGCCGCGCCAAAGGTTCCATCGTTCATATAGGCCTGATGGGCCGCTCGAAATTCCGGGGTCAGGTTATCCACCTGCCCCTCGTAAAAGCCCACGACGTACGGCCGGTTGCTGTAATAATGGCGCCCGTCTTTTTCCTGGTGAAAAATCAGGCCGCGCCGGGCCGCTTCATAGAGCGCGCTTTCCAATTCCGGTCTGGACATGTCGTCCTGATTCGCGCGTTCATGGATTTGATCGATCGGTTCGAACTTGTGGGTCAGGCACATGGTGGCCTTGGCCTGCTCGGGGCTGAACAACACTCTCAAGAGGCGGATGTCCGAACCCGAGGGCGTGGCTGGAAATCCAAGGGTTTTCTCGTCAAGATACTTCTGCAAATTTCGATAAAGATCGTCGGTCGCTGTCATTGGATCTCCTTTCGCGTTTAAAAAAAAGGTTCGTTTCCGCCGCTCGGCCGGCTTTGGCCCAAGCGCCTTCAGCTCACTTACCATGTGGGAATCTCCGCCTATGAGTACCACAAGACGCAGCCCTTGTAAAACCGCGACCGCGGCGGACCCGGCGCCTTCCGCGGTTGCCTCGGCCGGGCGGAAAATGGTACAACCACGGCGGTGGGAAGACGACGCGAGGAAAGGGAATCAGGGCGAAAGATGCGCATCTACATCCAGTCACGTTCGGACCGGGACCAGGACGAAGCCCGGCGTCTCATGTGGGGCGACCATTGGGTCAAGCGCGAACTGGGCCTGGCCCTGGCCGCGCTGGGCCACGAGGTGCTGGAGGAACCCGCGCCCGAGACCGAGGCGATCGTGCACCTGTTCGGCTCGCCGCCCCGCAAATTGTTCCCCTCCCAGGCCCGCAAGGTGGTCTGGCTGTACAGCCACCCGGACCAGGTGGACGCGGACAACCTGAAGCCCTTCGAGCAGGTCTTCTGCGCCTCGGCCCTGTTCGTCCCCCGGCTCCAAGCCCTGGGCTATGGCCGCGTTTCGCTGCTTCCGGCCTGCACGGCCAAGAAACCTTATGCCGCGAAGCTCAAGCACGACCTGCTCTTCCTGGGCAACGCCCGGCAAGACCTGCCCGGCGGCCGGGCCGTGATGCGGGACCTGGGGGAGACGGCCCACGATCTCAAGGTCTGGGGGAACCGCTGGGAGGGGCTGCTGCCGGCCCGGTACTACGGCGGGCCTTACTGGCCTTACGAGCGGCTGGAGGAGCTATACGCCTCGGCCCGCGTCACCCTGACCGACCACCACCCGGACATGGCCCGGGAAGGCTTTGTCTCGAACAAGGTCTTCGACGTGCTGGCCTCGGGCGGTTTTTGCATCTCCGACCGAAACCGGGGACTCAAGGCGATTTTCGGCGAGGCCGTGCCCGAATATACGTCGGCCGGGCATTTGCGGGAGCTGGTGGATTTTTACCTGAGCCGCGAGGACGAACGGAGGCGGCTCATGGACATGGGCCGCGACCGGGCGCTAAGCCACACCTACCAGGACCGGGCCGGGACCATCAGCCGCTATCTCGCGGACCCGCCTCCCCGGTGATCTTAACCACCACCAGGGTCACGTCGTCCATCTGAGCGGCCCCTTCACGGAAGACCTGGACGGCCTGGATAATGGCCTCGACGATCTCCCGGGCGGACCTACCGGCCTCTTCCCTGAGAATCTGACGGATGCGCTTCCGTCCGAACATCTCGCCGGACCTGTCACGGGCCTCCCAGATGCCGTCCGTGCCCAAAAGGATGATCTCGCCCGGCCGGATGGGCCGGCTCTGCTCCTCGAAGTCAAAGGCCGCCATCACGCCCAGGGAGACGCCGGGGCCTTCCAGGGTCTCGAACTGGTCATCCTGGGCGTCGTAGAGCAATCCCGGTTCATGGCCGGCCCGCACCCAGCGCACCGTGCCGGCGGCCGTGTCCACGGACAGGCAGAAGAGCGTCATGAACCCGCCCGTCTCCTCCACGTCCCGCACCAGTTGCCGGTTGACGTCGGTCACGATGCGCGACAGGTCGCCGGGCAGGGCCGAGCGCTGGCGCAGATGCGCCCGGGCCGTGGTCATGAGCAGCGCGGACTGGAGGCCGTGGCCGGACACGTCCCCCACCAGAACCAGAATCCGCCCGGCCCCGGAGCCGGCCGTTTCGAAATAGTCGAAATAGTCGCCGCCGGTCTCGTCGCAGTACAGGCTCCGGCCCATGATCTCGATGCCGTCCCGCTGAAGACCGCCCTTGGGCAACAGGTTCTGCTGCACCTCCACGGCCACGTCCAGGGCCTGGGTCAGCATGTAGTGCTCCTTGAGCCGGGGACCGACCTGGTTGAACATCCGGGCCAGATCGCCCAGTTCGTCCCGGGAACGAATGTCGATCCGGGTGTCGAAATCCCCCTGGGCCAACCGGCGCGCCCCGCGCTGGAGCCGTTCGATCGGCCGCGTCACGGTCTTGGAAAAGAACAGGGCCAGCACGGTCACGCCCACGGCCACACCGAATGCGAAATAGCGGGTCATGTTCAATAACGTGGCCAGCAGATCGTCCAGAACGTCCACCACCCGCTCGGCCGACCGCTGGACCTCGGCGTAAGGCGTGATGAGCACCAGGTACGACTCCCGGCCCGCGCCCTGGGTAATGGGTCCGAAGGACCACAGGCTGTCTCGGCCCCGGTAGGGCATGCGCTGCACGCCGGACTGGCCCAGGGTCAGGTCCGCGATCATGGCCTGGTAGGTGTTTTCGTTGTCGGAGCGGATAAAGGTCGGCGTCAGGGGCGTGCGCCAGGTCCGGCGCTCCTCGTCTTGGCCGACGTCCTCGGCCAGAATCTGAAGAGGCCCGAGGCCGGGTCGCCCGGTCTGGTCGGGAAGCAGACAGACGAAAAACCGCGTGTGGGCCGGCAGGTTGCCGTTGGACCAGGGCCGTTCCAGCAGGGGCCGCAAAGGCACGACCATGCCCGTGACCCCGGCCGGGGAACCGTCGGGCCGGCGGATGGGCAGGGTCGCGGACCAAGCCACATGGAGGGTGGCCGGGTCGATTTGGGGGCCGACCCAGGTGACTTTCGAGTCCGGGGATTTGAGGCGCATCGAAGCCGGCGGTTCGGCCGCGGGCGCTCCGGTCCGGCCGCCGTGGCCGGGATAGACGGCCTTAAGGCCGTTGTTCAAGGTGACGGTCTGCCAGAGCACCATATCCTGGTGCCAGGGGCTCATGAGGTCGCGAAAAACGGCCAGCTTGGAGAGCCGGGCCGCGTCCGGAGCCGTGGCGGATTGATCGGCGCCGGGCGCCAGGGAGAAAACCGGCGCGGCATAGGTGACTTCCATGTAAGACATGTTGCCCGCGGCCAGGTACATGTGCCGCAAGGAGGGATAAAGGCCCGGGACGGGCGCGCGCCCCTGACTGAAATCCCGCTCGAAAAAGACCCGGGCCGCCCGGGGCGGGGGCGCGGCCAATAGACGTTCGACCTCCACGGCCTGAAGACGCAGCGCGGTTTCGAGGGTCAGGCGGCTGGCCGAGATCATGGCCGAAAACTGGGCGATGGTCCGCCGCATGTGGTTCACCCGCTCCGCGTCCAACTGGCCGTGGATTTCATGCAACGCGGTGGCAATGGCCTCCTGCACCCGAGAAACGACCAGAAGGCGCATCACCAGGAACGGGATCAGGGAGATGCACAGAAACAGGATCAGCAGTTTCCAGCGGTAACGGATGGCCCACCTCCACGAGGCCGGAACTTCGTCCTTTTCGAGCCCTCGTTTCTTTTCAGTTTACACTGTTTTTCGGCCCAATGGCAATTGGCGCCCGTGAAGGAAGGCGGGCGAGGCCCATTTTGGTTTCATCGCGGTCAAGGCGGGGGTCCGGTAAATTTCCCCATGCCGCGCCCGCGTGTTCGGCCGGCTGTTCTTCCCGGTTCACCGCGCGTCGTTCCCAAGACAATTAAAGACAACTTCAAGATTTTATGGCATAATGGCGCCCAGCGGTCGGTTTCGTCTCCGGCCGCGACCCACGCGCTTTTCACCGATCGATTTTTCAAAAGGGGCCATGCGTGATGAAAAAGGCAGACACCCCCGTGGTCAAACGATCCCTGCTTTCCTGGGTCTTCCCGGGCAACGTCAAGTTGCAGGTGGCCGTGCTGCTGGTTATCAGCGTCACGGTCTTCACCCGGGTTCTTCCCCTGGAAATGCAGAAACGGATCATCAACGAGGCCATCCGGCTGAAAAAACTGGACCTCTTGTACATGTACTGCGGCATTTACGTGGCCGCGGTCCTGCTCAGCACCGGCCTCAAGTACGTCATCGCCCTGATCCAGACCATCATCGCCCAGCGAGTCCTGGCCAGCATGCGCAAGGAGGTTTATAGCCACACCCTGACCCTGCCCCTCAATTTCTTCCGCAAGACCCAGCCCGGCATGATCGTTTCCTCGTTGGTCACCGAACTGACCACGGCCGGGGACTTCGCCGGCATGGCCCTGGCCGTGCCGGTCATCAACATCCTGACCCTCGTCTCCTTCGGCGTCTATCTTTTCACCCTGAACTGGATGTTGGCCGTTATCTCCCTCAGCATCTACCCCTTGGTCCTGATCCTGGTCCCCCTGCTCCAAAGAAAGGCCAACCAGGCCAACAAGAAACGGGTGGACGAGACCCGGGCCATGTCCAGCCAGATTTCAGACACCATCACCGGCATCCACGAGGTTCACGGCAACGGTTCCTACGCCATCGAAAGCAAGAAATTCGACCGGCTGGTGGACCGGCTCTTCCACATCCGCATCGTCTGGACCCTGTTCAAGCAGGGGGTCAACACCACCAACAATTTCTTCACCGGCCTCAGCCCCTTTCTCATCTTCCTCGTGGGAGGCTACCTGGCCATGAAGGGCCAGCTCGAACTGGGCGCCCTGGTGGCCTTTCTGTCGGCCCAGGAAAAGCTCTACGATCCGTGGCGGGAGCTGATCGATTTCTACCAGGTCTACCAGGACGCCTCGGTGCGCTACTATCGAACCATGGAATATTTCGACGAAATACCCGAGTTCCCCATCGAGCCCGAGGGCCGGGACCCTTACGATCTCGCGGCCAGCGTGAACGTCGAGAACCTGTCCTTCGAGACCGAGGACGGCATCCGGCTCCTGGACAACATCAACTTCACCCTGAAGCCGGGCGAACACCTGGCCCTGGTGGGCTTTTCGGGCAGCGGCAAGAGCACCCTGGCCCAGTGCGTGGGGCAGTTGTACAAGTACACGGGCGGGCACATCCGGGTGGGCGACCTCGAGGTCATGGACATGACCAAGCGGGACATGGTCTCGAACGTGGGCTACGTGGCCCAGAACCCGTTCATCTTCGACGGCACCATCGAGGAGAACCTGCTCTACGGCTGCGCCTCCCTGGTCGATGGCAACGGCCGGGCCACAGGCCGCGAACTGCCCAACCTGGACAATGTCATCGAGGTCTTGCAGCAGACCGGGGTCTTCGTGGACGTGTTGCGCTTCGGCCTGAACGCCATCCTGGACCCCCGCCGGCACCAGGACCTGATCGAGCGGCTAATCCGGGTGCGCAAGGAATTCCAGGAGAGCTTCGGACGGGACCTGGCCGATTACGTCGAGTTCTTCGACCCGGCCCGCTACCTGATCTTCTCCAACGTGGCCGAGAACCTGGTCTTCGGCACGCCCAACCGCGAGGAATGGCTGGAACAGAACCTCAGCCGGAACAGCATTTTCCTGGATTTCCTGGACGACGCCGACCTGACCCGGCCGCTGCTCAGCCTGGGCGGCGAATTGTCCAAACAGGCGGTGGACATTCTGGGCAATCTGCCGCCGGACAAGGTCTTTTACGAGCAGAGCCCGATCATGCCCGAGGAACTCGAGGACTACAAAACCATTGTCGAGCACCTGAAAAAGCTGCACCTCCACCAGCTGGACGAGGAGGACCGCTTCCGGCTGCTGGGCCTGGCCCTGCGGTTCGTGCCGGGCCAGCACAAGATGGTCTCCCTGCCGGGCATCCTCAGGGAGCTTCTTTTGGAAGGCCGGTCCATCTTTAGGGAGCGGATTTCCAAGGCCGATCCCCAGGCCGTCACCTTCTTCAACCAAGAGGAATACATCTTCTCCCAAACCATCCTCAACAACATCCTCTTCGGCAAGCTGAAGACGACCCGGTCCGAGGCCCAGGAGAAGATCAACCAGTCCATCATCCAACTCCTCATCGAGGAAGACCTGCTCGAAGCGGTCGTGGCCATCGGCATGCAGTTCCGGGTGGGCAGCAAGGGCGAACGGCTCTCCGGCGGGCAGCGCCAGAAAGTGGCCATCGCCCGGGCCTTTCTCAAGAACCCCCATATCCTGATCATGGACGAGGCCACCTCGGCCCTGGACAACCGGTCCCAGGCCCGCATCCAGAACCAGCTCGAAACCCGCTGGAAGGGCCGGACCACGCTCATCGCGGTGGTCCATCGCTTGGACATCACCAAGAACTATGATAAAATTGGAGTAATGAAGGCGGGAAACATCATCGAAATGGGCAGTTACAACGAACTCATGGCCAAGAAGGGGATGCTCTATGAACTCGCCTCAGGAAGGCAGTGAGGGCTATCGGACCGGGGAGCTGCAGGAGAACCTGAACCTGCTGCGCCAGACCTATCTCTTCCCGGCCCTGCCCATGGAAAGCCTGAAGGTCTTCGCCTATATGTGCACGCGGGAGACCATCAAGGCGGGCGACTACCTCTATCGCCAGGGTGAGGATGACGGCCAGGCCCTGCTCGTCATGGACGGCCGGGCCGTGCTGCTGCGGGAGGACAACGACAAGGAGAGCGAAATTCTCGAGTACGGACCGGGCGCCTTCGTGGGCAGCATGGCCCTGCTCGGGGAGATGCACCGCCTCTTTTCGCTCCGGGCCGTCACCGACGTCACCTGCCTCATCCTGACCCGGGAAAAGTTCAACTCGACCCTTCAGCAGTTCCCCCAGGCCGCGCCCAAGATTCTGAAACTCCTGGTCCGGCAGATCAACGCCTGGGAGGAACGCTTCCTCGTATCCCGATCCGAGGGCTGCGAGGCCTGTCTTCACAAGATCGGCGTCAGCATGATCTGAGCCCGGCGGGAGAGCAATGTCCCAAGGCAGCCTCACTCTCGAAGTCACCAACAAGCCCTCCGAACTGGACACCCTCGGCGAGCGGCTTGAAAAATTCTGCGAGGGCCTGGACCTGCCCCCCAAGACCGTCTTCCAGCTCAAGTTCGCCATCGAGGAAATCTTCGTCAACATCATCTCGTACGGCTTCAGCGACGACAAGGAGCATCGCATCCGCATCACCATCCGCCACGAAAACGGCGTCCTGGCGGTCTGCATCGAAGACGACGGCCAGCCCTTCAACCCGTTGGAAAGCGCGACGCCGGACGTGGCCTGCCCCATCGAGGACCGCCAGGTCGGCGGGTTGGGCCTGCACCTGACCAAGCACCTGATGAGCGACCTCCATTACCGGCGCAGGGGCGGCAAAAACGTCCTGACGGTGAGGAAAAACCTGAAAGAAAGCTGAGACAGCTTCGAACGTATTCTATTTTCAACCCACTGGCCGGGGCCAGGAGGAGAATTCCCATGGAGATCACCGAAACCAAAAAAGACGGCATTCACATCTTCAAGCTGAGCGGCAACCTGGACTCCAACACCTCGCCCGAGTTCGAGCAGAAAGTCCTGAAGGCCATCCAGGACGGGTCCAACCGGCTGGTGGTCGATTTCGAGCACGTGGACTACATCTCGAGCGCCGGTCTCCGGGTTCTCAACCTGGCTTCGAAGAAACTCAAACGCAACAACGGTAAGATCGTGCTCTGCTCGGTGGCGGATTACATCAAGGAGGTCTTCGAGATCGCCGGGTTCTATCTCTTCTTGCCGATCGTTGGCAGTCTGGAGGACGCCCTCGCCACCGTCTGACGGCCGCGGTCCCGCGCTTGGGACCGCGGCCTCACAACGGCTTCCCTCCCGGCCCTTCGGTCATGCCCACCAGGCCGCGCCGACCCAGCTCCCTTAAAAACCGGGTCACCGAAACCTCGGCCTCCCGCGGATGCACCTGATAGGACTCCCCGAAAAGCTCGGCGATGCGCTTCACCGATCGCCGGCCGTCGATCAGGTCCCAGACGGCCGCGCCCATCTCGTCCAGTTCCAGCCGGCCGGTCATGGCCGCCGGCTCCTGCCGGGAAAACCGGCGCATGAGCGCCGCGGTCCAGGGCCGGAGGGTCAAGGGATAGGTCAGCCGGAGCGCCTCCGGGGACAGCCGTTCCTCCCTGATGAGGCCCGGACTTTTCACCGGGGTCAGGCCCAGGGCCTGGGTCCGCGTCAACTGGGGACCTTTTTTGCGCCGTCTAAACACTGGTCACCTTGGCCGCCAGCGCCTCCAACAGCCCGGCCTCTGAGGGTCGCCGGCCAGCAAGGCGCACGGCCAGAATCCGGTTTTTTTCTTCGAGCCGCCAGACCCGGACCCGGTCGTGACGGCTCTTGGGCCGGACCAGCCACAGCCACGGCCCGACCCGCGCGGCCGACCAGGCCAGCGCCTCTTCCCCGGCCCCGGAAAACGAGGCCCCCCGAGGCAGTCCGAGCCGCTCCCGGGCAAAGGCGGCCAGGTCCCGGTCGGCCAGCAGCGCCGAGGCCGGCCCCCAGCGATACAGCCGCAAGGTCTGAGCCCGCGCCGCCAGGGTCAGCTCGACGTACCCGGCGGCCAGGCGGTACTTGGTCAGCCGAAACCGCTCCGGCGTCTCGGCCCGAAAGCCGAAGATCGACCAGAGCGTCTCCCCGCCCCTCGCATGGTCCTCGAACGAGGACAGCACCTGAACGGCCGTCTCGGTTTTGAGACCGGCCCCGGCCCCATAGAACTGGAGGACAACGGCCCTATGGCAGACCGGGCAATAGAGCACCGCGCCCCGGCCCGAACCCTGGTTCCCGGCCCAGGCGAACCCGGCCGTCTCGTACCGGCCGAGGGCCGTCTGCCAGGCCTGGGGCAAAGGCGCGGCCTTGAACCCCGCGCGCGCCGCGACCGCGGCCAGTTTCTTGAGCGCCTTCTTGTGGGAAAAACGGCCCCGCACCGGGTTGAAAGTCACTTCCAGGGCCGGTCCGGCCTCGGAGGCGAGCAGCAGGTACCTGAGGCCGATGCGATCGACCTGCCAGTCGGCCGGGGCCTGGAAACGGAGACTGTTCCAACCCAGTTCCTGGAGCGGGGCCATGGGGGAGGGTCCACGAACGGCGGGTCAGCGAGGCATCAAGGACTCCCAGTCCTCGATCCGCCGGGAACGCGACTTGGCCGAGGGCCGTTCCGCCGCTTTGGGGTTTCGCTGGTGGAAACAGGTGATCTCCTGCTCCATGAGGGAGGAGTAGGTCAGCTTGAGCACGTTGCCTTTTTTAAAGGTTTCGTCCTTGACGTTGTGCTGAAGGATCATGCTGATCCGGTCGCCGTTGGCGGCGTTGAAGTACCACTTCCAGGACAGGACCACGCCGAAGGCGTCGCCCTTCCATTCCTCGGGCTCGCCGAAACGGTCCTTGAGCTTTTCCAGAAGGCGCAGGTAAAAGTCCCGGCTGGCGTCCTCGTACTTGAGGGAAAGCCCCACGATGCGGTTGCCGGCGGCGCAGGTGCCGTAGCTGACGATCCCGCTCTTGAAGCCGCGGACGTCCTTCATCTCCACTTCCTTGATGCTTTCCAGATAGCGGACGGGCAGGGCCGAGCCGCTCCGGATTTTGTCCTTGAATTGATCGATGTTCTCGCCCAATACGAAACCGGCCGCCTGCCGCGGAGCGTTCACGCCCCAGGCCGCCAAGCCGAACCCCAAAATCGCCAGCGTCGCCACGATGGGTAAAAGCCGTTTCATGCCGTGTCCTTTCATCCCTGGAACCATTCCCCGGTGGTGATCACCACATGAAGGGCGGCCACAGGGGGCCGCCCCCACGGAGACTAGAATCTTCTTTTATGAGGGCAACCCTCCCCTCAAAGGCGGAATTGCCCCCTCGCCAGCAGGCGCGGAACCTGCTTCCAGGGATTATACAACAAATCGACGGATTTTAGTACGGCAGGCGGCTGAGGGATTTGAGAATCAGGGCGAAGCCCATGGCGAACATGCCGGTCAGGCCCATGCCGCAGGAGAACCCGGCCAACAGCACCGGCGCGTACTGCCGCCATTGGGTGCCGTAACGCTTGAGGAAATAGAAACGCCCCAAGAGCGCGCCGGCCACTTCGAGAATCATGCCGTGCGGCGTGCTCTGACCCAAACCCCGCACCACGCCGTAAATAAGCAGGATGGGCAGGCCCAAAAGCATGAGCAGGACATAGGTCACCACCCCGAAACCGAAACCGGCCAGGAGCGACGAGGCGCTGAGCGCCTGGAAAAAGGGCGAGTGGCCCTCCAGGGTCGAGGTCTGCATGAGCAGCGTGTTCAGGGCCTGGAGGTGCCAAAGTTCCTGGGCGTAGGGATAGCTGCTGGACGGGATCGGAGCCAGTTGCCAGATGAACTGGGAAAAGAGCAGACTGGCCGTGATGACCACGGGAAAGACCACGATCTCGGCCTTGATGATCCCCCGGATGCTCGTGCCGGTCAGCTCGATCTGCCGGAAATGCACGGTGGCGTCCCCGTAGTTGTGAATGGGAATGGGCGCGTACCAGATCTCGATGCCGTGGTAGCCGAAGAACCGGGCCCCGGCGATGAAACTGGCCTCCCGAACCAGGGGCAGGCTGACGAACTGGCCGGCGATGCCCTCCATCCGGGCGGTGATGTAGGAGACCAGGGGGGTGTAGATGAAGCCATAGCCCAGGAAGAAAATCCAGGGGAAGTTGGGCACCAGCAAGACGCAGAGACCCACGTAGGCCAGGGTCGAACAGACGTAGATGGCCAGGGAGATGTAGATGTGGATGTCGCCCCGCCCGGGCGGGGGTTTGAGCAATATCCGCCAGTCGGCCCGCTGCCCGGCCGAGGCCTTGCCAAAGGAGCGGACCACGTGCCAGATGCCCACCGCGGCGATGGCCAGGCCCAGCCCGATGCCGAAGCTCATGTAAAAGTCGAAGTTGTTGGCGAAGACCGTGTCCACCGTGCCCATGCCCGGACTCCAGCGGTGCAGGATGCCGTGGTGGTACAGGATGGGGTTAGCCCCGATGGTGATGAACAGGCCGATCAAACCGCCCATGACCGCCCAGAAGGGCAGGACCATGCCCACGAAGACCAGGCCCAGGTCGAGCTGGATGCCGGTGGCCACGGCCGGCAGCACGTCCTCGGTGTGCCGGGTCAGGTCGATCCAGGGGATGGGGATGAGGCGGATGGGCTCGGTGAAGAGCAGCCCTGAGACCACGGGCAGCAGCACGTAAATCGCGCCGAAGGCCAGGCCGATGACCCCGCCGATGGAAAAGACCCGCCACTTCCAGCTCTTCTCCCGCTCCTCGGTGGATTCGGCCAAGGCCATGGTGCCCAGGGCGCCGACTGGAGCCATGGGAAAGGGCAGCTTTTCCACGTCCGAGGTGATGCGGTACAGGGTGTAGCCCAGGCCGAAGTGGTCGATGCGCTGGATGATCTGCGACCCGACCAGCAGCAGGATGGGGATGAGCCAGTCCCGATGTAAAAACGTGCGCTCGACCAGGGACAGGGAATCCGGTCCGGGCGCCACCCAGGTGGGGATCAGCTCGACCAGCCCCAGCATCTTGGCCGCGTCCGATTGGACCAGGTATTGGCTCCAGAGCAACCCCTGGAAGGGCGAGGCCAGGGCCGCGCCGGCCATGTAGTACAGCAGGAAAATCTCCTGCTGCTTGAGTTCGGTGTAGGACCTTTTGGCGATCTCGGCGAAGAGGATGATGGTCACCCACCGCGCCGCCGGACCGATGCCCGTGCCGATGACCAGTTGCAGGTACATGCTGCCGGGCATCATCAGGAACCCGATGAAGATGGCCCCGATGATGGTCTTCCAGTCAAAGCCCTCCTCGAAATGCGTCGGGGGCTTGAGCAGGTCTCTATATTCCGCGAGTTCCTTGTCCTCGTACATCAGCCGGAGTCCCCGCGCCAAGTCCTCGTTCTAGGTTGGGTAGAGCGAAGCGAAACCCAACAATTTCCGTTCGATGAGATGGCCACGCCGCTTCGCTCCCCGCCATGACGGCTTGATGGAACTTGTTTCACCATATGCCGCTAATCCGGCAGCACCAGGTAGCTCGCGTCGGACAGAAGCCCGATCACGGCCCACAGTCCGCCCATGAGAAAATCGCCGATGATCAGTCCGATAAAAAACATCCTGAGCTTCTTGAACAGCACCACCCCGCCGTAGCGCATGCACAGGCTGTTGACCAGCCAGCCCACGAAAAAGCTGAACCACAGAATGCGCATGGACGAGCTGTAGGCCATGAGGTAGCCGATGGGATGCACCGGCCACCAATGGAACCGATGGTAACAGACCACCAAGACCAGCATGATCGCTCCGCCCACCAGGGTGAACAGACGCACCCAATGCCCGGGCTCGGCCGGAGAATCCACCAGCACCTTGACGTTGTCCAGCGTGGCGATGGTGGTCCGCGTGGCCCAGTCCAGTTGCAGCTCCCGGAGGCCGTATTTGTAACACAGCACCAGCATGGCCAGAAAGGAGACGATCACCCCGCCCGCCAGGGCCAGGACCAGACCGGTGAAGACCAGCCGCCTCCCCTTGACCTCGTGCGTCACCTTGCCCGCGTGAAACAGGCTGGGCATGAGCGATTCCCGAAGGTCCAGGAAAAGCATCTTCTGCGTGACCGCGCCCACCAGCAGCCCCACCTTGCCGAAAAACCCGGAGCCGAAAAAGGCCAACAGCCCGTCCATGGGGGCGATGGTCAAGGTGAAGTAGGCCAGCCCGCCCTGGCAGATGACCCGGCTGGCCACCAGCATCACCAGGAAAAAGACGCCCACCAGGAAAAACGCGGGCAGAAGCGGCAGCCCGAACAAGCGGCACCACACGGCCAGAGCCGCCAGCCCCAACACGCTGCCCCACAGGGAGACCGGCGCGGAAAACCATTCCACCTGCTCCTGCTCCTCGACCGGCGGCGGCAGCAGCCGGAGGGCCCGGCCGGCGGTCTCCCAGAGATGATAGCGGGCCAGCCAGACGATGAACAGGAAGAAGACCAAATAGGCCCCGATCATCTGGGTCTCCTCGGGCCGGGACAGGTTCGGTCCGAAGGTCACGCCCAGGGCCGCGGACGGAATGTCATAACCCATGACGCTCAGCAGACCGATGAACAACCCGCCCAGGACGAAGAAGAGCCAGAAGCTGAAGGAAATCTGCCTTGAGGCCAGGAAGGCGAAGCCGATGAAGGCCGGGTAGATGTAGATTTTGAGTTTGTAGAAGGCGGAAAACAGGCCGTACTTGGGGAAATAGGTCCCGGCCAGGATCAGGGTGGGCACCTGGGGCACCGAGGGGAAGTAGAAGCTCAGTCCGTTGAGAAGATGGAGCACGACCGGAACCATGAGTCCGACCAGAAGAAAGGGGTTGCCCAGGAAGCGGGCCAGTCCGTTCTGGTCCACGGCCTCCTCCAGGAGCAAGGGCACCTGGAGCAGCGGGAAGTTCATGCGTTCGTTGTGCACCCACTGCCGGCTGAAGAGGTTGACCAGGCAGATCATGATGAAATAGCAGAGGAAGACGAAGCTGGTCCAGACGATCAGGGGCCGGAGCCAGGCCTGCCAGGGGACGCGGGCCAGAACCTGGAGCCAGCCGAGGTCGCGTCCGCCGGCCAGGCCGTTGTAGAGTTCCTCGATGGCGGTGCTGCTTTGGGGGTGCAGGGCCTTGGGCAGCAGGGGCTGGAGCACCTCCTGCCAGCCGTTGCCGGCCGTGGCGAAATGGTAGGGCGCGGTCAGGTTGATGAAAAAGGTGCGGACCAGGCCGGTGTAGGCGATGCCCGAGACCACGACCATGAGCACCCAGCTCAGCAGCAGCTCGCGGCCGGTCAGCAGGGAGCGGCCTCGAAAGATTTTGCCGACCACGGCCACCAGGAGGGTCAGCCAGATGAGGATGAAGAAGGGGGCCAAAGGGAAATGCCCGCCGCCCAGGGGCGTGCCTTTGTGGTAGGCGTTGTTCAGGGGCGTGAGCAGACAGATGCCCATGGCCAGGGCCAGGCCCAGCACCACGGCCCGGACCCGAACCGGCGACACCGGCGGCGCGGTCTGTTCCAGATTTTCCTGCTCGATGCCCATGCGGCTCCTATCGAATGCCCACGTTGTATTTCGCTTTAGCCAGCCGAACCAACCCGCGCCTCGCTCGCAGCGACCATCCCCCGGACAACGCATGCGTCGCCCCCACAAATTGCCAGGCCTGCTTCTTCCTGATCAAGCCCCGCTCGCGGGTTTCTTGCATCACGCATCACTCATTGTTCATCATTCCCTCAGCTTTCCTCCCAAGTCCACAGGCCGGCCTGGGCCAGGGTCTCCTCCATCTGCCGGGCGAACCGGTCGTGGACCGAGTCGGAAAGCGACCGCCAGATCAGAAGCTGCTTCCGCAGCCGATTGACAAAGGCCTTGTTCATGCGCCGCCAGGCATTGGCCTCGCCGGCCTGCCGCACCAGGGTGACCTGGACCACCAAATATTTCGGGTCCTCCTCGTCCTGGCTGAATTCGAGGATGACGCGCTGCATGATGCCGAAATCAAAAGGGGCCAGCCAGACGTCGGTGTGAAACCGCAGGCAGGGGGTCTCGCAGCAGGATTTGCCGTCCACGAAGATCAGCCCGTCCCGGATGGAGCAGGCGAAATCGAACCGGGTGGCCGCGGTCGAAAACAGGCCGTGGGACACGTCCCGGTGGCCGTCGAGATAATTGTAGATGTAGCCGGCCACGCCGCGGTGCTCCTCGTATTTCATCAGGAAAGGCAGGGTCACCTGGATGAGGTTGCCCTCGGTCGTGGGCAGCTTCCAGGAACGGTTCACGTCCGGGATGGCGATCTGGGCCGCCACCCGGGCGGGATAAAGCACCGAGACCAGCACCACCAGGAAGACCAGCAGCATGGCCGCCACGCCGGCCAGCGAGGAATAATTCACCGTGATGCCGCTCCACAGGGCCGTGCCGGCGAAGACCGCGGCCGCGCCCTGGGCCAGGAGATAGCCCAGCACCACGCTGAGCACGGCAAAGGCCATGGACTCGGCGATGAACAGAAAAGCCACGTGGGACGGGGCCAGGCCGACCGAGGTGTAAATGGCGATCTCCCGCTTGCGCTCGTACACGCTGCCGATCATGGTGTTGAGCACGATGAAGACGGCGATGAGCAAGGGCACGATCACGTTGGGCACGCCCGAGTAGCTGAGCGTGTCGCTGGCCTGGTAGAGAAAGGTGCCCCCCGCCTCACCCAGGAAAATGGTCAACCGGAAGCGGTCCACCAAGTCCTCGGCCATGACCCGCGCGTCCTTCCCCGGCCCGGGTTTGACCGCCACGCCCATGAACCGCCCGCCCGCGGCCAGGAGGGTCTGGTACGGCATGATCACGGTCAGGTCGGCGGCCACGTGGCTGTACCGGCTCTGAAAGGCCTGCACGTCCTCGCCCGATTCCAGGGCCTCCATCTCGACCTCGGTCATGGCCTGGGCGGCCTCCTCCGGGAAGACCACCGGCGTGATGGGTTCGCCGTCCAGGTCCGGCCGTTCCTGGTAGGCCCGGCCGGAAAAGACCCCCACCACCTCGTAAGGCTCGCCCCAGACCAACACCCGGCCCGAGGGCGCGGTCGGGTTCAGGCCCAAGGCCAGGGCCGCCCGCTCCGAAATCAGGATCACCCGCCGCTCGCCCGGCTGGAACCACCGCCCCCCGATCAGGGTGCGGTCCAGGCCCGTGACCTCCCCCTCGGCCGCGGAAAGTCCCACCAGGCCCTGGGCCTCGAACCGCTTGTCCCCGGCTTCGAGCAAGACCTCGGTCGGCCGCGTCCGGTCCTCATCCTCGAAAAAGACCCGCGGAGCCACCGTGCCCAGCCCCTCGAAAGCGTTCTTCAGCGTGGTCTCGGACTCGGGCAGAAGGCTCTGCCAGTTGAAATTCTTGAGCAGAAAGCCCTGGTAGGCCGCCTGGTCCGTGAACCGAACCCGGGCTAGGTGCCGGAGGCTTTGCACCGAGGTGAAGCTCATGACCGTGAAGGTCAGGATGATCAGGGTCAGGGTGGTCAAAAGCGTCCGCAGCCGCCGGCGCCGGAGGTTGCTCACCCCCAGCAGGAAGGCGGCCGTGAAGGCCTGCCAGCGGCTGATCTCCGTGACCGTCATCTGGTTGGCCCGCCGCTGCAACAACACCATCTCCTCCTCGAAGCGGAAGAAGATGATGAGCGTCACGATGAGGGACAGGCCCATGATGAAAAAGGCCAGAATGACCACCATGGGGCTGTAGGCCAGTTGAAAGGCCGGGTGCACGTGATAGATGACCACGATGAGCAGCAGCAGGATGGCCAGAAAGGCCACGATGCGCTTGTGGATGTCGGTGAAGGAGAACAGGAGCCGCTCCATGCAGAAGGCGAAGGGCACGAACAGGGCGATGTAGAACAGCACCCCGAAGAGCACGTCCTTCTGCGTCTGTTCGACCTGGTCGTACACGCGGCTGGCCAATGCCCAGGATCGTTCCGCGGCCTCGACATACGTGTCGTAACGCTGGGCCTCGTAAGCCTGGGAGGCCCGGTCCAGGGCGGCCAGGCCTTGCTCCTTCAGGTCTTGAAGCTTCCGGTCGTAGATGCCGTGGGATTCGAGGTTCTCGATGCGCGGGCCGAGCAGGGACCACATGTCCCGGGCCACCCGGTAGGCGGACCGGTCCACGATCGGCCACTCGTCCGCCATGTAGCCGATGCCCTGGGGATCGCCTCCGGCCGCGTTGGTCAGGATCAGCTTCTTGCGCAACACCGTGTCCGAAAGGGTCAGCTTGAGGCGCGTGCGGGGTTCGAGATAGATCGAGGCCAAAACCGAGGTGCGGGTGTCGATGCGGCTGTACCAGTAGCGCGAGGGCGGGGCCTCGCGCCGGGCGTCGATGAGCTGAATGCGGGTCATGGGCCGGAAACTGCGCGGCTCCAGCAGGTTGAACACCGTGGTCTGCCGGCAGCCGAACATGATCAGGCTGGTCTCCATGCTGCGCCGCGACATCTTGACCCGGTAGGCGTCCTTGCCGGTCTGCGGCTTGTCGATGGCCCAGATGGCCTCGCCGGTCACCTCGTCGAAACGGTAGCCCTCGATGATAACCTTGTCATAGACGTACGTGCTGTCGGCCATGCCCGTCAGCTGGAAGCGACCCCGGGCGTCCACGATGGTGTGGTAACGGGACCGCCCCTGAAAAGCCAACAGCACCGTGCCCGGCGCGGCCTGATCCGGGAAAAGCTCGCCGTGACGAATGAATTTCGCCTGGCCGGTCACCGTGGAAAAACCGTTGCCCGGCAGCCGAAAGCCCACGGTCAGGCTGGGGGATTTGGCCAGATATCGCACCAGATCGGAGATCAACGCGCTCTGGTCCTCGGCCGGGCCGGGCAGCACCCGCTCCGGATAATCCTCGGGCGTGCCCCAGACCGCGCGGGCGTCGTGCACCGTGGCCAGGGTCACCCCCAGATACCCGCCCATGGCGCTCACCTCCCCGCCCAGGGCCGGACGGTCCGGCAGGAAGCTCTGGCGGGTCTTGAGCCGGCTCGGGCGGAGCGAATCCCGGAACAGCGGCGGCAGGCCGCGCGCTTGCTCGATCTCCGCGGCCGCGAAGCGCAGCACCTCGTCGATCCGGCTGTAAATGAAGGTCCGATTGATCTCCGGCTTCAGCCCATACAGCCAGCCGTTGTTGAAGGCGCCCAGGCCGTCGCCGTGGCTGGAAAGGTGCAGCGAGACCATGGCCGCCACCTCGCGTTCCAGGGCCAGGTTGCGGAAGCGCCGGGCGCTGCGCATCCACTTCTGCTGACGCTGGACGTCCGCCAGGATGGCCCGGTGGTCCTTGGCCGCCAGAAAGATCAACCCGCTTAAAAGGCGCTCTTCCTCATCCGTGAGATTGGTGAAGCTGGTCCGAAGACTGAGCCGTCGGAGCACCAAACGCTGGTGGGCCAGGGCCTGGATGGTCTCCCGGGCCTGCTGCGGCTGTTCAAGGCGAAGCTGCATGAGCTGGCGGGAGGTCTTGTCCACCTCGGTCTTGATGCGGTCGAGCACGGCCTCGCGGATGTCGTCGTAGGTCAGGCCCGGCGGCGGTCCGGCCGAAGTGAAGCGGCTGAGTTGGTCCAGCGTCTTTTTTTCGTCGTCGATGACGGCCTTGAGGTCCCGCTCCTGGGCCCGCAGGTCCCGGGAACTGGCCCGGATGGCGTCCACCATCTCCCGCATGCCGGCCAGGGATTGGGCGTGACCGGCGGTGGCCACGAGCAGGACCGACCGCTCGGGCGGATGTTCCTTGAGGGACTTGGCCAGGGCCAGCAGCGCGGCCGCGCCGAGGGCCTCGTCCGCGCCCGGGGAACGGCCATAGACCCAGGCCGTGCTGTCGTAAAAGGCCTCGACCACGATCAGTTCGTCGGCCCGGACCTGGTGGACGCCCGGCACGAGGCAGTAGATGTTTTCGGCCTCGGCTTCCTCCCAGGTCAGGGTGGAGAAAAGGGTGACCTGGTCGGCCACGTGGCCGTCCGGGGCGTGTTCGAAGTCGCCGAAGAGCTTTCTGGCCTGTTCGAGGGACATCCAGAAGCGGGGGAACTGGACGGGCGAGAGTTCCAGTTTGTCTTCGAAGAGGAAGCGGGGGGTCGCGGGGCCGTGATCGATATAGATAACGGCCTGCGCGCCCAGGGAGGCGGCCTGGACCCAGTTCGTGTCCGAGGCCAGGTCCATGAGCAGGATGGAGCCGGAGATGGGCTTGCCGTTGAAATCGCTCAGTCCGCCCGAGCCGACGTAGATGAGGGGTCCCTCCAGGCCCTGGGGCGGCGTCTCTTCCGGGGTGATGGCGTTGCTTCTCAGGGGCTGGAGAGGCGCGGAGACGCGGCCGCCGTCCAGAAGAAGCTGGCTGCCGCCGTGGCGGACCGCGGCCACCCCGAAGGCATGGCGACCCACGTCTTCGAAGCCGAGGTCGGAGAAACGTTCGTAAATGTAATCCGCGGCCGCTTTCGAACCCGGCGTGCCGGTGGAGCGGTCGCCCAGGGAGGCCAGGTGGGAAATCGTGGCCATGACCCCGCCATCGCGCGGGCCCGGCGCGGCCGCCAGCGCGGTCCCGGCCAGAAGCAGCATGGCCCACAGGGCCAGGCCGGCCTGGACAAGACGCTGCCCGGAAAGCGTTCGCAGCCAAATGGACATACCGGCGCACACCGCGGCCGGCGCCGCAGGACGACAGATCGCCCGGCGCCGGTTCAGCGTTTGGTCCCCACAATCTCTCCCACGGAGATGGAAAGCTCGTCCCGGGCCTCGATGCGATCGACCCGGCCGTCCCGGACCCAGACCACCTGATCCGAAACGTTGAGCATCTTGAAGTCGTGCGTGGCCGAAATGATCGTCACGCCCCGTTCCAGGCTGAGCCGCTTGAGCAGGGTGATAATCTCCTCGCCCGTGGCCAGGTCCAGGTTGCCGGTCGGTTCGTCGGCCAGGACGATGCTGGGATCGTTGGCCAGCGACCGGGCCACGGCCACCCGCTGCTGCTGGCCGCCCGAAAGTTCGAACGGCTTGTGCCGGAACCGGTCCCCCAGCCCCACCAGGTCCAAGAGCGCCAGCCCCTTCTTGACCGCCTCGTCGTTGCCCATGCCGGCGAAGATCATGGGCAGGGTCACGTTTTCGAGCGCGGTCATGACCTGAATCAGGTTGAAGGTCTGAAAAATGTAGCCGATCTTGCGGCATCGGAGCCAGGCCAGTTCATAGGCGTCCAACTGGGCGATGTCCACCTCGTCGATGAAGACCTTGCCCTCGCTGGGCTTGTCCAGGCCGCCGATCATGTTGAACAGGGTGCTCTTGCCCGACCCGGACGGCCCCATGATCGAAATGTACCGGCCGGCCTGGATTTGCAGGTCCACGCCCTTGAGGGCCTGGACCTCGATCTTGCCCAGGCGGAAAACCTTGGTCACGCCCGAGACCCGCACGATGTTGCGTTCTTCCGACATCCGCTGTCCGCGCCCCCTCTCCCGGCCCGGTCAATGCTCCACGCGCATGGCCTCCACCGGTTGCATCCGGGCGGCTATGATGGCCGGATACAGAACCCCGAGCAGACTGAGGCCCACCCCCACGCCGATGGATATGACCAGTGACAGTCCCAAGGCGGAAAGCGAAAGGTGAACCACGGCCGGGGACCCGAAATGAAACAGCCCGCCGAGCACGGCGAACAACGCCCCGGCCACGGCGCCCGCGGCCGCGCCCGAAAGCCCCTGCATGCCCGCCTCCAATAAAAACAACCGTAAAATGAACCGGTCCAAGGCCCCCAGACATTTCATGGTCCCGATCTCCCGAAACCGCTCGGTCACGGCCATAAGCTGCGCGTTCACGATCCCCACCGCGCAGACCAGCAGCGACAGGACCACGATCCAGCGCTGTTTGGGGCTGCTGCCCACGCTCGCGTCCTCGGTGTCCAGATCGTACCCGGAGCGGATCAAGGCCTGCCTGAGGTCCGGGTCGCCCGTGGTCAGCATGCCGTTGGCCACGTCCGTGTTCACCCGCACGAAGCTGAGGAAAGAGACGGCCAGGACCAGGGACAAGGTGGTGATGAGGGACCGGAAGAACCGCACCCGGATGCTTTGAAACGAGATCTGGACCGATTTCAACCAGGGCAGCACCACCAGCCGCTCGACCCCGGCCGACCGCGCGGTCACCCCCCCGACCTGTCCGGACGCGCTCATGCCCGCGCCCCTCCTTTCCCTCGACCCCCGGCGGTCAGATGGCCGAAGTGCACGGCCGTTAGCCTCGGATCGCGACCCACGGCTTCGAGCAGAAGCTCCAAAAATTCGAAGGCCGCGTCGTTCATCCGCCGGTGATGGATCATGATCCCCAGCCGCTCCCCGGCCAAGGCCTTTTCGAATTCCTGCCACAACCGTTGCCAGCCGGTGACCGGGTCGGCCTCGCCTCGGGTATGCAGGTCCACGTTCACCTGGAAGTCCGGCAACCCGTCCCGCGTCGGCGGCCGGCTGTTCATGCTTCGGGAGATTGCATGGTACCCGAGTTCCGACAGGAGTTCAAGGGTCTTGGCGTCGCACCGGTTCCACGGCGGGGTGAAAACCGGCAGGAAATTTTCCCCGAGCACGGTCTCCAGCCGCTTCCGGCCGCTTTCCAGGTCTCGCCGCAGCGCCTGCCGGGACCGCTCCGGCCCGAACTCCTGCTTTTTGCCTCTGCGAACGTGGCTCATATGCCGCCAACCGTGCTGGTGCCAGCACCAAAGCGCCCGGTCCGGGCCGGTGGCGTCCAGGAGGAGGCGCGCGCGGGGCCGGGTCAGCCAGCTCGGGACCGCGGCCAGGCAGAGCGGCGCGCGCCGCGCCCGGAAAATCTCGGCCAGACGGGTGAAGGCCGCGCTGGGTACGCCCACGTCGTCCGCCCGGAAAAAAACCTCGACCGGCCGTTCCACCTTGTCGATCAGCCGTTGGAGCCGCGCCTCCGCGTCGGACCGTGGAGACAGCCAGAGCGACGAGACGTCGGAATTCGAACTCATGCCGCGCCCCCCATGAAGGTTTCCAGCCACCGGGCCGTGTTGGCCGCGCCACCCAGATCGATGGCCGTCTCGGTTCGCTGGGGCCGGGCCAAGGCCTCGGTCATGCGCCTGGCCAGACGCGCCGGATCAAGATCGGCGTCGTCCAGTACCCGGGCCGCGCCGCGTTCAGCCAGGGCCTCGGCCCGCAGGCGCTGCTCCCGGTTCTGGGCAAAGGGCCAGAGCAAAGCCGGCACGCCCGCGGCCAGGACGTTCATCGAGGTGTTGTACCCGGCCAGGCTGACCGACAGGTCGGCCGCGGCCAGATGGTCCAAAAAGTCCGGAGTGAAGCGGGCCACGGTCGCCCGGCCGCCGCCGCGCGCGGCCAGGGCCTCGTAAGAGGCCTTGTCCATGAACGGGCCGGCGAAAACCTGAAGGTACGCGGCCGGTTCGTCCGCTAGCAGGTCAAAGGCGGCCAGAACCGCCTCCAGCAGCCGGCCGCCCACGCCGCCTCCACCGGCGCTGGCCACGATCAGGCGCTCGGACGGACCAATCCCCAACCGAGCGCGCAGTCGCTCCCGGGCACCGGGAGCGGGCCGGGCCGTGACAAAGCCCGTATAGACCACGGGCACGGCGATGTCCTTCACCCGGCTAAAAGTCTCTTCCAGCCGCACCAGGCCTGGGTCGGCGTGGATCAAGAGGGCGTCGAAACGCTGGTTCAGGGTGCGAACCACGCGCGCCTCGTAGGCCCAGGGGTCTTTCTTTTCCACCAGGATGTCCCGAAGACTCGAAACCACGCGGCACTTGGGCGACCGGTCCCGCCGCGCGGCGTCGAGCAGCGGCTCCAGCTCGAAACGAAAGGAACCCCGGCCGAAGGGATAGAGTTCCACCAGAAACAGGTCCGGCGATTCCTCCTCGAAGAGCCGCAGCAGCGTCTCGACCCGCTGACTTTTCACCTCCTCCACGGACCTGCCCGGCTCGGTGGCATACAGGCCGTTGAACTCGGCGTCCATGGCCAGGCCGGGCAGCCGCGCCGCGCGCACGTGCGCGGGCAACGCCGCCTCGATCTCGGGTCCGCCCAAAACCATGACCACCTCGTGCCGGTCGAGCGCCCGGGCGATCTCCAGGCTGCGAAAAAAATGGCCGATGCCCAGCACGTATTGGCAGTACATGAGAATCTTCATGACGCCGCCTCACCGGGTCCGGCCAGGGACACGGCCCCGGCCGCTTCCAAGACCAGGTCCCGGCCGTCGTGCGAGATCAGATGCAGGCCATAGCCGGTCAGGGCCGGTCCTTCGCCGGGCACCAGCCGCCGGCCCCAGAAACGGTAGATCAGGCACTTGATGACGCCCTCGTGGGTAACCACCAGCACGCGTTGTCCGGGCCAGCGTTCGGCCGCCTCGATCAAAGCGGCCCGGCTCCGCTCCAGCACCTGGCGCCGGTCCTCGCCGCCCGGCGGCCGGAAGCCCCACCCCGCGGCCTCGGCCTCGGCCAAAGTCTCGGCCCAGTCCCGTTCGATCTCGGCCACGGACAGACCCACCCAGCGGCCCCAGTCCTGCTCCCGAAGACGGGGGTCCTCGTCCATGGACAGGTCAAGGACCGCGTTAAGCAGCTCAGCGGTCTCCCGGGCGCGCCCCAAATCGCTGGACAGAATCCGATCCCACTCCCGGCTCTTCAGCCGCCCGACCCAGCGCCGGGCCTGGTCCCGGCCTTCCGGGGTGAGCGGGCTGTCGCTCTGACCCTGGATGAGCCGATCGCGGTTCCAGACCGTCTGGGCGTGGCGCACCAGCCCGAAGCGCGTGATCCGGCCGCCGGTCACGATTTTCCCCACGCCGACCGACCGGCCGCGATCTCACGCAGCTTCTGGTCCAACACCCCGTAGTTCACGTCCAGATCGTGATGCTCCCGAACATATTCGGACGCGGCCCGGCCCAGGGTTTGCCGCCGATCAGGCTCGACCAGCAATCGGCCCAGTTCCCGGGCAAAGGCCTCGAAATCGGTCTTGGGCGTCAGCACGCCGGTTCGGCCGTTATTCACCACTTCGGCCACGCCGCCGTCCGCGCAGGCCAGCACGGGCAGCCCGCAGGACTGGGCTTCGAGATAGACCATGCCCAGGGATTCCTCGAAGCCGGGAAAGGCGAATACGTCCCCGGCGCTGTAAAAACGGTACATCTCCTCCCGGGCCAAACGGCCGGCAAAGCGCACCCGGCCGGGCAGTTCTCGCCGGGCCAGCCGTTCGAGTTTTTCCCGCTCGGACCCGTCCCCGGCCACGGCCAGCATCAGGGGCGAGCCTTGCCGGGCCAAGCGGCCGCAGGCCCGAATGACCCAGGCCAGCCCCCAGGTCTTGACCCCCGGTCGGAACATGGCCGCCGTGACGACCAGAGGTTCCTCCCCCACGCCCCAGGCGCTCCGCAGCCGCTCCCGTTCTTCTTGATCGAAAATGAACTCGGTCGGCCGGATGCCTGGAGCCACGTAGGTCAGCCGCTCGGCCGGCGTCACCCGGGCCAGGTTCACGGTGTCGTCCCGGCGGTTGGTGAAGATGTGATCCGCCGTGAGAATCGCCCGCCGGTTGAGGATAAAGCCGGGCCAGGTTCGAAGCGCCCGCCGCCGCCGCGTGGCGTAGCTGGCCTGAAAAATAACGTAGGGCAGCCCGGTCCGCTGGCGGACGTACGGTCCCAACAGGTCCGGGGCCTTGTAATAGGTATGGTAGGAAAGCCACAGGTCCGGCCGTCGCCTCCGAACCCACCGGACCGCCCGCCTGCGCTCGTTCAGCACCCGAGGCCAAAGCCAGGGCCGCCAGTAAATCCAGCGGGCCCGCAGCCGGCTGACCGGCACGACCTCGTGCCCTTGCCCGGTTAGAAACCGGACCAGGGAATTGGCGATGACCAGATCTCCGGACGGATGCTTGTGCTCCAGCGGCTTGAACGGCGGATAGAAGAAAAGACGCATACCCAAAGGCCGCCCGGTTTACAGCCCGGCCTGGGAAAAGATCGCGGCCAGGTCCCGGATCAACACCCGGTTGTCGAAATTTTCGGCCACCATGGCCCGAGCCGCGTTGACCAGACCTCGCCGTAGCGGTTCGTCGGTCAGGAGCCGGGTCATGGCCCCGGCCATGTCCTCGGGCCGGCCGGGTTCGACCAGAAGCCCGGTCTTTTCGTGCTTGACCACTTCGGGGATGGCCGAAATCGGGGTGGCCACCACGGGCACGCCCATGGCCATGCTCTCCAGGATGACGTTGGGGATGCCGTCCCGGTCGCCGTTGGGCGTGATTTCGCAGCCCAACACGAACAAGTCGGCCCGGCGATAGTGTTGGACAACCTCCTCGTGAGGCAGCGTGCCCAGGTAGCGCGTCACCTGTGAGAGTCCCAGGGACTGGATAAGCGCCAGGGTGGCCTTGCGTTCCTCCCCGTCGCCGATCAGGGTGTGCTCGACGGCCACCCCCTGATCGATCAGGCATCGAACGGCCCTGAGCACCGTGGGCAGACCCTTCTTGGCCGTCAGCCGGGCCACGGTCAGAACGCGGTAAGGCGGCTCGGGCCGGTGTCCGTTGAGGCTAGCCTGAAAAAGGGACAGGTCGATGCCGTGATAGACCCGGTGGATGGGGCCGGCGTCCGGGCCGGCCAGGTCCGCCAGGTAGCGCCGGTTGGCCTCGGTGCAAGTGGCCGCGAACCGCGCCAGATGAAGTTTTTCCCGAAGCTGGGCCGGGTCCGAGGTGTAGATGTCCTTGGCGTGGGCCGTGAAGCTGAAGGGCAGCCCGGAGAGCATGGAGGAGAACATGGCCACCGAGGCCGGGGAGTGGGCGAAATGGGCGTGCAGATGGGCCACGCCTTGGCCGGGCAGGAGCCGATCGACCAGGAGACCGGCCTGGAGCAGGTGCTTGATCGTGGCCGTTTTGCGCGTGCGGCGGTAGCGCCGGACCATCAAGGCCAGGGCGCGGCGGTATTCGGCGGGTCGTCTCTGGGCCAGGTGGAGGTTGGCGGGCACGAGCCGGGGCAGTCCCTTGAGTATGGATTCGGGCAGGTAGTCGGCCCGAGCCCGGATGCGGCTGACGCTTTCGTGGGTGAAAGACTCACGCGGCCGGCGCATGGAAAAGATGCGGATGTTGAATCCCAGGCTTTCGAGCAGGAGAATCTCATTGGAGATGAAGGTTTCGGAGATGCGGGGATACCCTTTGAGGATCATCCCCAGAAAGGGTCTGCCCGGCCGACTCATGGGGTCTCGTCCTTGAAGGTTTGCAACCGCTGGCGCATGACGTCCAGCCCGGAGAGGGTCAGGCCGGAGACCGCCTCCTTGAAAGGATCGGGGTTGGCCAGAAGATAGAGGATCTTCTGCTTGAGCATATCCGGGACCAGTTCGTTCCAGGGGATGTAGTCCACCATGTGGCGGTCATGGAAGACCTTGGCCCGGATGAGCTGCTCCATGCGCGGGGTCTCCCTGGGAATGATGAGGGAGATGGTTTTTTGGCTGAGGGCCTCACAGACGGTGTTGTAGCCGCCCATGGTCACCACCAGGTCGGCCGCGGCCAGGAGTTCCTCCATGCGCTGGTGGAAATGCCAGGTGCGGACCCCGAGCCGGTGGGCCCGGTCGGCGATCTCCGCCTGCTCCCGCTGCGGCATGAAGGGTCCGGTGACCAGCACGCTTTTGAAGGGCAGACCGTTCTGTTCGTGCTCCAGCATGCCCAGGAAGGCGTTCATGACCTTGTAGCCGTCGCCGCCGCCGCCGGTGGTGGCCACGACCAGCTTGTCGCCGTTTCGGAGGCGATACTTCCGGCGGACCTTGCGGACCTCCTTTTCGCTGGGCACCCGGCGGGGGATGTAGCCGGTGAAGGTCATCTTGCGGCTGATGTCCTCGGGGATGTTGTACTCGCGCACCGGATCGTAGAAGTCCTGGATGCCGTAAACCCAAATTTCGCTGTAGAGGTCGCCCATGGCCTGATAGACGCCCTTTTCCTCCCAGTCCTGGCGGATGAGGTCGGCGTCGTCCATGACGTCGCGCAGGCCGAGGATGGTGCGGGTCTGGGGACGGGCGCGGCGGAGCCACTGAAGGGTGGGCAGGATTTCCTTTTTCAGGCCCAGGGGTTCCTTGTCCACGATGAAAAGCTCGGGCTGAAAGGTCTTGGCCGTGGCCAGGATGATGCTCTTGCGGATTTCCAGGGCGTGCTGCGGATGGATTTTGATGGAGAGCGGCTGGTACTCCTCGTTGGTCTTCTTGATCATGCCCGGGATGCGCACGAAGTCGATCTGGTCCGGCAGATCGAACCGGCCCACGATGGGCGAACCGGTCAGGATGAGGATGTTGGTGTTGGGGTCCCGCAGATGCAAGGCAATGGCCATGGTCCGGCGGATATGGCCCAAGCCGTAGGTATCGTGGGAGTACATCAGGATGTTGTAACAGGATTTCATCGGCGCGCTTGCCTTCTACTGAACAAGAGCGTCCTTTTGACGCTGCGATCCGGGTAATTCGGAGAGAGTATTCTCGCCTCCCAGTCATCATGAAAGAAATCGATGACAAAGTCCATGAGAAAGAATTCCCCCCCCTCAAGGTAACGCGAAGGGTACAACCGGGCAAGGGCCTCCGTGTCGAGACCCAGGTGGGTCGGGCCATGATACACGGGCCGGGCCGAGACGACCATCTGGCGGCGGGAAAGCCGCTCCACGGCCCTCAGCACGGTCTGAACCCCTTTACGCACCGACCGCTTGCCGATGTAGTTGACCAGAAGACCGATATCGAATTGTTCGCCCGGCCCAAACGAGGCAAAGTCGCCCTGGTGAAACGAAACCCCGCCTAAGCCTTGAAGGTCCCTCAGAATCTCGGCGCCCCGCACGGCCCGGGGATCGATGTCCACCCCGACCACGGATATTGCCCCCAACCTTCGGGCCAGAAACGAAAAATAGCCGAAGTTGCAGCCCAGATCAACCACGCTTCGGCCGCGAAAATCCACCCCGTCCAGGTCCTCGGCCGAACCGTCGCGGCGGTCGGCCACGCCCTCGGCCAAAAGATTGTCTTCGGCGTCATACACCGGACGCCAGATGTTTTCCGGACCGATTTCCCCAAGAAGTCGGACCAGTTCCGCTTTCAGCCGCGCGGTCTCGTCCGCTCCCATCTCCAAGGAGTATCCTCCCCCGCCTTCCGAAAAGCCGCCTCCAGGGCCCGATCCCGAGCCGGAGGCGAGCCTGAGGCATCCCTGAGTTAAGTTCATGCTCTATTCGTATAAAAAATTTATTAAAATGACAACAGATAACTTTTCCATCCGGCCAGAACCGCCTCCCCGGCGCCCGTCTCCGCAACCCCTGGATTATTCCCCGCCGCCCTGGTATGCTAACTTCAGCGGTCCCAAATCAAGGCCGCCCGGCTGGATCGCGCCGGCCGAAACCGAACGAGACCGACATGAAACTTCGCTGGAAACTCTTTCTTATTCTCCTCGTATTCAGCCTGACCCCGCTGGTGGCCGTGACCGCGGTCAGCGAGTTTGGCCGCCTGAACCTCAGCCAGACCCTGGCCGAGACCGCCAGCCAAAACCTGAGCCGAGTGGTCCGCGAGGAACTTCTGCAAACGGCCCAGGCCTATCCCGACGAGTTGGGGAAAAATATGGCCGGGGCCGAAGCCACGCTGCTCCTTGCGGCCGAATCCGTGAAAAACGCCTTGACCCAGACCCCGGGCGGCGCCGGACGAACCTATCTCGCTCAAGATTTCGACCGCGCCGAAACCGCCCCGCCGGACTTGGCCGAGTCTCCGGGCTATTATCGCCAAGCCACCCACGGAAACCAGCCCCTGCCCGTCAGCTTCGGCTCCCCGGCCTTTTTGCTCCGCCATGGACTGGCCCCGGCCCAGGCCGAGACCGACATGAAGCGCCTGGCCGCGCTCGCTCCGGCCTTCAAACAGGCCCTCGGCCGAACGCCCCTCCACCTCTTCCGGCTGACCGTCACCCTGGACAACGGCCTGACCATGGTCTATCCCGGCCAGCAGGCGCCGTCGGAAGATTATACCCCCATGCAAAACCGCAGGCGGTTGATCGGCGGGGTCGGCCCGACCCTGTTCTGGACCTCAGCCTTCCGTGACGAAGCCACCGGACAGGCGGTCCTCTCCTGCCTCATGGCCTTCACCCTGCCCGACCCCTCCCGCCGCCGGGGGCTGCTGGCCCTGGACCTTCAGCTGAACGCCGTTCTGGACGAGATTCGGGTGGCCCCGCCCTTCTCCAAGGCGGCCCGCCTGTTCCTGGCCGCGCAGGTCCAAGACCCGGAGACCTTTCAGCCGGGCCTGAACCTTCTGGCCGAGCAAGGCCATGACGCCTCCCCGGCTGAAAAGGACGCGGACCAAACCTGGATCCGCGCGGCGACGCCGAACACCCTGGACCCCCTGTTTGGCGACCTGCGACGAAAAAGCGCCGGCGTTCTCCGGCTGCCGTTCCAGGGGCGGGAGGCCCTCTGGGTCCACAGCGCGCCGGTCCACGGGCATATCCTGCTCGCCGTTCTGCCCGAATCGGCCATCGCCGCCCAGGCGGCCCAAACCGGCCGGACCATCCGGGACACGATCCGGCGCGAGCGCGGCCTGACCCTCATCGTGGTCCTTTTGGTCCTCCTGGCCGTGGCCCTGGCCGCCCTGGCCGGTTCTCGGGCGAGCGTGGCCATGTTCACCGACCTGATGTCCGCGGCCAAGCGCCTGACCGGCGGGGACTTTTCCGCCCGCATGGACAAACGCTTCCAGGACGAGCGCGACATGGTCTGCGACTGTTTCAATGACATGGTCCCCGCGCTCGAACAGTACCTCCAGCTCAAGCAGATCATGGGGCTGGCCCAGGAAGTCCAACAGAACCTGCTGCCCCGGGAAAGCCCGGAATACCCCGGCTTCGATATCTCCGGCACCAGCCTTTACTGCGACGAGACCGGCGGGGATTACTACGACTTCTTCGACGTGGGCACCAACCGCTTCGCCGTGGTCGTGGGCGATGTCTCCGGCCACGGCATCCCCTCGGCCCTGCTCATGGCCACGGCCCGGGCCTTTGTCCGCCTGCGCGCCTCGATCCCCAGTTCAACCGCGGCGGGCATCATCGGCGACATCAACTACCATTTCAGCCAGGATACGGCCCTCACCGGTCAGTTCATGACCCTGTTCTATGCTGAAATCGATCATCGGCAAAAGACCGTCGAGTGGGTCCGGGCCGGGCACGAACCGGCCCTGCTCTACGACCCGGCCACGGACACCTTCGAGGAATTGATCGGACCCGGCCCGGCCCTGGGCCTCCAACCGGCCTTCGAATACGGCGGGGTGACCCGCAAGCTCGCGCCCCACCAGATTCTGGTTTTCGGCACGGACGGCATTTGGGAGGCCAGAAACGAAGCCGACGAGATGTTGGGCAAGGAGGCCTTGCGGGAGGTCGTGCGCGCCTATCAGAGCGAGCCGGCCAAGGAGATCGTGGCCGCGGTCATCGAGCGGGTGTCCACCTTCCAGGGCAGCCGGGCCCAGGAGGACGACATCACCCTGGTGGTGGTCAAGGTCGAGGGGGATTAAAGAGGCAGAAATCCCAGGTGCCGGGCCTGAAGCAGCCGGTCGGCGATGTTCACGTCGCAGGTCAAACAGGCCGCGATCTCCCGGCCCGGAGCCCGGCAGACGGCCCGCACCCGGCGGGCCTGGTCTCCGCCGAGAATTTTCTCCAACCGCCCGCCCCGCAGATTGCCCAGCCGCAGCCTTTCGTCCCGCACATGACAGCAGACGTACACGTCCCCGGCCGGATAAACGGCCGCGCCGGTGAAGGCGTTGAAGCAGGGCACGTCCCGCAGCGCCGGGGCCGGGATTTCCTCGACGCCGCCGGATTCGGTGACCCGGTAGCCGGTGGGCGAGACCTCGACGCCGACCTCGCGGCCCTTGACGATCAACCCGGGCAGCGTCTCCTGCTCGTAGGTTTCAAGGTCCTTGGCCGTGAGTCCGAGTCTTCCCCGCACTTCGGCCGGCAAATGGGCCGTGTGGATGCGCACCAGGGCCATCTGCTTGATCTTTTGCCCGGCCGCCCAATCCACCAGGTCCGAAAGCCGGGCAAGGTTCTCCCGGCAGACGACCGTGTTCACCGTGCGGCGCACCCGGCGGCCCGAGGCCTTGGCCGCGGCCTGCACCGAGGCCAGCCCGGCGCTCAACCGCTCGAACGCGCCTGGCACGCCCACGATGCGGTCGTGGGTCTCGGCGTCGGGGCCGTCCACGGAAAAACGAATCCGCTCCATGCCGGCCTCGACCAGGTCTTGGCCCAGGTCCCCGGCGAGCAAGGTGCCGTTGGTGGTCAGGGAGCAGCGGACGCCTCTTTCGGCCAAACGGGCCGTGAGCGGTACCAGGGCCGGATGCAGGGCCGGCTCCCCGCCCGAAATTTTCACCTTGCGCGCGCCCAGGTCGATCATCTGGGAGGCCGCGTCCAGCCACTCGGCGGCTTCAAGGGGCCTAAGCCGATCCGGGGAGCTGCGGCGTTCGGCCCGCCAGTGCCCGCACTTGACGCAGCGCAGGTTGCACTCGTCCACCAGCTTGATCTTGACTTCGTCCAGGGAGCAGAAGGCGCATTCCTCGACGGCGCGGCGCAGCTCGGACGCGGCCGCGTCATGATCCGCCGGTCTTGGAACCGCGCCCTTTCTGATCATCCGCGCTCCGTAAGCGGGTCGCTCCCGCTCACATCTTCTCCATGATATGAATGGTCATGGCCGCTTCGCCGTTGCCGATGGTGCCGCCGCCGTTTTCGGCCATGGCCAGGCGCGCCTTTTCGATCTGCCGCGGTCCGGCCTCGCCCCGAAGTTGGGTCACCAACTCGTAAATCTGGGCCAGACCCGAGGCGCCGATGGGGTGACCCCGGGAAATCAACCCGCCGCTCGGATTGACCGGAATCTTGCCAGTGAGCGCCGTGGCCCCGCTCTCGGCGAACGGCCCACCCTGGCCCTGGGGGCAGAGACCCATCTGCTCGGTCTGGTACAGCTCGCCAAAAGCGGTGGCGTCATGCACCTCGATGGCGTTCAGGTCCTCGGGTCCCACCCCGGCCGCCTCGTAGGCCGCCTTGGAGGCCCGGCCGCAGATGTCGTTCTCGCCGGTCCGCTTGCCCGATTTGAGCACCGAGGCCCGGATGCGTATGGCCCGGCTGGACGGATGGCTTTTGAGGAACCGCTCGCTGACCACGATGGCCGCGGCCGCGCCGTCGCCGATGGGCGCGCACATGGCCCGGGTCAGGGGATAGGCCACGGGCCGGTCTTCGAGGACCTGCTCGACGGTCTGAGGAAACGTGTACTGGGCCAGGGGGTTGAGCACCGAGTTGTTGTGGGCCTTGGCCGCGATGACGGCCAGTTGGCGCTGGGTGGTGCCGAACTGCTCCATGTGCCGCCGAGCGCCGGCGGCGTAGAAATCCATAAACACGGAATGCCCGCCGGCCTTTTCTTTGGGCGCCTCGCTCGTCCCGGCCTCGGTCTTCTGCTTGGCCTCGTCCGCCCGCCATTTGGCCATGCGCTCGGCCATTTCCTCGACGTCCACGCCCGCGCCGAAGCTGCGCATGACCTTGACCCGGTCCTCGTCGTAGAGCTTTTCAGCGCCAATGGCCAGCGCGCAGTCGTACAGGCCGGCCTTGATCGAAATCCAGGCCTGGTTGAGCGCCGTGCTGGCGCTGGCGCAGGCGTTTTCCACGTTGGTGATGGGGATGCCGTCCAACCCGTTGGCGCTGAGGGCCACCTGGCCGCGAATGGAGTGCTGGAAGGTGTACATCCCCCAGAAGCTGTTGGAAAACCAGGCCGCCTCGATGTCGGCCAGTTCCAGGCCGCAGTCGGCCAGTACGTTTCTCAGCGCCTCGCCGGTCAGGTCCTTGACGCTACGGTTCAAATACTTGCCGAACTTGATCATGCCCACGCCCAAGATATACACGTCGCCGCTCATTCGTATCTCCTCGGAAGTTTGATCGGATGCCAGCCGGTTTTGGGGCCAAGCCGCGTCGTATTATTATCTCTGAAAACCGCGCGGCCGTCCACTTCTTTTGTCCCTGGCCGGAGCCGGCCGGGTCAATCGCCCAGCCGCCCGACCCGCTGGAGGCGGCGGTAGGCCACGTCCGCCAGGAGCACAACCAAGGCGGCCAAAGCCAGGAAAGGCCACAGCCTGAGGGAAAGGTCCTTGTGGCCCGGAGCGGCCCGAAACAGGTCCTCGGCCCGGTCCGACGGCGACAGCACCCGGCCGCCGGTGAGCGCGGTCAGCCGCTTTAGCAGGGCCGTGTCCGTTCGTCCGGAAAGATACTCGTCGGTGTAAGGCAGGCCGAAGCCAAAGGTCTGGGAGCCGGCCGGACCCTTGCCGGCCCGGGAGACCAGGTTCAGATAATAGGCCCCGCTCTCCCGGGCCGGGAAATCGCCCTGGTACAGGCCGGGCGCGATCTGGGCCAGGCTGAAGGCCGCGTCGGTCTTGGATGGAAAGAGGACCGTGGCCGTCAGCGACAGGTCATTGGCGAAGCGGTTTCCACCTTCGATGACCTCGGCCGTGATCCGCGCCCGGCCGTTGGTCCGGGTCACGGTCGCGGTCATCTCCTCCGGCGTCTCCTTACGCCGTACCCAGGCCGTCATCTGGGCGGCCAGCTTTTCGAAATAGGGCCACTTGAGAATATCCCGGCCCCATCGGCCGCTCAGGTCAGAAGTGAAAGCCACGCTCCGCCCCAGCCCGTACCGCCAGACCGCCAGCAGCGGGCCTTCCGAGGTTTTCAGCAGCACGTCCGCGCCGGGTTTGGCATAGGTCACCACCTGCCCGTACACCGCCGGAATTTTTTCCAGGGGAATGCCGGCCAGCATCTCCCCGGACCCGGACGCCTCGACGGCCAAGGGCTGTTCGACGATGAGCTTTTGGGCGGCGATGCGGGTCTCGCCGGCAAAGATGCGGGGAATGTTCTCCGGGTTGTCGGTATAATAACTCCGGCCGCCGCCCCAGCGGGCGATGTCGCCCAGCAGCCGTTGGTCGGCGTCGCTGCCCACGGCCACGGTGGAAATCGAGACCTTTTGCCGCCGCATGTCGTTCACCAGGGTCTCGAAATCGGCTTTCTCGGTCAGACCGTCGGACAGCACGATGACATGCTTCTTGGCCGCCGGATTGGCCTTGAGCACCTGGAAGGCCTGTTTCAAAGCCGGGTACAGGTCGGTGCCGCCGCCCTCCTTGAGCGTGGACAGCCGGCGGGCGATCTCTGGGCGCTGATCGGCACGGACGATGGGCAGCAGCCATTCGTAAGCCGAATCAAAGGCCAGGATGCCCACCTTGTCCAAGGGGTTGAGCATCTCGACCGCGCTGAAGGCCGCGATCTTGGCCCCTTCCAGCTTGTTCTTGGTGGCGATGTTGCCGGCCATGCTGGCGGATTTGTCCAGGACCAGGACCAGCACCAAACCGGGCACGTCCACCGTGGTGGGCACGTCCATGAACACGGGCAGGGCCTCTTCCACGGGCGTCTTGAGGTAGCCGCCCGCGCCGAAACTCGAATCCCCGCCGATCATGATCAAGCCGCCGCCGATGTCCCGCGCGTACTCGCCCAGCCGTTCCAGCATCGAGGCGCTCATGGTCCGGGCCGAGACGTTGTCCAGGACGATGGCGCTGTAGTCCAGCAGGCCGTGGGTGAACTCGGGCAGGTCGGCCACGGCCCTCCGCTCGACCTCGATCCCCTGCCGCTTAAGAGCGCGAAGCAGCTCGGGCTCGCGCCGGTTCGCGCCGGTCAGATAGAGCACCTTGGGCCGGCGCGCGCCCTGGGTGAAGGCCAGGCCTTCGTTGTTCTGAAAGATCGCGTCACCCCGCGCCTGGACCACGGCCCGGTACAGATACAGGCCCGGCTCGGTCAGCCGATCCGTGAACAGAAAATCGTTCTTGCCGGCCCCAAGCGCGGCTTGGCGGTGTTCAAGCAGCGCGCCGTTTTTGAACAAGAGCAGATCGGCCGGGCCGTCAAAGGCGCTATGTACCACGGCCCGGATTTCAAAAGGCGTCTCCAGATCGATCCGGTCCGGGCTTATCAGCTTCTCCATATAGACTTCATACGGGCTGAACCAACCAGCCAGGGGCAGCGCGTCGATCTCGATCCCGAGCGACCGGGCCACGCCGGCCATCTCCAGGGCGTCGCCCCGGTTCTGATTGCCGTCGGTCAGCAGCACCACCCGGCTCTGCCCCTTGACCGGGAACCGACCCACGGCCAACCGTAGGGCCTCGGCCAGATCGGTCCCGCCGGTCTCGACCTCGGAACGCGGGGCCTCCAGCCGAAACGCGCGCGAAAAATCGCGCTCCAACGAAGCGGTCTCGCCGAAGACAATGAGTCCGGCCCGGTCCTCGCCCCGCATGCCACCAGCGGCCCGCGCCATGAAATCCATGGCTTCCCGTAGGCTTGGAGCCTGAACCGATTCCGAAACGTCCAACAGGAACAAAAGGTCCACCCGGTCCGAATCTTTGATCCAAGCCGGGTCGGCCAGGGCCAGCCCCAGAAGGAAGAAAAGCACACTCCGTAGAATGCCGATGCGAAGCCGATGACGACGGCCGAGCGGCGCGCGTTGGAAGCGAAGCATCAGCAGCCAGGCGGCCGGAATGAGCAGCCAGGTCAGCAGAAAGAGGGGTTTGAGGAAAACGATAGGCATGCGCGGCTTACCCTTCCCTCAGCCAGGCCAGCCACTCGAAGAGGAGCGAAAACGCGGCCAACAACAGACACAGGGTCCACAGCGCCGCCCGGGCCTGGACCGGCGCGGGTCCGGGGCCGGCGGCCTCGGCCTGACGCGGCGTTTCGTAGGACACGGGCTGGATGTCGGACTCGGCCTCGTTCAACAGGTTGACCGCGAACCGCCGCCAGCTCTCGCCTTCAATGACCGTGTAGATTCCAACCTCATCCGTATTGGCGTACTCGAAAGGATTGGACGAAGCCATCTGCTTGATCCAGAGGCCCGAGGGCCGACGGATGGAAAACTCCTGGGTGCCGGGGAGCAAGCGGACCACCAGAGGTTCCCCGGCAGTGAGGGACGGCATGGAAACGCGGAAGCGGTCCGGGTGCAGCCAGCTCAGGATGTTGCCCATGAGCACCGGGAAGGCCACCTTGAGCGGCAGGTCGGAGCGGAGCAGGTCGAAGCCCAGCCAGACCGCGCGGAGGTCGCCTTTTTCGTAGGCGAACAGAAGCGGCGTCTGCCGGGACTCGACCAGGGGTTTGAGGCCGCGCGGGGCCTCGGCGCGGACCGCGCTTTCGATGTTCACGCCCGTCAGGCTGAGGCCGGCCAGGAGCGGGCTTTTCTCGTCCCAGTCCACGATCCGGGGTTGGCGGACCTCCCCCCTTCCGCTGATGGGCACGTTCGGGGAAAAGGCCTGGATGAGCAGGTACGAGCCGGGCGGAGTCGAGGGCGGCGAGACGCGGTCCAGGATGACCACGTCGTGCCGGGCGGTCTGTTCGCGCCAGGACGAGGCGGCGATCTCCCGCACCGCGTTGACCTTGAGGTTGGGGTAGGCCGCAAGCAGCGTCTCCAAAAAATAATTGCCCGGCGAGACGAGCAGGACCCAGATGTCCTGGGCCTCGTTGAGCACGATCCAGGCCCGGTTGTCGGTCTCGAAATCGTCCTTGATCTCGAGCTTGGCCGCGGCAACGTGGGCGATGGGCCCGGCATAGGGAAAGAAGAGCCGCTTCTTTTCCCGAGGCTTCAGCCCGATGGTCTCGGCAGCGACCGTTTCGCTGTCCACTTCGACCAGCAGCGGGCAGAGCACCGGCGCGGGACTGAAGTTCATCACCTCGACCATGATCTGGTATTCGCCCTGTAGAGTTGGCGTCTGCCGGACCTCGAAGCGGACCAGGCCCACGTTCTTGCGGCCGGCCGCAACCAAGACCAACTGGACGCGCGGGTGCCCCTTGACCAAATCCTCGACCGAGCGGTCCGCGCCGTCGCTGACCAGATAGACGCGGCCCTCTTGCTCCGGGTCCAGAAAGGACAGGGCCAGCTCCAGGGATTTTTTCAGTTCACCCGGCGCGTCCGTGGGCCGGATACTTTCCACGGCCTGGCGGACGCGGCCCCGGTCCTGGGAATAGGCCAGCCGCACCACGGGCCTTGCCCCGGCCTCGATGACCATCATCCGCCGGCCGCGCGGCAGGGTGTCCACCAAGTCCAGAGCCGCCTTACGGGCCAGGTCGAACCGGCCGCCGGCCTGGCCATGGGCCTTCATGCTGGCGCTGACGTCCAGGACCAGCACCGCGTCCTGACCGATCCGGGCCGGCCGGGCCACCGTGGGCCGGGCCAAAGCCAGGGAGGCCAGGAGCACGGCCAGAATCTGAAGCAGGAGCGGAAGATTCCGCACGAACCGCGACAGGCCCCACCCGCCCTGCCTTTCCCGTTGCGCCTCCCGCCAGAGAAAGAGGTTGGTCACCTCCAGGGATCGGGGCTTGGGCCGGAGCGCGTGGATGAGGATCAGGACCGGGACGAGTCCGAGGAGCCAGAGAGCCTGGGGCTGGAGAAGCTGCATGTTCGCCCTCACCCGCGCTTCCGGCCGAAAATCCGGCCCGCGCTCAGGTAGCTGAGGAGAAATTCCTCGAAGGGCAGCCGCGTCTCGGCCAAGGCATAGTCCGCGCCGGTCTTGAGGCACGCGGCCCGGATGCCGGCCAGCCACTCGTCCGCCCGCCGGCGGTAGGCTTCGAGCAGGGCCGGGTCCAGGGTGAGCTTGCGCGTCTGGCCGGTCTCCATCTCGCGAAGGGTCGTCAGGCCCGAGGCCGTGGGCGCAATCTCTTCGGAGTCCAACACCTGGATGAGGGCCACGTCAAAACGGCGCTGGGCCAGGGCGGAAAGACCGGCCTCGCAGCCCTGGGGGTCCATGAGGTCGCTCAGGATGACCACCACCCCGGGCCGGCGCACGGTTTGGGCATAAGCGGACAGGCAGGCGGAAACGTCCGTCCGGCCTTCGGGTTTGAGACCGACCAGGTCCCGAATCAGGCCGGCGTAGGCCTGGCGGCCCCGCTCCGGCGGCCGGCCCGCCCGTAGCCCGTCGTCAAAGGTGTACAGGCCCACCCGGTCCAGATTGGCCAGGGCGATGTAGGCCAGGGCCGCGGCGATGCGCTGGGCGTGCAGGAACTTGTTGGGCCGGCCCGCGCCCATGGACCGGCTTCGGTCCAGCAGGACGTGGACGGTCAGGTCTTCCTCGGATTGGAACAGCTTGAGAAAGAGCCGGTCCAATCGACCATAGACGTTCCAGTCCACGTAGCGGAAGTCGTCGCCGGCCTGGTAGCGGCGGTAGTCCAGGAATTCGAGGCTGCCGCCGGATCGCCAGGAGCGGTGCTCGCCCTTGGCCGGGCCCTTGATCCCGCGCCTGGCCAGCATCCGAAGCTGCTCCAGCTTGCGCAGGAACTCCTCGTCCAGGAATTCGGCCATTTCGGGCGTGGCGGTCACGAACGCTCCCTCGACCCTCTCAGACACGCGTCCGCGTGGGCACGCCGTTGACCAGGTCGGTCACCACCGCGTCCGTGTCCACGCCCTCGGCCTCGCCGCGCAGGTTGAGCAGAATGCGGTGCCGGAGCGCGGGCAGGGCCACGGCCTGTACGTCATCGATCGAGGCGTTGTACCGTCCGTCGAACAGCGCGGCCGCCTTGGCCCCCAGGATCAAACTCTGCACGCCCCGCGGGCTGGCTCCGATGCGGACGAACTCCCGGGCCTTGGCCACGGCCAGCGGGTCGCCGGGATGGCTGGCCAGGACCAACCGGATGGCATAGGCCTTGACGTGCTCGGCCACGGGCACCTGCCGGATGAGCTGCTTCATTTCGAGGATGGTCTCGGCCATGACCACGGGTGCAAGCTCGGGCAAGGTCTCCTCGGTGGTCTTGTCCAGAATCTCGCCCAGTTCCTCGGCGCTGGGATAGGCGATCTTGAGCTTGAAAAAGAAGCGGTCCACCTGGGCCTCGGGCAGGGGGTAGGTGCCCTCCATTTCCAAGGGGTTCTGGGTGGCCAGGACAATGAAGGGCGGTTCCAGGGGATACTCCTTGCCGAAGACGGTCACCCTTTCCTCCTGCATGGCTTCCAGCAGGGCGGACTGGGTCTTGGGCGTGGCCCGGTTGATCTCGTCGGCCAGGATGATCTGACCGAAAATGGGGCCGGGGTAGAACTGGAAGAAGCGACGTCCCTCCTCGTCCTGGTTGACGATGTTCGTGCCCAGGATGTCGGCCGGCATGAGGTCGGGCGTGAACTGGATGCGCGAGTATTTGAGGTGCAGCACCCGGCCGAGGCTGCGCACGATCAGGGTCTTGCCCAGGCCGGGCACGCCCTCGATCAGGCCGTGTCCGCCGCAGAGCAGGCAGGTGAAGAGGTGCCGGAGCAGGTTCTCCTGCCCAACGATGACCTTTCGCATCTCGGTCATGACCCGTTCAAAGGTCGTCTGAACCAGATGGGCCTTTTCAATCCGGGCTGCGTCTTCCATGGTCGTCCTTTCCTCCTGTCGCCTCCCGGCCAAGTCCGATGGCCAGGAAATAATTTTTGATGTAGGCGCGAAAGGCCGGCGGGATGTCCTCGCGCCGCAGCGCCTCGGCCGCCGCCTTCTCGTAGGGCCGCAGCACCTCTTCTTCCGAGGCCCCGGCCCGAACCGGCGCGGGCAGAGAACGCACGTGGATACTGTAACGCTCGCCCTGGCCGGGAAGGCCGGCGTCAGGCTCGGGCTGCCGGGTGGTCCCTTTCAGTTCGGAGGGAGCCGTCTTTTCTTTCGAGGTTCCCACCCCGGCCACGTAAGGTGCATTGTCCTCGTTCTTTTCGGCCCGGTCGCCGGCCTGGTCCGTCGGAGTCTGGTCGCCGCCCTGGGCCGCGCCTTGCTTTTCTCCCGTGCTCGGAGCGGTCTTTTCGTCGGAACCCGGCGATGAGCCTTTACCTTCCGGTTGTCCTTGGGACCGATCCTCCCCCGAGGAACGTCCGCCGGCCGGGGCGTTCTCGGCCAAATCCAGCGGCCGGGCCTGCTCCGATTTGCCGGCGCCAAGGTCCTTCAAGGCCTCCTGGAGAAAGGCCTCCACTCGGCCGCTTTCCTCGATCTCGCCCAGGGATCGGGCCAACGAACCCGGCAGTTCGCCGCCGAAATAGGGTTCAAGTTGGGCCTGAACCTGGCGCACGTCCTCGGGCCGGACCTCCTGCTTTCCCAAGGGCCGAAGCTGGGCCATGGAAGCGCCCTCGGTGGGGGAAAGCTCGGCTTCGAGTCGCTGGACCTGGCCCAGCCGTTTTTCCTTGAGGGACTCCAGCATGTCGCCAAGCTGCTTAGTCAGCTCCTGGCGGTCCATCTTCTCGTTCTGCGCGGCCTCGGCCAGGTTCCTCAGCTTTTCGTAGGCCTCGGACGGGCGCTTTTCCTCTTTTGGTTGAGATGGCGCTTTCTTTTCGGGGCGGGCAAAGGCGGCCATCTTCTGGGACACGCGGCCGAGAAGCTGTTTCTCGGTGGATGTTTTCATGGACGGGCCGGGAAAGCTCACAAACAACACAACGACCAGGACAACGGCCAAGGCCGGGATAAGCAAATCGAACCGGGAAAAAGAGAACGGGAACCAGGACGGTTCCGGCGCGTCGGCCAATTGCCGCGCCGCGTCTTGGTAAAGCAGACCCACGAAGAGGGACTTCCGGCCGGCCCGGTGGCACTCGTAGGCCGTGCTCAGCCGGTCCTTGAGCCCCAAGCGTTGGTCGAGCCGTCGAAGCTCCTCCAGGACGCCCGGAAAGGTACGCAGGGTGTGCAGCGCGGCCAGGAGCGCGGCCAGGAGCACCAGTCCGACATGGGCGCTCCAACCGGCCCAGGCCAAGCCGAACAGCTTGACCAGCCCGATCTCGACCAGACCCAGGATCAGAGCCAGAAGCACGGCGGTCTTCAGCCCGCGCCGGACTTCTTGCATCAGGATCCGTCGCTTGAGGCGCGGGAGCAGTGCTTGGAAAGACGCGATCTCGACCATGCTCAACCGCCTCCTTGCCGACCCGCCGGGCCTCGGCGGACACGGACCTGCGCGGCCAGGATGAGGGCCAGCAGGACCGCCAGCGAGATCAGCAGGAAGCCGGCATAGCCGCCCAGGGTCGGTAGAAAATCCAGGGGTCGCCCCTCATGGAGAGCGTAAATTTGCAGCACCGGGTTGGCCGCCGGGAGCAGCAGGCCGGTGGCCAGCAGGTAAGCCAGCAGGAAGGCCCGCGTGGTCATATAGCCGAAACGGGTCCAGGCCCCGAAGTGGAGGTAGGTCAGAAAGCCGGCCAGGCGGCAAAGCAAGGCCGTGACCATAATAATGGATAGGCCCTGGCCCAGGCCGATCCAGGGAACGCCGGTCAGAGCCGCGGCCGCCAGGAGAAACGGCAGTTGCAGGCCCAGCAGAAACAGCGTGTGCAGGACGAAACCCGGCAGGCCGTAAGACAAAAAGTCCCGTTCCTCCTCGAAGGTCACCACCCGGCGGCGCTCGATCCGGGAGAAATAATCCCGGGGGTGGGCCTCGTTCGCGCCGCAGACCAGGCCCACGTAGCCGTTGATGAGCACGGCCGCGGTGAAAACGCCCAGGAAAGAGAGCGGCGTCTTGAGGCTGGCCACATAAGCCGGCAGATCGCGGTAGGGCCAAAAAAGCAGAAAGATCAGGGAGAGGACAAAGAGGCTGTTGAAGCTCATGCCCAGCATGGTGCGGGAGAAAAAGGGCGCCAAAGACCTGCCCTGGGCGTCGAACAGATACTCAGCCCGCATGATCCGTTCCCTGGCCATGCCCGGTCGCGGCGGTCCCGGACCTTTTCAGGGGAACCCGCCACTCCAAGAGCCGCACCACCGAACCGGAGGCGTCACCGGGCCGGACCGCGAGGCCGAGCGGGTCCTCGTCCAGCCAACCGTACAGCGCGACCGACTCGGGATGGGACCGGGATTTGACCGAAGACAAAATGAACTCGAAGGCCCACCGCTCGATCCGTTGTCGCAACCGTTCCTGATAGTCCGAGGCCGATGATTCGCTTTCCCGCTTCAAATCGGCCGTATCCAGGCCGCTTTCCAGCCGAAGCCGAGCCTGGCCCAGCCGCCGGACCAGCCGCCGGCCGGCCGGTACGTCTCCAAAATCGAACAAACGGCCGTCATAAGCGAGCCGCACCCCGCGAATCGCCCGGCCGGTCGGGTTGTCCACCGCGACTTCCAGCCCGGCGTCACCGAGCCGCGCCTCGGCCTTGAGGTCCAGATCGACCACGCCTCTCAGATAAAAAAACCTGTGGGACCAGGCCGGCATTCGGGCTTCGAGCGTCTGTCCGCCGGCTTCATCTGAAAGCACCTCGTCCTGCCGGGCCTGATCCGCGACCAGGGGCGCGCCCAGAGGACGGAGCGGAAAGCCCGCCCGGGCCAGATGGACGCGAAAGAACGTCGGCCGAACGGCATAGAGCCCCACCACGGCTTCAAGCCGGGCCGGGCGTCCGTCCTCCGGTATCATAACGTGGACGAAGCGGCTGTAACTGCGGCCGCGGTCCGCCTGCCGGGCGTAGAGCAGTCCGAGGCAGAGCAGGGAAAAGATCGCGGCCGCAAGCGGTAGGCCCAGGGCCAGCAGGCGTTGCCGGGTCCGGGTGTGCTCGATCCGGTGCAGCAGCAGGCCCACCAGGACCACATAGACTCCCAGGAACAGCGCCGTCCATATAAAGGAAGGGAATCCGGCCGGCAGTTCGGCCAGCATTTCCTTCTCCAGACCAGCGAGGGGCAGCGGCATCGGTCCGGGTCCGGCCGGGGGTTTCAAGCCGTACACCCGCTCCCAGAAGCGCGCCTGCCCGGCCCAGCGGGAAAAGGACGGCGCAAAGGGATCGAAGGCCAGGAAGATCACCCGTCCGTAGCCCAGGTCCTTTTGCAGGATCAAGGGCAGGCCGTCTTCCACGGCCAGGGGTTCCGCGCCCTGGATGGCGGCCCGCACCACCGGGGCCGGACCCGGTTGGGTCCAGGGCCGGCCGGCAAAGGCCGCCAGGGACTTGAGGGACGCCACTTGTTCAAGACCGCTCACGGTCAACGGCAGCAGTCTTTGGGCCTGGGGGCCGAGCAATGGCTCGTAGCGCCAGCCGCCGCAAAGGACCACGAACCCGCCGCCACGCACCCACTCGGCCAGGGCCGCGGCCTGGTCCTGGTCCAGCGCGGACAGGACGGCGGCTTCCATCAGGATCATGCCCACACCCTCGAAGCCGTACCAGGTCCGGGGCAGCAGCCGGGCCAGCGGGGCCAAGGGCACGCCTCCGGCCGGGAGCTGGCCGAAGAGGTCGGGCGAGATGCGCTCGCCCAGCACCAGAAAGAGCGGCTCGGTCACGTAATGGGGGCGGAGATTCACACTGCGCCTCAGCACCACGCGACCGCCGGATTTCACCCGCATGATCAGCGGATGGCTGAAGGCGTCGATCCTGAGGCTGAAGGCATAGGCTTTCCGGGTATGGGCGGGCAGGTCCACGGACGCGGCATGGGTCGTGGCATGAACGTTTTGGTAGTACTCGCTGCCGGTGGTGACCACCACTTCCAGCACACCGCGAAGCGGTGCGCCCTGATTTTCGAGAACCACGGTCAGGGGCGTCCAAGCCCCGAGCCGAAACCGGGAATCGAAGCCGAGCGTGTAATCGAGACCAAGCCCGGCGGCCCTAACTGGAAAAACGGAAAATAAAACGGGCGCGAAGCACAATAAAAAGAGCAAAAATCGTCCCCCGCGCCGCTGACCGACAGGTGTCCGCCCTTCCCTATTTTGCCTCGCCTTCATAAAATATCCCGGGTCCGACCGAAAAAAAGCCAAAAGAAAACTCGTGGTAAGAGTACCCGCGGCCTGGAAAATCGTCAATGGTCACGGCGCGGCCAGAACGATACCGGACGCCCCTGACCCGGCCCTGAAAATTTTCCTGGCATCGCCGGTCCGGGTTGAGGTAATATCTTTTGTTACCCGGAAAAGGCTCGCTCGCAGGGAGCGGGCATGCAAAAGAATCCCATCCGGAGGAGAAAGCGTATGGAAATCGACCTAGACCTTTTGCCGCCCGAGCAGCGCAAGGCCAAGCCTGCGCCCGATGATGACCTCCCCTTCGGGGACATCTACACCGACCATATGCTCATGGTCGATTACAAGGAGGGACAGGGCTGGTTCAACGCCCGCATCGTACCCTTCGCCGATATCTGTCTCAGCCCGGCGGCCATCACCATCCATTACGCGCAGTCCCTGTTCGAAGGCATGAAGTGCTACCGTCGCCAGGACAACGGCTTGCAGCTCTTCCGGCCCCGGGACAACTTCACCCGGCTCAACCAGACGGCCGAACGGATGTGCATGCCGCAGATCGATCGCGACTTCGCCCTGGCATCGCTGAAAAAACTGCTGGACATCGAACAAGACTGGGTGCCGAGCAGCCAGGGCTCTTCTTTGTATGTACGGCCGACCATGATGGCCACCGAGCCTCACCTGGGAGTCCGGCCCGGCAACGAATATCTCTACTTCGTCATCCTCTCGCCGGTGGGCGCCTACTACAAGACCGGATTCAACCCGGTCAAGATTCTGGTCTCGGACAAGTACAGCCGAGCCGCCCGGGGCGGAGTGGGCCACGTCAAGGCGGCCGGCAACTACGCGGCCAGCCTGTACGCGGCCCGGGAGGCCCAGGCCCAGGGGTTCACCCAGATTCTGTGGCTCGACGCGACCGAGCACAAATACGTGGAGGAACTGGGCACTTCCAATATGTTCTTCCTCTTCGAAGACACCGTGGTCACGCCCGAGTTGTCCGGCAGCATCCTGCCCGGCATCACCCGCTTGACCGTGCTGGACCTGGCCCGCGAGTGGGGGATGAAGGTCGAAGAACGCGCGGTGAGCATCGACGAGGTCATGACCCAGGCCAAGCAGGGAAAATTGACCGAGGCCTTTGCCTCGGGCACGGCCGTGGTCATCTCGCCGGTGTCGGAAATCCACTACAAGGAAGCGCACGTTCAGATCGGCGACGGCCAGACCGGTCCCCTGGCCCGGAAGCTGTTCGACGAGATCACGGGCATCCAGTACGGCACCAAGCCGGACACCCACGGTTGGGTGGAAAAGATCACCTAAACAAAAATTGCCAACAACCACCAAGGCCGGCGCATGCCGGCCTTTTTCATTGTTTCGTTTTCGCCTGGAAACAAGAAAATACGAGATTGCCACGTCGTTCATCGCGGTCCCCCCTGGCGTGACACCTCGAAATGGCAAGACAAGACCGAGGCCTGCCTGATACTCAAGAGATTTTGGGGACATGATCTAAAAGGTGACGGCGATGACCTTTTCCATGAGCACCAGGTCGTCCTCCTGCCGGACCATGTCCTCGTATTCCGGGTTGAGGGAGCGCAGGACGATCTTGTCGTCGCGGAACAGGACCATTTTCACCCAGGCGTTGAAGTTCTGATCCTTGAAGACCACGTAGTCGCCGTGCCGGATCTCGGCGCGGCTTTCGGGTTTGACATAGAGCGTGGCCCCGTCCTTGAGGTAGGGAAACATGGAGTTGCCCCGCACCCGCACGGCATAGATGCTGGAGGCCAGCTCCGGGTCCACGCCGGGCGGCAGCTCCACCTGCTCGAACCCGTTTCCCGGACCATAACCCGCGTCCGTCCACATGATGGGCTCACCGGCGCTGACGTAGCTGATGACCGGCACGGTGAAACGATAGGGCAGCGGTTCGCCCGAGACCACGTCCGTCTGGAAGAACGGATCGTCCTCCCAAGCCTCTCGTACGTGCTGCTCGATCTCCCGGACCACGGACCGAAAAGGTTCGTCCTGGATATGATCGGGGTCGGCGATGATCACCTTGAGTCCGCGCCTGAGCGCCTGGGCCAGCTTGGCCTCCTCCACGTCCGGGTGCAAGGCCTCGTCCGGCGGGCTGTCGATTTCGCCCCGGGCGCGGGCCTGGGAATAGGCCCGAAAGACCTTTTCGTAAATCCGCGTGACGTCATCCTCCTCGCCGTACCGCTCCTTGACCGCGGCCAGGAGAAAAAAGACCGGGTCCAGGTGGAGGTACTCGGCCATTTTGAGGATGATGCCGTCGGTGGGGATTTTGCCGAAGTTCTCCATATCAGCGATGTAAGTGCCGGTCACGCCGACGAGCTGGCCAAGGCGTTTTTGGGATAGGCCCAGCTCTTTTCTTTTGGTTTTGACGAGTTGGCCGAAGGAAGGGTTCATGCCGGGCCCCCTGGGCTTGGGATATGCCTTGATGCTGCCATTTGCCCCATTATATACAACAAACAGCTATTTGCAAGTAAAAAGCGCAAGGCGGCCCAAAAAAGCCTTGACAGCAAACAACAGTTGTTGTATTCCGGTAAAAGGTGGGCTACTGGAAAAGGACGTGAGTCCGCCCTTGCAGACGGCCGACCGGCTTCCATGCGAATTAAGTATTCGAACTCACAAATTTCTAATGAACCGACCGATTGGTTGCCCAGATGAACGGCGAGGAGATTCCCATGGCCCCATTCACGTCTGCCCGACCGATGGCTTCAGTTTGCACCGTGAACCTGCGCTCCTCCGCGAGGCCGACCCGCACAGGCGACCGCCCGCCGCAGCTCAGGACCCTGCCCTGAACAGGCCAAAGGAGAACGCCCATGATGGTCATTCATGTGGAAGTGGCGCGGGGTTGGAAGGCGATAGCGCACATGATCGGCGGGTCCATTTCCACGGCCCAGCGGTTGAGCCGTCGGCAGGGGCTGCCTGTCCTTTATGAAGGACCCACCCCCACCTTGGACACCAAGGCCTACCTTGAATGGCGGGAAGGTCTCATCGCGAAAAAAAGGAACACGGCCGGCCGAAAGCGCGCCGTTTCCGAACCCACATCGCTGGCACGGACGTCCTAGAAACGCGGCGGACCGTTCGCCTGGCCCTGGGGCAGGCGCGCGGCCGCCGCGACTTTTGATTGATACCGGGCTCAGCCGCCCATGGGGCCTCGGCCCTGGCCTTGACCGGGCTGTCTGTCGCCCCGTCTCTCCCAGGCTTTAAGCAGCCAGGCCTTTTTCATCTCTTTCAGTTGGGCCGTTTGGGCCGGGGTGAAGACCTTGGCCAGCTCCCGGCGGGTCTTGATCCATTCGACCCAGTACCCGCTCCGGCTGGCCGAGCGGGCGTTCATGACCTTTTCCACGGCCGCGTAATCGGGTTGGTCCGTGTCCAGGAGTTTCTTCAGGTCAAGGCCCAGTTTGGCGTTCTGGGTCCACATGTCCATCCGTTTTTCTTCCAGGGCAAAAGAAAGGGTTTTGATCTTGGCCAGTTGCTCGTCGGTCAGTTGAAGGCGGTCTTGCAGATGCTTCATCAGATAGTAGGTCCGAAGCGGGGACCAATTCCTGTGTCCGGGCCGGGACAGGCCTTGGGGACCGCCCATTTCCCGGGCCAAAGCCGGCGCGGCGGCCAGGGCCAGAACCAAAAGGCCGATAACGAACAAACGCTTTTTCATGGTTGCACCTCCGGTCTTTGAATCGTTTTCACCTGCTCTTTAGTCGCCGGAGCAGGACCCAAAGTTACACCCGGCCCCCGGCGGCTTCGGCCAAAGAAACCACGCGCCCGAGAGGCGGTCTCGGGTCTCGACAAAACAGAAATTGCTTTTCAGATATAGCGCTTGCCCGAGGATTTGGGCGGAGACGGCCGGCGTTCTTTGCGGACGAACATCTGGCAGGGCAGGCCCGAGGCATTCGCCACCACGCGCCAGGGGATGTCCCGGGACCTGAAGTTCATGGCCTGACAGATATAGGGCCAGTCCGGGTTCCAGGAAATCTTGAAAAAGCGGCAATGGTGGCAGTTCGGTCGTTCCACGTGGCTTGTCCTGAACGGGTATATTTTCAGAATAACAGGAAGGCCGCCGTCTGGCAAGATCGCGGACGGGCTGATCCAGGGGGGCTTGGCCGGGACAAACCCGGCGCCCTCCGAGACTAACTTGTCGAACCCATATGCAAAAAGGGCGGCCGTCCAGGGCGAGGCGGTCACTTTTTTCCTTGATTTACCCGCCTCTCTGATGATAAGTTCAGGGCATTATTATAGTCTCATGCCGAAAGGCGTGCCTTCACGGGAGACGGTCGATCCAAGTCCGGGGTCCCGTCGGGCGGCATCATAGACGAAAGCGAAACGAGGCGGGTCACATGGCAGACAAAGCGTACTGGAAACTGGCGGTTCTGATCCTGGTCCTGGTCTTCGGTTTCAGTGCGGCCGCCTGGGCTTACGACGACGGGGACATTGTCTGGTCCTACCAAACCGGTGGAGCCTTGCCCAACATCAACTCGTCCCCGGCCATCGGACCCACGGGTGCGATTCTCGTCGGAGCCGACGACGGCAAGCTGTACGCCTTGAATCCGGACGGAACCTTGCTCTGGTCCTACACGCCGGCGCTGCCCTTCCAGGTTTTTTCCTCACCGACCGTAGGCAATGACGGCACGATCTATTTCGGGTCCTTTAACAATCTGATCGCCCTCTGGCCGGACGGTACGCTGAAATGGACGTTCCCCACGGGGGACATCATTTCCTCCTCGCCGTCCATCGCCACCGACGGCATCATCTACGTGGGCTCGGGCGACGGCAAGCTGTACGCCATAACCCCGGACGGAAGCGCGGCCTGGGTCTCTCCGTTCGTCACGGGCGGCGCCATCTCCTCCTCGCCGGCCATCGCCGAAGACGGGACGATCTATGTGGGCTCGGCCGACAACAAGCTTTATGCCATCCACCCGGACGGCACCCTGTACTGGCAATACCTGACCGGCGGAGACGTGGACTCCTCGCCGGCCATCGCCGCGGACGGCACCATTTACGTGGGGAGCAACGACGCCAAGCTGTACGCCTTTGCTCCGACCGGGGGAGCGCCGCTGTGGACGTTCACCGCCGGCGGGGCGATCGGCTCCTCGCCGGTCATTGACTCCAGCGGACGCATCTGTTTCGGGGCGAACGACGGACAGCTCTATGTCGTGGACCCGACCACCCACCTGACCGTGGCTCCCTTCCCCTACGGCACCGGCGGAGACGCGATCTCGGGATCGCCGGCCATCGCCGCCGACGGGACGATCTACGTGGGCACCTTCGGCGCCGGAGCGAGCTACCTTTTCGCCTTCACGGCCGCGGGCTCGCTGAAATGGACTGTCCCCATCGGCGTGGCCAATTCGTCGCCCATCATCGGCATGGACGGCCGGGTGTATGTCGGCTCCACCGACGGCAAGCTCTACAGCATCTACGCCACCGGCGGCGCCCCGCAATTTTGTTGGCCCCTGTTCAAGCGCGACGCCTTCCACACCGGCGACGTGGTGCCGCTCATCGGTCAAACCATACCCGAGCTTACGGAACTGGACGTGGCGGTGAACGCCCCGATAACGGCCTTCTTCTCCGTGCCCATGAACCCGGCCACGTTCACCATTGACTCTTACCTCGTCCATGACGGCATTCGATACATCTCCGGAACCGTGAACTACGACATCAACACCCGCGCCGCCGTCTTCACGCCGGACGCGAACCTGACCTACGGCGCCGAGTACACAGTCACCATCACCGCGGACGCGACCGACACCCACGGCATACCCATCGCCAGCGATTATGTCTGGACCTTCACCGCGATCCCGCGCTACACCATCACCGCCCAGGCCGGAGCGAACGGCTCCATCTCCCCGGCCGGCAACACCCTGGTGGTCAAAGGCAATGGTCAGCACTACACCATCACCCCCAACGCCAACCACCACGTCCAGGACGTCGAGGTGGACGGCTGCTCCATGGGGGCCGTGACCGACTACGAGTTTACCGACGTGACCGAGAATCACGTCATCGTGGCCACCTTCGCCATCGATACGTTTGCCATTTCTCCTTTTTACTCCGAGGGCGGTGTGATCACACCGGGCGGCGACCAGACCGTGGCTTACGGCGGCGATATCGACTTCACCATTCAGGCCGATCCGAACTATCACCTCTCCGAACTGACCGTGAACGATTCGCCCGTGGGCCTGACCGACCTTTACCAGTTCACCAACGTCACCCAGAATTACACCCTCAACGCGATTTTCGAGATCGACACCTACACCATCACGCCCGATGTCGGGGACAACGGTTCCATCTCCCCGGACGGCCCGCTGATTGTCGAATACGGGTCCACGCCGACCTTCACCCTGACCCCGGACCTGGGCTACCATCTGACCCAGCTTCTGGTGGACGGCACACCGGTGCCCTTGACCAACGTGTACACGTTTGATCCGGTCACGGCCGCCCATACCATTCACGCCGAGTTCGGCAACCAGGCTCCGGTGGCCAACGCCGGGCCGGACCAGATTGTCTATGAGGGCCAGACCGTCTTCCTGAACGCCCGGGGGTCCACCGACGCGGACGGGGACGCCAAGACCTATTTCTGGTCCCAGCTTCTGCCCGGGGCAAACGCGGTCGTGTTGTCCAGCTCCGTGTCCTCCAGTCCGACCTTCATTGCTCCGTCCGTGGACGCGGACACGGTTCTCACCTTCGAGGTGGAAGTTTCGGACCCGGCGGGCGCGTCCACCACGGACACGGTGACGGTCACCGTGCGCGACAATGGACTGGCCGGTTTCCCGCTCGATACCGCGACCCTGATCAGTTCCACGGGCCGGCCGGTGGGATTGGCCGTGAACGCGGGCCTCGGGGTGAGCGCCGACCTGGTCAGCATTCTGCCCGTGTCGCCGGACGGCATCCCGGACGCGGCGGGCAAGCCCGACCTGCTGCCCTATGGCGTATTCGAACTGATGGTCAACGTGGACCCGGCCGGGAGCTCGGTGCTGGTCACCTTCTACTTCCCGAACCCGCTGCCGCCCGGATTTGTCTGGTACAAGTACCAAGGTCCACCGCCGGGATGGGTTGATTTCAGCGCCCACGTCACCTACAACGCCGATCGCACCCAGGCCACCGTTACCTTGACCGACGGCGGAGCCGGCGACGCGGACGGCGCGGCCAACGGCGTCATCGTCGATCCCTCGGGGCCGGCCTTCATCCCGACCGCCCAAGAGCTCGCGGTTGACCTGCGCGGCGGAGAAGACGTCTCGGCCTACAAGATCGTGGCCGTGCCCCTGACCCTGGCCAACACCGACGCGGTCACCTTCTTCAACAGCCAGATCGGGGGCTACAACACCGCCCAGGTGCGCATCTTCGGCTGGAACGCGGCCAACCAGAGCTTCCAGGAATTCCCGAATCTGAGCGCGTTGACGCCGGGCGCCTCGGCATGGATCATTTCCCGCGCGGACTTCCAGTTGACCATCAACGGCACGAGCACCGCGGTGTCCGAAGGGCCTCTCGAAAGCCTCGGCTTCGGCGTGGCCATTGAGGAAGGCTGGAACCTGATCGGCAATCCCTTCGGCTACGAAATCGAGGTGGCGCGGATTGTGGTGGCCCAAGGCGCCGAGGCCGCGGAGCTGACCAGCGCCGACAACCACCTCACCCAGCCCGTCTTCTGGGTTTGGAGAGATGGACAGTATGTCCAGGCCACGGCCCTGCTGCCCGGTGAGGGCGGCTGGCTGCTGAAATACACCCCCGGCCAAGGCACGGCCTTCTTCAACGCCGCGCAGGTCGAAGCGGCAGCCGCGGCGCGCGAAGCGTCCTCGGTACGCGAGGACCTGGAGCAACCTCCGTCTCCGCCGCAGACCCTGTCCGGAGACCAAAGCGGTTCCTCGGGCGGCGGCGCCGGCGGCGGCTGTTTCGTGACCAGCGCGGGCCGGCCCGACCGGCCGTGGGTCGCGGTCTTGCTGTTGCTCTTGGCGGTGCTGGCCGGCGCGGCTTCGGTCGGCCGTCAAAGGCGGTCCTGAGAAATCCGTTCGCCTGAGACGATCCGGGTGACCGAAGCCGAACGTAACGTAAGGATGGGACAGTTGAGATGACGATGAAACGTGCTGTGGTCTTCGCCAGCCTGCTCTTCCTGGCCTGTATTCTGGTTTGGCCCTCCCTTTCGTCAGCCGCCACCCAGCGGGTGGGAACCGTGACCAAAATCGAGGGTCCGGCCTTTGTCACCCGTCAGGGACAGAACCGGGCCCTGCGGCTCCGGCTGGGCGCCCCTATTCACCTGTACGACCGCGTCAAGTCGGAAAGGAACGCCAAGGTCCGCATCACCTTCATCGACCAAAGCATCATCTCCGTGGGGTCCAGCAGCGCCCTGATCATCAACGAGTACGTCTTCCGGCCTCAGCAGCAGGAGCGTTCCTCGGGGCTGCGTCTCCTTTGGGGCAAAGTCAAGTGCTACGTCAACGACTTCACCGGCTACCGCAACCGGAAGTTCAACGTCTCGACCAACACCTCGATCGTGGGGGTGCGCGGGACCGTCTTCCTGGTCTGGATCGTGGACAACCAGATCACCCGGGTGGCGTCCTTCAAGAACGAGGTTGAAGTACGGGGCGTTTTCGACACCTCGCAGTTCGTGGTGGTCGAACCGAACATGATCACCGACATCCTGGCCGGCCAGACGCCTGGAAAACCGGTGCTCATGACCGCCGAGCAGCTTCAGGAACTTCAAGATGGTCTGCTCAACGAAGACCAGGTGGACATGAGCGGGCAGCAGACCACGCCCGCCACCCAGGAAACCGGGGAAGAGACGACCGGCACCACCTCATCCTCTTCGTCGTCCTCCTCCTCTTCCACGAATACCACGACCACGACCACGTCAACCACCACCAGCACCTCGACCACCACCACCACGACCACCACCAATCCGGTGCTGCCTCTGCCGCCGACCGTTCCGTCCCAAGTGCCGGCTCGCACGCCCTTGCCCCAGTGGCCGGGCGAGCCTCAATAGCGGACCCGGGCCGGCAACGGCTCCATAAGACGGAGAAAAAATTAAAAAATTCATTCCATGTCGCACCCTGCCCGGCCGGACTTTCCGGCCGGGCTTTTTTGTGCGGCCTTTGCGGCCGGAGGGAAAAAAGATAAATCACCCCCTCGAATCACCCGTTCGGGTGATGACATTGGCCGAGAATCTCATAAAATGCACTCACGATTGAGATTCAATCTCCCTTCTATATTTGGTCGATAGATCATACCCCGCTTATTTTCCTGCCGGAGCCCCGATCGCAGCCCGTTCTTGGGCACAAATCGGTCGGGGCTCCCTCCCTCACTTTACACCCGTCGCCTAATCGCCGGTTCCCGGGGTAGAGCGCGAAAAAGTTTATCTTGCCCATCGGATTTGCTATACTGCCTGGAAAGCACATTGATCCCAAAAGAGGAGGGGGCCATGGGGCTACTGAAACGCATCCTTGGAATCTGCGAGACCCAGCCGCCGGCCGACGCCGGATGCTGGCAGGTCAAGGAGGGGCAGGTGGAGATCGAGCTGGCCCGGGCGCCCGAGCTGTCCGCGCCGGGCGGGGCTGTTCGTTTGGAAGGGCAAGGTCTGCCCATGCGGGTGCTGGTGGTGCACGGCCCGGACAACCGCTATCTGGCCTTTCACAACAAATGCACCCACGGCGGACGTCGGATCGACCCCCTGCCGGGAACGGATCAGGTCCGCTGCTGCAGCGTCTCCAAATCGACGTTCGACTATGAGGGGCGGGTCGTCTCCGGACCGGCCAAGGGGCCGCTGACGCCCTTCCCGGTCACGGCCGAGGGAGGCGCGCTGCGCATCGCCATTTCGTAAAGAGAAAAAGGAAACATGACTTATGGTTGAAAACACATGCCGGCTGTCCGGTCTGCGTGTGGACCGCGAAGGTGAAGCCTTTACCGTCTGTTGGGACGCGCCGGACAACACCTGCGTGACCATTTTTACCGGGGCGTCGCCCGAGACCATTGACCGGAACCGTCCGCTGGTCGAGGTGCGGGAGGGCCGGGCCGCGACCATCACCGGGCTGGACCCCACGCTAAGGCACTATTTCGAGGTCGTTCCCCAGGACGGGCCGGCGGCCATCACGGCCAAGCGCCGCGTGCGGCTTCAAGGCTCGGTCAATTTCCGGGACCTGGGCGGTTACGAAACCGCGGACGGCCGGCGGGTCAAATGGGGCCACATCTTCCGCTCGGACAGCCTGGCCCGGCTCACGGACAACGACCTGGAGCGGCTCAGGCGGTTGGGGCTGAAGGTGGTCTGCGACCTTCGCAGCCCGAACGAGGCCGCCAATCAGCCGGACCGGCTCCCGGACGAATCCGTTGAGTACCTGCACCTGCCGGTTTTTGACGGCGCCTTCGACCCAGTGGCCTCCCAAAAGCGCCTCATGGAGGGCGACACCGACTGGTTGAACGACGATTTCATGACCCACGGTTACATCCGCAACGTGGACAAGCACCCCGAAACCTGGGGCACGGTCCTGCACCGCCTGGCCGAACCCCGGCACCGACCCCTGGTCTTCCACTGCACCGGCGGCAAGGACCGGGCCGGCACCTGCGCCGCCCTGATCCTCTTGGCCCTGGGCGTGCCCGAGGAGACCGTGATCTACGACCACGGCCTGTCCAACGTCTATATCGCCGACATCCTCGACCGCTTGAACGAAAACATGCGCAAGCGGGGCCTGGACCCGGAAAAGCTGAAGCCCTGGTTCACCGCGCCCAAGGTCTGCATCACCGGCCTGCTCGACCATTTGCACGCCGCCTACGGCGGTCCCGAGGCCTATCTTCGCGAGCACGTGAAACTCAGCGACGAAACGATCCAGTCCCTGCGGGATCAGCTCCTGGAATAGCCGACAAGGCCGGGGCGGGAAAGACCGGAGCGTTTCCCCTGCCCCGGCCAACGCTGGGGAATGCTTACCTTTTTTTTCAGCCGGCCCGGCCGCCAGCGCTTGACACGGCCAAGACTTTTGGACAGAATTTGGTTTAAATCCTTATCCTTATCCAGCGCGCCGGCCGATATGTTTTCCAGACGGGCACGCAAGGAAGCCTGAATACCGCGACGCGCCTCAGTTTCTTACGAGGCGGATTTGGAGAAGGCATGTTTTTCTCCCCAAACATTTTCGGATGGCTAACGGCGGGGCCCCTGCCCGCGCCGCGCGCCGCCTCGGTCAGCCCGTACCTCAGGAAGGTGCAACAGACCTTCCAGACCGTGGACCTCAGCCAAAACATGGAAAGGTTTCTACTGATCTTTGGCGTGATTGCGGCCCTGCTTCTCTTTCTGCTGGTGCTGCGCCGGATTCTCAAGCAGACCCAGACCCTGCTGGCCAACCCCAACATGGACCGCGTCGTCCACCCCCGCCAGATCCGAGGCATCATCCGTCGCTCCATCGACCTGAGAGGCGTGTACGACCTCGAGGTGTACGACCCGAGCTACCGCCAAATCTACAAGTGCATGCCCCTGGGACTGAACAGCGAGGGGCAGATCGAAATGGACGTCAGCGCCTACACCGACCCCAACCTGGACTTCGCGGACAAACGGGTCCGGGTCGCCTTTCGCATGGCCCGGCGCGGCCGGCAGGAGTTTTACAATTTCGAGACCCAGTCCCGGGGCATCGGATACACCACCACGCGCGGGTATCGGGAAAAGGCCATCCGGCTGGAAATACCCGAGCTGATCACCCTGGGCCAGAAACGGCGCTTCGTCCGGGTCGAACCGCGCGGTCCGTTCGCCATCAGTCTCAACATCGTCCGGCCGTCCTCGCCCAAGGAACTGATCCCGCTCAAGCAGATGAAGCTTTTGGCCAAGGCCGAGGTCGAGGACATCAGCATCGGAGGGATCAAGGCCAAGCTGGTTCGTCAGATGACCAAGTTGGACCTCAGGCCCAACGACATCATCTACCTGCACTTCAATCTTCCGGTCCGGGAGCTGGGCCTGGAAAACATGCCCGCGGACTTCTTCTTGGCCGCCAGTGTCGTGGCCTGCGAGACTCCACCGGACGCGCCATCCAGCCAAAAACAGCTCCGGCTCATGTTCGTCGAACGCGGGTCCCTGAACGCGGTCTCCCGAAGCGTCTCCTTCCGGCCCGCGACCTGGATGTCCTTCGAAGACCTCTCCCACTGGATTCAGGCCTACCAGCGCTTTCTGCTCAAGGAGGCGCGGGACACGGCCTCCCGGCCCGAGGCGCTGTTCAACATCTATGCCGCCCCGAACGGGGCCGGGTCCGGAACCGAAGGGTCCGATGGGGATGCGCCGAACCCGTCGGAACCCATGGTGGACTGAAGCTTGCCGGGAAATCCATCCTCCTGGTTCCGTACGTCGCGTTGACAGCCGGGCCGCTTGATCCTATACTCGACCCATCGCTTTCACGCGCCGGAAAGGCGGCATGGCCAACCTGCACCAAATCAATATCGGCTTCAGCCCGGTCGAGGACCGGCTGCTCATGCGCATACTGACCCGCAGCGAGAACGGAAACGCCGAGTTCCGCTTCTGGCTGACCCGCCGCTTCACCCGCCTCTTCTGGCAAGTCCTGGAACAGGTGCGGGAAGCCTTCGTGGCCCAGGACCCCCGCGTCTCGCCGGACAGCCGCGAGGCCCTCAAGCAATTCCAGCAGGAAGCGGCCCTGGAAAAGGCCGACTTCACCACGCCCTATCAGCAGGAGGCGGCCGACACCCCCCTGGGGCCGGACCCCATCCTCGTCACCAAGCTGAAACTCACGCCCCAGGGACAGGGACTCCACACCTTGAGCCTGCTGCCGGCCCAGGGCCAGGGCATCAACCTGACCGTGGACCTGAACATCGTCCACCTCATCCGCAAGCTCTTGGTCGAAGCCGTTCAAAAAGCCGAGTGGGACCTCGCCTTCAACCTCGCGCCGCCCGCGCAAAACGTGATCCTGGACGCCCCACAAACGATCAACTAAATGAGGAATGTGAATAAAACCATAAACCACGAAATACACGAAAGCCACGAACAGTGATTCTTGGTTTGTGTGTTTCGTGTATTTCGTGGTTAGACTCTTCGCCTTTCATTCATCATTCATCCCGCTTGCTCTCCGCCAAGGCGGAGGCAAGCTGCCTCATAACTCATCATTCTCTTCAGAGGTGACTCCATGAACGAGCTACTTGAACTCAGCCTGATCGACCTGACCTCCCGGATCAAAAGCCGCGCCTGCTCGCCCGTGGAACTCATGGAGGCCGTGCTGGCCCGGATCGACGAAACCCACGGGGACCTGAACGCGGTCGTGGCGATGCGGGACCGCGAGACCCTGTTGGCCGAGGCCCGGGAAGCCGAAAAACGGGCGGCCAGCGGCCAGGCCCGGCCGCTCGAAGGCGTGCCCCTGGGCGTGAAAGACCTGGACGACGTGGCCGGCCTGGTCACCTCGCTCGGCTCCCTGCCCTACAAGGACCACGTGGCCGAGCGGGACTCGGTCCTGGTCGAGCGTCTGAAAGCGGCCGGGGCCATTGCCATCGGCAAGACCAACGCGCCCGAGTTCGGCTACACGGCCATCACCAAGAACCTGGTTTACGGCGTCACCCGGTCGCCCTGGAACCTGGAACGAACCCCGGGCGGCTCCAGCGGCGGGTCGTCCGCGGCCCTGACCGGCTGCGTCCTGCCCCTGGTCACGGCCAGCGACGGGGGAGGCTCGATCCGCATCCCGGCCAGTTTCACCGGCGCCTTCGGGTTGAAACCGACCTTCGGCCGCATCCCGCGCGCCCCCCTGCCCCTGTGGTATTACGGCGACACCACGGTCCTGGGGCCCTTGACCAAGACCGTCGAGGACGCGGCCCTCTACCTCGACCAGGTCGTGGGCCCCTCGCCCCTGGACTTCTCCAGCCTGCCCCACCCGGGCATCTCCTATCTGAACGCGGTACGGGCCGGCCTCGATCAGAAGCTCAAAATCGGCTTCTCCCCGGACCTGGGATACGCCGTGGTTCAGTCCGACGTGGCCGCGGCCGTGGAAGAAGGAGCCAAGGTCTTTGAAAAGCTGGGACACCGCCTGGAAACCGTGCCCGGCGGACCTCCCCAGGCCGGCCTGGAATGGGGGCTGCTTGGCTCCTTCGAAATCGCCGCCGAGATTTATCCCCTGCTGGCCGAGCATGAGGCCGAGTTCGGCCGGACCTTCCTGGCCGGGGTCAAACAGACCATGACCGTCACGGCCGAGGCCTGGGGCCGGGCCGCCCGCAAGCGCACGGCCATCAACGACTGGAGCACCGGGATTTTCGAGCGCTACGATCTGTTGATCACCCCGACCGTGCCCTACGACCCGCCGCCGGCTCAGGGGCCGTTCCCCGAAAAGGTCGAGGGCCGTTTGCAACCGCCGGCCGGCGTGGCCTCCTTCACCATCCCCTTTAATTTGACCGGCCACCCGGCGGCCACGGTCCGAGCCGGCCTGTCCAAGACCAGGCTGCCCATGGGCCTGCAGATCGTGGGCCCCAGGTTCCGGGAGGACCTGGTCCTCCAGGCCGCCCGCGTCTTCGAGATCGAGCGGCCCTGGCACCCGCATTGGCCGGGAGAGTGGCAATGATGAGTGATGAAATAAATTGGTATTTTAGTCTTTCCTTTACTACACTAATTTCACCCAGATGAAAGGCTATCTCAAATGGAAGCAGCAACATGGGTATTAGCCGTATTTACCGGCGTTCTTGCAATATCAACGATTGCATACACAATTGTTGCTTATAAACTTCACAAAGGGTCAGCAAAACAAGCCGATGCCTTGGAAAAACAGGTAGGAGCGTTAGAGCAATTAACAAAGGCCGTATTGGAGATCCCGATAGTAGCTAATAGACTCGATACATTGCGACAGGCTTCCGAGAATCAAAACAGGCAACCACCGGTTAGTTCAGCGCAGCAAAGAGCCGTTACCGGGAAAAAGACGCCAATAGAGTAAAATCTTCAAAGGAAACAATATGTTAGATAACTAACTCTTTTCATTCTATAGATCAAAGCTGAAACGAGCAAAATATTACGCTGTAGTTTAAAGTCATTGCGAGGAGTCAGCCATCTTGCGCTCTAGCGCAAGATGGCTGACGACGCGGCAATCTCTGGTTTTTAATATGGCAAAACAATTCTATGTCTACATTATGACCAATAAGTCTAATCGTGTCCTCTATACAGGAATTACGAACAATATAATTCGACGGGTTTCAGAACATCGGGAGAAACGGGGATCTTCTTTCACGACCCGATATTGTGTTGATAAATTGGTTTATTTCGAGGTGTTTCAGCATATTACTGAAGCCATTGAACGCGAGAAGCAGATAAAATCCGGCTCAAGGAATAAGAAAATCGCATTGATTGAAAAAATAAACCTCAAATGGAAGGATTTATATGATGAAATATGCCAGTAAATCCTGAAGATGAGAGATTGCCGCGTCGCTTCGCTCCTCGCAATGACGGGACGTGGCTTTTTCTCATTCCAAAACTCTGCCCTGGAACGAGGGAAAAGTACCAGGCAAAATTGCAGGGGCGACGCATGCGTCGCCCGCTTTATTTGAGCACTCGCTCCCTGAGCGAATCGGTTTATTAGGTGAAAAAAATGAATGAGGGGTGATGAATTTTGACTTTGGGGCCTTTGTCTTTCACTCGTCATTCATCATTTCCCTCAGCTGCCTTCCAGAAACTTCCTCGGTCCGACCACGCACAAACGGTCGATGACCTTTTGGGAGACGCCCATTTCCAGAAGCTCGGGGAAGACCGACTTTTTCATGTACAAGTAGCCGTAGGGGTTGGCCTTGAGCCGGTCCTCTTTGGAGATCATGGGGTGTTCGGCCTCGACCCAGACGGTGATGTGGTCGTGCGATGGGCAGAGCCTGTCCGCGTGGCCGGCGTCGATGAGGGCCTTGAGCGTGCGGGTGCGGGCCGTGGGGCTGACCAGGCGGCCGGGGTAGCGGTCCAGGCCGAGGTAGCAGCCCTGGTCCAGGAGTTTGAGCAAATACTCGACGTCGGTGGTGTCGTTGCAGTGGTCGATTTTGACCCGGCTGAGCGGCACGTTCTCCTGCTTGAGGATGGCCAGTTGTTCGAAGGCCACGCGGCCGGGCGCGTAGGAGTGCAGCACGATGGGCGTGCCGGTCCGGTGATGTGCCCGGGCCACGGCCCGAAGCACGGTCTCGGCCCCGGTCGTGACCCCGCCCAGGTCGCTGGCCGATTTAAGCAGCCCGGCCTTGATGTCCGTGCCGGCGATGCCTTTTTCGATCTCGCGGACGAACAGGTCGGCCAGTTGGTCGGCCGAGACGCCTTCGAACCAGCGGGGGTAGTCCAGCCACCAGCCCGTGCTGGCGATGATGTTCACGCCGCTCCTCAGCGCCGCGTCGGCCAGGAACTCCACGTTGCGGCCCAGGTCAAGCGTGGTCAGGTCCACGATGGTGTCCACCCCGCCGGCCTTGGCCGCCTTGAGGCTGGTCACGGCCCGTTCCAAGGGGTCCGGCCCGAGCAGCTCGGGGTAGTCGCGAAGGGTTGCCGGGGGCGATACCAAGAGGTGTTCGTGCATCAGGGTGAAACCCAGGTTGGATGTATCCAACGGGCCGAGAACCGAGGGAATTTGGGGCATGTGCAACGCTCCTTTACCAAAGAAGTTTCATCTCGTCTGATTCAATAAAATTTAAGTATAACGAGACGCGGTTCAAGCTGTCAACGCGGACCAGGCCCACCCGATCTCCCGGTCGAATCAGGGTTGACACTCTATGCCGTTTTCCCTATACTCAAGGCATCTTACAGAGCTTTCACCCCGCATCATCACAACGCTTCGACTCAAAGGAGCCCCCGCCATGGCCCGCGCGCTCAACGGTCTCGAATTTATTGTCGGCATTCCCTCCTACATGGAGGCCGATTCCATCGGGTACGTTACCCAGCAGGTGGATCAGGGCCTCACCCAGTACCTGGGCAACCTGAACACGCTCATCGTCAACGTGGACAACCATAGCCCGGACAACACCCGGGAAGCCTTTCTCCGCACCGAAACCCAGACGCCCAAGCATTACATCTCGACGCCCAAGGGCGTGCGGGGCAAGGGCAACAATTTCCTCAACCTGTTCCGGCTGACCCGAAAAAACGCGGAGACGCTTAAAGGCGTGGTCGTGGTGGACGCGGACCTTGAGTCCATCACGCCGGAGTGGGTCCGGTATCTGGCCGAACCGCTGCTCCTGGGCTACGACTTTGTCCTGCCCTACTACTCCCGGCACCAGTTCGACGGCAGCATCACCAACCACATCTGTTTCCCGCTCCTGTACGGTCTCTTGGGAAGGAACATCCGGCAGCCCATCGGCGGGGAATTCGGATTTTCCCCGGCCATGGCCAAATACTGGCTGGATAAAAAATGGACCCAGACCACGCGGCAGTACGGCATCGATATCTTCATGAGCCTGAACGCCATCCTGGGCGGGTTCAAGATGTGCGAAGTCGGGTTGGGGGCCAAGATTCACAAGGCCAGCGCGCCCAAGCTGGGACCCATGTTCACCCAGGTGGTCAACACCCTCTTCGAACTGATCCTGACCCGCAAGAACGAATGGCTGAACCACAAGCCGGGCGTGCAACCCATACCACTCAAACGGTTCGGCCTGACCAAGTTGGACCCGCCCCAGGACCTCAAGATCGACATCCGGGCCCTCAAGCACAACCTGCAGGTCGAGTACGCCAAGCGGGAGAAATTGCTGAAGAAATACCTGAACGACTATGACACGACATCCCTGGCCAACATGTTCGAACAGGACCATTACTACCTGGACATCCTCATGTGGACGCAGGTTGTGTACCAGCTCCTGTACATCTATGACACCGGCTCGCCGCGCGTGAAGCGGGACATCGTGGAGTCCCTGAAGCCGCTCTACTTCGCCCGGGCCGTGAGTTTCAACTACATGACCTGGCGTTACAGCATCCGCTACGCCGAACAGGCCATCGAAGAACAGGCCAAGGCCTTTGCCGCGCAAAAGCCTTATCTGGTGGGATTGTACTCCGCCTGAGGCGCTCCGTCACTTGGGCAGCAGAGTCATCTTTTCCTGGCCGACACTGAGGACCCAGAAGTTCGTGTCCAGACGAACGAAGATAAAGGGCTGGGGGAAAAATTTCTCCTGGCCCTGCTTGTCCTTGACCAGCACGAAGACGCGATAGGCGCCGTTGACGTCCAAATACTTGCCGGCGATCTTCAAAAAGGTGAAGTCGGATTTACTGAAGGCGTTGTTGCAAACCTTGGCCACCAGGGCGTCCGGCGGGAACTTCTTGTCTTGGTACCACGAAGCGGCCAAGGCGGGCGCGGCCAGCAAAAAGACCGCGACCAGGGCCAACGCGACGATTCGATTACGCATGGGGATCACTCCTTCGACACACCTAAAAAATTTTCTTGGCGGGTCAACCATAGACCTTCGACCCCGTGTTTTCAAGGGAAAAAGCCCCGGTCCCGCCCGGGATTCTTGCCGGCTTTTGCAATTCCCGCCGACTTGAAATATAGTAAAAACTATGCCAGGCAGAGACCGAATCTTTCGGATAAAAACTTACGGGTCGGCTGCCGAATCAAGCCATGATCGATGATTCTATCCCGCCAGACGCTAGTTTCAAGAGCCGGCGGACGTTTCTAAAACTTACGGCCGCGGCGGCCGCCTTCCTGAGTCTGCCCAGGGCGGCCTACGCCTTTTTCATGTCCTCCTTCCAGACCCGCACGGTGGAGAAGGAAAATTTCTCCTTCCATCCCGCCACCGGCCGGGTATCCATCGAGGGAGAGGGGCCGAAGCCGTATCAGCTCCTCGTGGAGGGCCTGGTGGAAAAGCCGGCCTCTTTCAGCTACCCGGACCTGCGCGCCTTCACCCAAATCGAACAGGTGTCGGACTTTCACTGCGTGGAGGGCTGGTCCGTGAAGGACGTTCGATGGGGCGGATTTCGCTTTGCCGAGATTCTGAAGCGCGTGAAACCGAAGGCCGGCGCGCGCTACGCCGTGTTTCATTCCCTGGGCACGACCGGCCACCAACCCGGAGGCCTGTCCCATTACCGGGAATCCTTCCCGCTGAAAGAACTCCTGGACCCGGGCCGCGAGATTCTGCTGGCCTTGGACCTGGACGGCCAACCCCTCAGCCACGACCGCGGCGCGCCCCTGCGCCTGGTAGCCCCCCTGGAACTGGGATACAAGGGCGCCAAGTTTATCACCCGCATCGCATTGACCGACCAAGCCGAACCCGGCTGGTGGACCATGGCCAATCCCATCTACCCCATCGAGGCCCCGGTCCCGGCTTCCCGGCTGCGGCAAAAGAAATAAGCGCGTTTCTTCACTCAAAATCTCAAACCGATAACGGAATCGACCCAAGGAGGCTAGGATGAGTAGCGGTATCACCGATATCTCGCTCGGCTTTGACGCACAATTCGGCGTGGGCGCCATCGAAAACATCGGCCAGCAGGCCGGCGCCCTGGGCATGAAAAAACCCCTGATCGTCTGCGACCCGACCATGGTCAAATTGGGCATTGTCGGACGGGTCCAGGACCTGCTCGCCAAAGCCGGGATCGAAACCCAAGTGTACGATCAATGCGTGGAAAATCCGAAAATTCCGGACATCGACCGGGGAGCGGCCCTTTTTAAGAGCGCGGGCTGCGACGGCCTGATCGCCATCGGCGGCGGGTCTCCCATGGACCAGGCCAAGGTGCTGGGCGCGGTGGCCCGCTTCGGCGGCTCGGCCGGGGACTACAACGTGCTCAAAGGCGGCATGGCCAAGATCAGCCGGGACCTGCCGCCCTACATCGCCGTGCCCACCACCTCGGGCACGGGCAGCGAGGCCACCCGGGCCGCGGTCATCACCGACCCGGAGACCAAGGTCAAATTCGTGGTCTTCAGCCCTTTCCTGCGCTCGACCATGGCCATCCTGGACCCGGAGCTGACCCAATCCATGCCGCCCAAGGTCACGGCGGCCACGGGCTTCGACGCCCTGGTGCATTCGCTTGAATCCTACGTGGTCAAGACCTACAACCCGGTGGCCGACGGCCTGAACCGGGTATGCTTCGAGCTGGTGGGCAAGAGCCTGAAAAAGGCCGTGGATAAAGGCGATGACCTGGACGCCCGCTCCGACATGGCCATGGCCTCCATGCTGGCCGGCATCGCCTTCAGCATGACCGCCCTGGGCGCGGTTCACGCCCTGGCCCACCCGCTGGGCGGCGCGTTTGGCGTGCCCCACGGGCTGGCCAATTCGCTCATGCTGCCCCACGTCATGCGCTACAACGCTAAGGAAGTGGGTCCGCGATACGTCGAGGCCTCGCGTTACATGGGATTCAAGGCCTCCACGGCCGAGGAAACCGCCCAGGCCATGACCGCCCTGGCCCAGGACGTGGGCCTGCCCACGCGCCTTAGAGACGTGGGCGTTTCCGAGGCCGACCTCTCTCGGCTCGCCGGGGACGCCTCCCGAGACGTGTCGATCAGACGCAATCCGGTACCCTGTAGCGAGGCGGACCTTTTGGCTATGTACCAACAGGCGCTCTAAGTCATTGAAAAAACTTGCCTAAAAAAAGAGGGGAGGGGAGCCCTGATCTTTAATGCCTTGGCCAGGCGGATCAGGGCTCCCGGAGGGAGTTAAGAGGCAAACAATGATTGCTCATTGATGATTTAACTATAATCCTCTCAGAAAATGGAACATCACCCCAAAGGGTGATTTACGGGGTGATTTGAAACCGCCCCCTTAATCCACCAAACAATCCGCCGGATCCACCCAACAACCCGGATCCGCGGCCATCAGGTCCCCGGTCAGGGCATAGGCCCGCCGCCGGCATCCCCCGCAGATGTACCGATATTTGCACCGGCCGCATTTGCCACCCAACCCTTCCCTGTCCCTAAGCCTCTGAAACAACTCCGCATTCTTCCAGATTGAAGCCAGACTTTCCTGGCGCAGGTCCCCGCATTCGAGGGTCATGATGTCCCCGGCCGCCACCTGGCCCCGGGCGTTGATCACGTAGCTGTATATCCCGCTGATGCAGCCCACGCAAAAATCCTCGAAACCACAGGGCCGGAACGGGTCCAGGCAGACCTCCTTGCAGTGCTCGTCCTCGGAGACGATGTAGCGGTTCTCGAAGGCCACCCGGGTCCAGCCGTGGTCCTGTTGGGCCTGGGCCAGGAGGTGTTGGAAATCCCGCACCTGGTCCCGGGTCAGGCACCATTCCTTGCGGCCGGCCGCCTTGCCGATGGGCAGGAACTCGACCAGGGTGAAGTCCGCGCCGGACTTGAGCGTCAGTTCGAGCAGCGCGGGCAGGTCGTCGTAGTTCACGGCCGACAGGGTCATGATGAGGATGACCGTGGGGATGCCGGCCTCCTTGCACATCCGCAAGGCCTCCATGGCCCGGTCGTAGGACCCGGGCCCGCGGTTCCAGTCGTGCCGCTCCCGAAGGCCGTCCACGCTGACCTTGACCTGGGTCAGCCCGGCCTGGGCCAGCTCACGGGCCATGGCCTCGGTCATCAGATAGCCGTTGGTGTTCATGGCCACCGGGATGCGCGCCGAGGCATGGGCCACGATCTCGGCCAGGTCCCGCCGGAGCGTGGGTTCTCCGCCGGCGAACATGATCTGCTGCGTGCCGCTGTCCACCACGTTGTCCACGATCTGTTTGACGTCGGCCGTGCTGAGGAAATCCTCGATGGGCTTGTCCGGGTCCATGGACAGATACCGGGCGTCGGCGAAGCAGTACTTGCAATCCAGGTTGCAGGCGTCGTTCAGACTGAACCAGGCCAGGTGCGGCCCGGACTCGGTAGCCAGGGCGGTTTGAAACTTCTCCCGGGTCATGTCCAGGAAAACCGGGGCCGAGACCTTGAGTCTTCTGCCGAGGACCATGCGGATCGTCCTCCCTCGCGGGCCGGCCGAACCGACCCTTGGTTGTATGCTGATGCGGAAAAGGTATCCCAAGCCATCGATCCTGTCAAACCAAGCTGCGATCTGACGCGAACCTGACGCAATTTGACCACGGGCCTGGACGCGATTAGACGCGCCCGGCCGCCTTGACCCAGCCCCGCCCCGCCCTCACACTCTCCCCTGGCGCGCGCCCCAAAGCCAAGGAAAACCCATGTACATCATCCAAAGCAGCCCGCATCCCGAAACCAGCCGTCGAACGGCGACCAGCCGGCCGATAAAGCGCCGTCAAGCGGCCGCCAACCGGCAGGTCGTCTTTTGGCTGCCTTTCCCGGCCACGGACCGGCCCGGGGAAGTGCTCCGATTCGACGGCCTGTGCCAGCGCCCCTTCCGCCGGCGGCCCTTCATCCTGCTCGGTCCCGGGCCGCTCCAGGTTCCCATCGCCCGCAACCTCTGGATCAAGCCCGGCCCGGATGGACTCCTGGTCAAGAACCTCTACGCCCCGCCCGAGATCGAGCCGCTGGCCGAGGAGATTTACGAGGCCCACCTCGCGGGCGCGGACGTGGTCCAAGCCCTGGACATCACCGTCGAGGAAATCCGCAACGCCCCGGCCCGCCTCGTCACCCGCTGGACCCTGCGCGGCTGGACCGAGTTTCTTCCGCTGAACAGCAAGCTCGACAGATAAAGGAGTGAACCGATGCCCGAAAATTTTTACAGCCACTTGCTTCGCTGGGACGTGATCTCCCGGGTGAAACCCCTGCTGGACAGAGGCCGCTATTTCCTTCGGCCCGACTTCCGCATCGATCGCCGCCGTGGGCACGACCACGACGCGGCCTGGCTCTTCACCCGCCCGGCCGGCCGCGACTGCCACCTCTTCCACAAAATTTTCTTCACATACTACGGCCTGATCCACAGCCGCTGCCGGAGCTGCTGGAAGATCGAGGTTTTCCCTCAGACCGTGGCCGAGCTGTTCCGGCTGCACGGGCTCCAGCACCGCCTGAGCCTCGCCGCCAAGTGCGGACTGAGCGAACCGCCCGAAGGAGACTGTCCCGCGTATCGCGGCTACTTCTACCTGGACAGCCGGGCCGCGGCCGAGGAGGCCCTGGCCCGGGTCAGCGCCGAGGTCAAGCGGGAGGTGGCGGCCGACACGCCCGTGATGCTCACCCGGGCCTGCCCCGAATTCCGGGCGCAGCTCGAAGCCGGAGAGAACATCCCCATCCCAACCGAGCAGGCGGAGCTGGAACGCATCCTGGGCGAGGTTTTCGTGGGCGAGGCCTGGGGCCGCCGGCAGAGCCGCCACGTCAAGGCCCATGTCATGCGCGCTTGGATCAAAGCGGCCTACTCCCGAGGCGACGAGACCTACAAGACCTTCACCGGCGGCCGGGACCTGTTCGCCTTTTGCCTGGACCGGCCCGGCGACGCCCTCCTGCCCTCAAGCGGCCAGGTGCGGGTCACCCCGGTCTTTCGAGAGGAACCGTGCCATGAAATTGTCTGAAAACCCGTGTCGATCTTCGCTAATGGCGGCAGAACTTCCCGTCTGTCTTGGAGGCAAGGCCCCGTGATTCTGTCAAAAAAACAGCGCCAATTTACCCGTATGGTGGCTGACCTTCTGGCCTTTGCCCTGGCCCGGCCCGGCGTGGACATCACCCTGGGCGAGGCCTTCCGCACGCCCGAGCAACAGGCCCTGTACGTCAAGGCCGGCAAGAGCCGCACCGCCCATTCCTTGCACTGCCAACGCCTGGCCATCGATCTGTTCCTGTGGCTGGACGGCCGGATCACCTGGAAGGTCGAGGATTACGAATTCCTAGGGAAAAAATGGGAATCCCTGGGCGGTGTCTGGGGCGGCCGCTGGCAAAAACTGCGGGATGCCGTGCATTTTGAGTATGGGGAAGGATAGGGGGAGATTTGGGGGGAACCCTTTTTTGTCAAAAAGGGTTCCCCCCAAGCCCCCCTCCCAAAAACTGTAGCAGCGCGGTCCGGCTTGCGCTCCGCGCAATCCGCCCCGCGCGTTTTGGCAAAGTTGAACACCACTCCCATCGCACCACGCACCACGCACTTTCGCACTCTTCAAAGCATTTGCTCCCATGAAAAAGGAGATGTTACATGGGTCTTCTATCCAACGTCCTGGGCGCGGGCGTGGGCCAGGCGGCCGAAGGCCTGGCCTCGGCCCTGGACCGCTTCATCGAAACCGACGAGGAAAAAAAAGCCGCGGCCGTGGTCCTGGAGAAGATCAAGCAGGAACCCAACCGCTGGCAGGCCGAAATCAACCGGATCGAAGCCAAACACCGCAGCCTGTTCGTGGCCGGATGGCGGCCGTTCATTGGCTGGGTCTGCGGTCTGGGCCTGGCCTGGAAATTCCTCCTGGCCCCGCTCCTGGTCTATCTGACCGCGCTCAGCGGCGCCCCGCCGGCGGCCATGCCCGAAATCCAGACCGGCGAACTCATCCCCCTGGTCCTGGCCCTGCTCGGCCTGGGCGGCATCCGCGCCTGGGAAAAGGATAAGGGGCTGACGCGGTAAAAGCTGGCCCTTGGTACCTGATGGCGGAAAAACGAAAGGAAATTGATGTTGCAAGGAGTCACGCCATAGTCCCGTCAAGGCGGGACAAAGGCGGACGACGTGGCAATCTCGGGAAGGGGCGGGTTCTTGCTTCGAGCCTGGCCCAAAGGTCAAACCCGCCCGCGGGAGACCCGATCAGAAAAAAATGGTTGGGCTTCGTTTCGCCCTGCCCCATCTACAACTTAAAAAACCTTCTGCATTCGAACCAAAACAGACCGGCCAATCCGGAGCCCAGGAGCAAGAGAACGGATGGTATCGGAACCACGTCGCAATTATCGCAATCATTCAAAGCTACGTTAAACCAATCCTGGGGGTCGGCTCCATAGACTTGCCCCAGAGCCTCGACCCAATCTTCCGACGGCGTGCCGATCCAGGCGAAGGCGTCTTTGGTAACCGTGAAATCGAGTAGTTGAACGGTGCCTATGATATCGATGTCTTCATAGACGATCGTGTACCCCCAAGTCCAGCCAAGCAAGGTCGCGACCACGTAATCGTCGTCTTTCGCCAGTTCGGGATTCGGTCCGAATGTTTCAGAAATGACGCATACCAGCCACGTTTCAAAAGCCAAATGCACGGTGGCATCTTCTTCGAAATTCACGATGTCCCACAAAGAAGTGGAGGGCTTGTCGTAGAACGTCGGGAACTCACCTTCATCATAATAAACCAGATAATCAAATGGATTGTTCAGGTAGCCGCCCGGCGGAGGATCGATCAAAGGCACGGGCAGCGTCGTATCATCTTTGTATCTTTTGGGTGTGTCGTCATCATAGATGTTTATGGATTGAATATAATGATAATTCAGATCCTTTAATATTACATATTGACCGTCAATCTCAACGCCTCCAAAACCATCTATGCCTTTATACTCCGAGTAGATATCGATCTCCATCGTGCCGCACTTTTCACCGTGACAAAAAACGTCATGACTATAGAGCGGCGCCGCATACGACGTTGCCACCATGGCCAAAAAACAAGCAACGAATAGGAACAGTTGGCGAAGCGATTTTTTCATGGGAAACCTCCCTTTTGAGCGTTGTAAGGTTTTTCAGTTGCATTGAAATTCATCCTTCCGCGCCCTTGAAGTCAATCTCAAGACCGCGGGCTCATGTGCTCGCTACAAGAGAGTGTCTTTCCCACTTCGTTCCTGGCCTTGGTCTAAATTCGTTCCTTTCCCTGGTTTACAAGAACTGGTTTCAAAACCTCCCTTTGGGCCTATTCTCTTTGTCGAGCCAGAAAGGAAATCAAAAATATGGTTGTATATTCAATAAGTTATCTTTTTTCGCCCTTCTCGATTTAATCACCGTTAAAAGCCCTGAAATGGCCTCTATGGGGTTTTGAAACCAGTTGAAAGGTTTGAAGCTTATTCTAGACGATACCGGCCGCCGTCGGCGATGTCAAGAAAAAAATTACATAACTTATTGTTTTTATTATATTTTATTTGAACTCCTAGGCCTAGACTAGTACCATCCGTCTAGTCAAAAAAAATCCCGAGCCCGGTCATGATGAACCCCGGCCCTTGATGGGCGATCCATAAAAACTGTATTGTTTTAACCAGTTGCGAGATGATTTCGTTTCATGCCAGGGCTCCGCCCTGGAACGCATAACGACTTGAGGCTTCGCCTTCCTTGAGATTCGGGTTGCGGCATCTTATATTTAAATAAAATAGGTAAAGGAGGGCGCCATGGAAACGATCCATCTAGAAAACGAAGCGCCCGGACTGGATTTCGAGCATGCCCTGGCCCGGGCCAAGACCGAAGCGGCCGTGCGCAAGGAAGACCCCATGCTGCTGGCCTGGTACGACAATGCAAGCGGCCGGTTTTCCCCGAACGTGACCTGTTGCGAGGGGGAAAACACGCCGGTCTGCTACGCCAGGAACCGGGGGGCGGACCTCCAGGTGGAAGTCGAGGACGGCAAGTACGTCTTTTATTTCCGCTAAGACGCGGCCGATCCATGAAAAACGACGCGGGCTCGAAAATCGAGCCCGCTTTTTATTAGGCTACCCGTCCCATTAAACGGCTCGGCTCGGGATCATGCCGTCTGGCCGCGGACGAAGGCGCCGATGCGGTCAATGGCCTGGCGACCCTCGGGCAGCATGACCGCGTAGGCCTGCCAGACGTGGATCATGTCCGGCCAGGTCTCCAGGGCCACCCACACCCCGTCGTCAATGGCCTTCTTGGCCAGTCGCCGAGCGTCGTCCAGCAGGACCTCGGCCGTGCCCACCTGGATGAGCAGGGGCGGCAGCCCGGTCAGATCGGCGTACAGGGGCGAGGCCAGGGGGTCGCGCGGGTCGGCCCGGCCCACATAGGCCTGGGCGATGGCGCGGATGTCTTCGCGCTGGACCATGGGGTCGATCTCGGCCTTGCTGACCATGGACTGGCCGCCGGCCTCCATGTCCACCCAGGGCGACAAACAGACCCCGGCCGCTGGGAGGGACAGGCCTCGATCCTTCAAGGCGACCAGCGCGGCCACGGTCAGGCCCCCGCCGGCCGAATCCCCGGCCACGACCATGCGCGCGGGGTTCAAGCCGCTGTCCAGCAGCCAGCGGTAGCCGACCACCGCGTCCTCGACCGCGGCTGGAAAGGGATGCTCCGGGGCCAGGCGGTAGTCGATCAGCAGGACCCGGGCCTGGGCCGCCCGGGCGATCCTGGAGGCCATCTCCCGGTGGGTGTTGATCGAACCCATCACGTACCCGCCGCCGTGCAGGTAGTACACGACCCGGCCCTCAGCCGATTCAGAGGTCGAAACCCACTCGCCCGGAATGCTCCCGATCCGAAGCGGCTGGCAGCGCACGTCGTCAGCCAGGGGAATCAGGCCGACCTGGGCCTCCATGCCGGCCCGCATCTCCTCGATGGTCGGCGTGGTCTCGGGCATGCGCGATTTGATGATCTCCAGAACGGTTTTCAATTCCCGGCTGGCCATGGGGCCTCCTTTTCGATTCGATGAACGGCCGCTTCAGGCGGTGAGGTTAGGCGAGCGACGGGTCGTCGGGCATGATCACCTCGACGCGGTTCCGGCCTTTTTCCTTGGCCCGGTACAAGGCCGCGTCGGCCGCGCGGATAAGGCGCTCCGGGTCGTTATGGTCGTTCGCGGCCGTGACGCCCAGGCTGGCGGTCACCGAAATTTCCTGGCCCTCATGCACCATCGGACTTTCGGAGATGCGTGCCCGGATTCTTTCGAACAGGGCGTTCGACTCGGTCAGGGGGTAGTTGGGGACGACGATGAGGAATTCCTCGCCGCCGTAGCGTCCCAGGGTGTCGTAAGGCCGGGTGGTGCGCCGGACCCGGTCCGTGCATTCCTTGAGCACCTTGTCGCCGGCCTGATGGCCGTAGGTGTCGTTGATCCGTTTGAAATGGTCGAGGTCCATCATGGCGATGGACAGCGGGGTTTTCTGCCGAAGGGCGCGGCCCAGTTCCTCGGTCAGCCGCCCTAGAACCGCGCCTCGGTTGAACACGCCGGTCAGGGTGTCGTGGGTGGCCTGGTAGAGCAAGGATTCCTTGGCCTCCACCAGGGCCGCTTGCAACTCCAGGATTCTCTGGCCCACGCGCACCCTTAGGAGAAGCTCCGACGGATTGAACGGCTTGGTCACGAAATCGTCGGCCCCGGATTCGAGGCCGATGACCGTCTCCTCCTTGGTCGAACGGCTGCTGAGCAGGATGAGGTACGGATACCTGTCCTTGACCTCCGGACGCAGCCGAATCTCGCGGCAGATGTCCACGCCGTTCTTGCCCGGCATCATCCAGTCCAGGACGGCCAGACGGGGTCCCTTGTCCGCGATGAGGAGTTCCCAGGCGGCCAGACCGTCCTCCACGGCCACCACCTCATAGTCCCATCGGGCCAACAGGGTTTGGAGCACCTTGCGGGTGGTCAGGTCGTCCTCGGCGATCAAGACTCGCATGGCGTTCTCCTTCAGGCCGCGGGCCGGATCATTCGCCTTTTTTGATTTCCTCGGCGATGTCCGGGTAATGTTTCTCCATGCACTCCGGGCAGATGCCGTGGGAAAAGTCCGCCTCCGAATGTTCCTCGACATAGGTCTCGAGCTGTTGCCACACATCCCCGTCGTCGCGGATTTTGTGGCAAAAACTGCAAATGGGCAGCAGGCCCTGCAACGTCTTGACATGGGCCAGGGCGTTTTCTAATTCCCGGACGCGGCCGGCCAGCGCGTTTTGCAACTGGACCACGCGCACGCCGACGGATATGCGGGCCTTGAGTTCGTTGCGGCCGGCGGGCTTGGTGATGTAATCGTTGGCCCCGGCATCCAGGCCGGCCACGATGTCCTCCTGGGCGTCGCGCGTGGTCAGAAGGATGAGGTACGGCTGTGCGCCGGTCGCCTGCTGGCGAACCTCTCGGCAGACCTCGATCCCGTTGAGTTCCGGCATCTCCCAGTCCAAAAGCGCGATCATGGGGCCGTCCGGGTCGAGCAGTCTGTCCAAGGCCTTCCCGCCATTGTCCACGATGGTCACGTCGTAGCCGGCTTTGGCTAGAAACAGCTCGAGCGACTTGCGCGTGGTCGCGTCGTCATCCGCCACCAGAACCTTCATTATCGTCTCCGCTCAAGGCATCAGGCCCGATGCCTTCAAGTGTTCCTGTAAGAGTGAAAAATCCTTGTCGATTTGCTCGACCAGGGCCGGGACGCCGGTCAGGTCGCCCTGCCGCGCGGCCAGTTCGAGCTTTTCCGCGGTGGCGCGCAAGGCCATGGCGCAGGCCATGCCCGAAGCGCCTTTCAGCTTGTGCGCCTTCTCCCGAATGACGGACGCCTCGGCGTTGGGCATGACCTCTTTCAGCTCCTCGATCTGGGCCGGCGCGTCTTCGAGGAAGGTGGCCAGAATCTCGCGAACGATCTCCTCGTCCCCGAAGAGCCGGTCCAGCAGGGTCTCGCGGTCGAAGACCTCGGACCCGGACGCGGGCCGGGCCGCCGGGGTCTCGCCAACGGACGGCGGCGCCTCCTTGGGCAGCACGCGCTGGATGGCGTCGATCAGCTCCTGGGGTTGGAAAGGCTTGGGCACGTAGTCGTCCATGCCAACGGCCAGGCATTCCTCCCGGTCCCCGTCCATGGCGTGGGCGGTCATGGCGATGATGGGCACCTTGGGGTTCTTGACCGCCGACGAGCCGCCGCGGATGGTCCGGGTGGCCTCGAACCCGTCCATTTCCGGCATCTGGACGTCCATGAGCACCAGGTCGTAGGGGAATTCTTCGAGCCGGCGGACGGCTTCGAGGCCGTTGGCGGCCACGTCGGCCTTGAGGCCCAGCTTTTCCAGAATCCGGAGCGCCACCTTCTGGTTGGTCACGTTGTCCTCGGCCAGCAGGATGCGCAGCTTCTGCTTGCGCTCCTCGGCGATGGTGTGGCGGGTGATGATGGTCCGCCGCTCCTCCTTTGGCGGGGCCGGCTTTTCCAGCAGAATGGCGGCCAGGCAGTTGAAGAGGCTGCTCTGCTTGACCGGCTTGATCAGGTAGGCGGAGAAACCCGCGGACTCCAACCGCGCCACGTCGCCCCGCCGGCCGGCCGAGGTCAGCATGACCAGGTTCGTCTTGGAGATGTTCGGGTCGGCCTTGATCTCTTGGCCCAGGGTCTCGCCGTCCATGCGGGGCATGAACATGTCCAGGACGGCGATGTCAAAGGGCTGGCCCCGGCTGACCGCTTCCCGCAGCTTCTTCAGGGCGATCTCCCCGCCCGAGGCCTCATCGATTTCGCATTTCCAGGAACCCAGCATCTTGCGAAGGACGAAGCGGTTGGTGTCGTTGTCGTCCACAATCAGGATTTTCGAACCCCTGAGGTCCGGCGGGACCTCGATGGCGCGTTCCACCACACCGGTCTGCTTGACGAAAACGGCCGTGAACCAGAAGGTCGAACCTTGGCCCTCCACGCTCTCGACCCCGATCCGCCCGCCCATCATCTCGGCCAGCCGTTTGGAGATGGTCAGACCCAGCCCGGTGCCGCCGAAAAGGCGGGTGGTGGAGGCATCGGCCTGGGTAAAGGCCTCGAACAACGCATCGACCTTGTCGGCCGCCACGCCGATGCCCGTGTCGGACACGGCGAAACGGACCATGGCCGTTTGGTTGTCCTCCTGCTCCAGGCCCGCCCTGACCACCACCTCGCCCTCGGAAGTGAACTTGATGGCGTTGCTCACCAGGTTGGTCAACACCTGGCGCAAGCGGCCCGGATCGCCCTGGAGCCGCGACGGCACATCGGACTCGATATTCAGGACGAACTCGAGATTCTTCTCCTGCGCCCGCAGCGCCAAGGCCTCGTTCATGTCCTCCAGGGTCGTGCGCAGGTCGAAATCGATCACCTCGAGGTCCAGCCGCCGGGCCTCGATCTTCGAAAAATCCAGGATGTCGTTGATGATGTTCAGCAAGGCGTTCGCGCTGTTGACGATGATCTCGGCGAACTCCTTCTGCTCGATGGTCAGATCGGTGTCCATGAGCAGCCCGGCCATGCCCACCACGCCGTTGAGCGGCGTGCGAATCTCGTGGCTCATGTTGGCCAGGAACTCGCTCTTGGCCCGGCTGGCGTCCTCGGCCTGCCGCCTGGCCGTGACCATCTCGGTCACGTCGATCATGTTGAGCAGCACGCCGTCGTATCGGCCGCCGCTGTAAATCGGCTGCATACGAAGCATGACATCCGATTTCCCGAGCGGACGCTGGGTCACGTAAGCGCCGGCGTCGGGCTGCCGTTTAAAGCCCTCGATCTTTTCAAGCACGCGCTTCAACATGGCGCCGCTATGGAACGACTCGATTTTCTTGCCGACGATCTCGCTTCGTCCCAATCCCACGAACTCGCAGAAGAACTTGTTCACCTCGAGGATCGTATCGTCGGCGTCGGCGAAGACGATCCCTTCGTCCATGTCGCCGATCATGGCCGCCAGCCGGTCGTGTCCGCGTTGGGCCTCGTTCTCGGCCTTGAACCGCTTCAAGGCCTGCACATAGACCACGGCCAGGGCCTCCAGGTTCTCCCGGTCCTCCTCGGTGTAGCCATCGAGGCTGTTGGCCAGGCTGATCAAACCGAAAGTTGCGCCATTTTCCTTCAGCGGCACCCCGATATAGGACGTGAGTTTCACGTGGCCTTCGGGCGTGCCCACGCTGGCCGGATGCTCGGCCGGGCGATTGGCGATCAGAGGCCGTCCCTCGGTCAGCACCATCCCCCAGAGGCCGCGGATTTCCATGTTGCTGGTCCGGTGAATCGCCTCGAACTTGCCGTCGATCATGAAACACTCAGCCAAGGAGGAATCGCTCAGGGCCGTGGTGTTGAACAGGCCGTCCGGGCCGATCTCGCCGATGAAACCGAGCGGGCTGTCCATCATTGTCTGGGCCGCGTCCAAACAGGTCTGGGCCACCTCCTCCGCGGAAGCGGCCGAGAGCGTTTCCATGAGGGTCTGGTTGATGGCCGTGAGCAGCCGGCTCTGTCTCAGAATCCGCTCCTCGGCCTTCTTCTGTTCGGTCACGTCCACGAAGGTGACCAACCGCACCTTTTCATCGTTCAAGACAATGGACTGGGCCGTCTTTAGAATGTGAAGCTCCCGCTCCTCCTTCCCGACCAGAATCCTCTGGGGCAGCTCGACCGCCCCGCTCTCCACCAGGTCCGGACAATCCTGCTGGTCCTTGAGGCAGAGCACGCCGCGGCAGGAATGGCCAATCAGCTCTTCCTCGGACTCCAATCCCAGCATGGTCAGAGCGGCCTGGTTGGCGCTCCGAATGATCCGTTCCTCGGGATCGATGACCACTACGCCGGCCGGGATGGAGTGCATCAGCATGTCAAAGGTGTCCAGGGCCTGCTGCAACTTTTTCTGATTCTCCCGAAGCTCGGTGATATCCATGATCACGCCGACCAGGCCGGCGATGCGTCCTTCCGCGTCGTTGTAGGTGGCTTTGCTGAGAATGGCGCTTTGCATCTCGCCGTTGGCTCGCGGAATCTGGGCCTCGAACCGTTCGGTGCCTCCACGGGCCATGAGGTCCAAGTCCCTTTGATGCAGCCCGGCGGCCAGGACCTCATCCGCCTGCTCCGCCGGCAATTGAGCCTGCAGTTCCGGAAGCGTGCGGCCGCGAATATCTTCCAACGACACCGATATGATCTGCTCGGCATAGGCCTGGTTGATTCCCAGATACCGGCCTTCCAGGTCCTTGTAATAAACCGGGTTGGGGATGGCGTCGATCAGGCTCTGCAGGAACCGGGTGTTGGCCTCCAGGGTTGCCTCGAACTGCTTCCGGACGCTGATATCCCGCATCGAACCCACGACCTTGACCGGCCGATCGAAATCGTCGCGGACCAACGCGCCGCTGACGGAGCACAAAATTTTGGTCCCGTCCTTGTCGAAAAAAATAGTCTCGTAATCGTCGGCGCGGCCCTTTTCGAGATACTGCCGATTGAGTTCAGCCCGGTCCACCACATCTTCGAAGAAATCGGAAACGGGTTGTCCGATCAGTTCGCTCCGCTTGTAGTGGGTGAATTTCTCCACCGAAGGGCTCAACTCCAGGATGTGGTTGTCCAAGGAGAGTTCGAAATATATGTCCTGAATATGCTCGAAGATGTTTTTGTATTTCTGCTCGCTTTCCCGGAGCCTCTGTTTACTCTGTTCCTTTACCGTGACGTCCCGGGCCACGCCGCGAAAACCCGTGGGGTTGCCGCTCAAATCCCGAATCAGGGAGATGGAGACCTCCATGACTCTTGTACCGCCGTCCTTGCGTTTGACCTCGTAATTGAAAATCTTGGCCGATTCGCCCGAGTTGAAAACGCGGTTGAACTCGTTGAAGACCTGTTTCGCGACCAGCGGGTCCACATAGTCCCGGTAATTCAGCCCCATGAGTTCCTGTTCTTCATAGCCCAAAATGTCGGCAAAGGCCTGGTTGGAAAAGGTCAGGTTGCCCTTCAGATCCACCTCCCAGTAGCCGTCCTCCATGTCGTTGATGATGGTCCGGTACCGCTCTTCGCTTTTGAGCAGGGCCTCTTCCTTGTTCTTGAACTCGGTCAGGTCGGTGCAGATCAAGGCGATGCGTCCCGTCGGCAATTTGAAAAGCCGGTCCTGGCACCAATACGAGACCCGGTTGTCCTGGTAATGCCGAATCGGCAGCCTCTCGGTCTCGCCAGCCAGCCAGACCCGCTGCATGGCCTCCAGCAAACCGGACTCACGCACCCCGGGCAGAATCTCGGCCACGTCGCAGCCCAGAACATCCTCCTGCCGAATCCGGCAAATCTCTTCCCCGGCCTTGTTGAGGGCCCGGAAGTGAAAAGTCTGGCCGTCGTCCATGGTCTCGAAAAGGGCCACGCCGTTGTTCACGTTGTTGAGCAGCAGTTCGTACAGATAGGCATTATCGTCCGAACGCTGCCGGTCCTGTTCGAGTTCGGCCACCCGTTGCCGCAGGTTGGCCAGCTCACGCCGAAGCTCCTCGGGGTTTTCGATCCGGCTCATGCCCTGTCTCCATCGTTGGAAATATTCGGGGCCGCGCCCGACACGCCCGGCTTTATACCCGTTTTGTTGTGATGTGTCCTACTATATCGAAAAATTCTCAATATCTCAAGAAGCCGCGTCAACCAAAACCGCGCCGTATCCGAACATGGACCGCGCGGATGGCCAGCGCCGCCAGAAGGGAAATCAGACGGACAGGGGAAAAATTCTCATGGGGCGGCGTGCTCGCCGGGCGGCCGGCCCCGCGCGCGGCGCGGCCCGGAAGGCACTAACGCCCGCACCCGGCGCAAGGGCGCAGCCGCACCCCGGTCTCGGCCGGACGGCGGAGCGTTTTCTTGCCGGCCGCGTACTGGATGAACACGTCCACGTCGTAGAGACCCGTGTCCAGACGGAACCCCGGAGCCTGCTTCAGCACCAGGTAGCCGTCGCCGCCGCCGGCCAGATAACTGTTGGTGGCCACCAGATACAAGGCCTCGTCGTCCAGCGGCTTCCAGCCGTCCCGGCTCGAACCCACCTCGACGGAAACGATCCGCTCGCCCGCGGGCTGGCTCAAATCGGCCTCGTACCGCGCCCCGCTGAGATAGGGGAAGGCGGCTTCGCCCCGCCCCACGCCCGTCTCCAGGGCCCGCCGAATCTCCCGGCCGGTCAGCCTGAGCACGACGATGGTGTTGCCAAAGGGCAGCAGCTCGTACACCTCGGCCATGGTCAGCGGCCCTTGGGCCAAGTCGGTCCGCACCCCGCCCGCGTTTTCAATGGCCAAGGCCGCCTGAAGCCCGGGCGTTTGCACGGCTTCGAGCATGGACGCGGCCACCAGGGGCGCGACCTCGCTCCCCCGGCTCAAGACCGCGCCGTCGGCCGCGTGCACCTGGCCGGGCTGGCGCGCGTGGCGCAGGTCCTCGGCCACCTGGGCCACGACCTTTTCGCTAAGCGCGGCGAAGCCGGCCTCAAGCTCCTTCAGCCGGGCCGCCACGGCCGGGTCCTCGGGAACCATTTCCAGCACGGGGTTGGCTTTGACCGCCTCCAGGATGGCCGCCCGCTCGGCCGGAGACACGGGCTGCTTTGCGCCTTTGGCGTCCCGCCGGAGAAAGCTGTTGCCCAGGAGCAGCACCGGCGACCCGCCGAATTCGACCACGAGGCCCTTGGCGTTGAAACCGACCGTGAGCACGCCCGCGGCCTTGGCCCACTCCCAGGCCTGAACGACCAATACCGGCGCGCCGTCCGGCCCGACGACTCTGGTAGGGTAAGGCCCGGCCGAAGCCAGGCCCAGGTGCTTCATATCGCCCAGGAGCGTGTGCGAATGCCCGCCCACGATGACGTCGATCCCGGGAACCTGGGCGGCCAGCTTGAGGTCCTCCCGGTAGCCCAGGTGGCTGAGGACCACGATCCGATGCACGCCTTGGGCTTCCAGGGCCTTGACCGCCTTGGCCGCGCTGGCCGCGGGGTCCGGGAAACGGACATCCGGACCGGGCTGGGAGATGAGCAGCGTCTCGGGCGTGGTCAGGCCGATCAGACCCACCTTGTGGCCCTGGATGTCGAGCACCACGTAAGGCTTGATCTTGCCCCGAAGCTCGGGGCTGGCCGAGGCGTCGATGTTGGCCGAAAGCACGGGGAAGCGGACCGCGTCCAAAAATTTCCCCAAGATGGCCGGACCCTGGTCGAACTCGTGGTTGCCCACGGCCATGGCCTCGAAATGGAGGCGGTTCATGAGATCGGCGTCGGCCGCGCCGTGGTAGGTGGTGAAGAAGAGCGTGCCTTGAAAGGCGTCGCCCCCGTGGAGCAGCAGCACCGGCGGGCCGCTCCGGCGCAGAGCCTCGACCTTGGAGGCCAGACGGGCGTAGGAGCCCAACGTGACGTAGGTCTTTTGGCCGTCCAGCATCAGGCTGAGCGGCGTGGCCGCCAGGTGGCCGTGGGTGTCGTTCACGTGGACGATGGTCAGGCGGAACAGGCTTTGCTCGGCCGCCGGCCGGACCGCCGGTCGGCAGGCCGCGATTGCCAGAACGAGCACCACCGTTAGGGTCAGCCGGAAAAGCACGCGCGCGCGCGACATGGTCCCCTCCTTGGATCGAGGCGTCGCTCCGGCCGAGGCGGTCCGCCCCGGTCGGGCGAGAAGACATGGTTTGGTTCTCGCAGTATACGTCAAAATCGGCCGGCCTTCAAAGGGCCTCTGCCGAGGATGATTTCCCAAATGGCTCATTGATGACGCGAGACAATGGTAGGGGCGGCGCATGCGTCGCCCGCGATACATATTCTGGGGAACGAAACGGGCGAGGCATGCCTCGCCCCTGCAATGCGGCGCCGCATACTGGCTTTCGTTTAGCCACCCACTCCCTCGTTCCAGGGCAGAACTTTGGAGCGAAAAAAATGGACAAGAGGCCTTTCCCTGGCGCGCCTGGACCCTGGATTTAAGCATTCCAGGGTGACGGGTTTTCGCTAGGGTGGCGGGATTACCCCAGGGTGACGGGGTCGCGCCAGGGTAACAAATTCACCTGCCCAGGCCCTTAGCCGTCATTCCGGCATGGTTAAAGCCGGAATCCAGGCGAAAGACCTCTCGGCTCCATCATACCGCCCCAAGCCGGCTGGCCGCCTGGCCCCCCTGCCCCCCGCTTTGCTTTTGCACCCCGGCATGTTATCTTGCCGGAAAACCCGGCCCGGCCAGAGCCGGCGACCGGAAACCCGCGATTTTCAAACCAACTGACAAGCCAAGGTGGTGCCGTGATGAAAATTGGTGTTCCCAAGGAGATCAAGGAGAGCGAGTATCGCGTGGGCGCGGTCCCGGCCGGCGTCCATCTGATGACCCTGGCCGGCCATGAGGTCCTGGTGGAGACCGGCGCGGGTCTGGGTTCCGGCATCCTGGACGAGGAATACGAACGGGCCGGGGCGCGCCTGGCGACCGACGTGCGGGACATCTTTCACGAGGCCGACATGATCGTCAAGGTCAAGGAGCCTCTGCCAATCGAATGCGAACGCATCCGCGAGGGCCAGATTCTTTTCACCTACCTGCACCTGGCCCCGGCCCCGGACCTGACCCGGGCCTTGATCGACAGCAAATGCCTGGCCGTGGCCTACGAGACCATCCAGTTGGCCAACGGCTCCCTGCCGCTGCTCACGCCCATGAGCGAGGTGGCCGGGCGGCTGGCCCCCCAGGTCGGGGCGCACTGGCTGGAAAAGGTCAACGGCGGACGCGGCGTGCTCCTGGGCGGCGCGCCGGGCGTCGAACGCGGCAAGGTGACCATCATCGGCGGGGGCGTGTCCGGCAACAACGCGGCCCGCATCGCCGTGGGCCTGGGCGCCGAGGTCTATATCCTGGACATCAACCAGCAGCGCCTGGCCTATCTGGACGACGTGTATGGCAACACCATCACCACGCTCATGGCCAACCCGGGCAACATCGCCCGCCTGGTGGAGCGGTCCGACCTGGTCATCGGCGCGGTGCTCGTGCCCGGGGCCAAGGCCCCGGCCCTGGTGACCAAAGAGATGGTCGCCTCCATGGTGCCCGGCTCGGTCATCGTGGACATCTCCATCGACCAGGGCGGCTGCATCGAGACCAGCCGGCCGACCTCCCACCAGAACCCGGTCTTTGTCCTCAATGGCGTCATCCACTACTGCGTGACCAACATGCCGGGCATCGTGGCCCGCACCTCGACCTTCGCCCTGACCAACGTGACCCTGCCTTACGTGCTGGCCATCGCCCAGAAAGGCATCCGGGACGCGGTCCGAGGAGACCCGGCCCTGGCCCGGGGCGTGAACCTGTACCGCGGCGCCATCACCCACCCCGGCGTGGCCGAAGCGGTGGACGCCGTCAGCGAAGACGTTCTGCAACTGCTGTCCTAGGGGGCAGCCGAAAGGAGAATACCATGCCGGCCCAGCCCAAACCCGACACGAATCAGAGCGGCTCAGGCGAGGAACTCAGCCGCAAGGCCCTCAAGCACCACATCCCCTCGGTCACCCCGCGAGCCACCCGCGAGGCGCGTGGAGCCTGGATCATCGATCGGGGCGAAGGCGCGGCCATCTTCGACATCCAGGGCAAGCGCTATTTGGACGCGGTCGGCGGCGGCACCTTGGCCGTGGGCGTCGGCTACGGCCGGGAGGAGATCGCCCAGGCCATGTACGACCAGGCCCGGCGCATGCACTACACCGCGCCCTATCTGGGCGTGGCCCCGGTCACCATCCGGCTGGCCGAGAAGCTGGCCGAGATTCTGCCCGGCGACCTGTCGGCCACCTGGTTCACCAGCGGCGGGTCCGAGGCGGTCGAGTCCGCGGTCAAACTGGCCCGGCAGTACCATTACCACGCGGGCCAGCGCGAGCGGACCAACGTCATCTCCCGGCGCTACGCCTACCACGGGGCCACGGCCGGCGCCCTCAGCCTGACCGGCCCCTGCCCCGGCTTCGACGCCATGCGCGGCCTGGGTGAGCCGAATCTCATGCCCGGCGTGTCCCACATCACGCCCTGCTACTGCTACCAGTGCGAACTCGGCCTCACCTACCCGGCCTGCGACATCGCCTGCGCCAAGGAATTGGAAAAAGAGATTCTGCGCCTGGGGCCGGACACGGTCAGCGCCTTTATCGGCGAGCCGGTCATGGGCGCGGGCGGCTGCATTCCGCCCGTGGCCGAATACTGGCCCATGATCCGCGAGATTTGCAGCAAGTACGGGGTGCTGCTCATCGCCGACGAGGTCATCAACGGCTTCGGCCGGACCGGCAAGTGGTTCGCCTGCGAGCACTGGGGCCTCAAGCCCGACCTCATGACCATGGCCAAGAACATCTCCGGCTGCTACGCGCCCCTGGGCGCGACCGCCATGCGCGGACCGCTGGCCGAGAATCTCCCGGTTTTCAGCCACGTCTTCACCTTCAGCGGCCACGCCGTGGCCTGCGCCGCGGGCGAGGCGGCCATCCGCATCATGGAGCAGGAGGCCATGATCGACCACGTGGCCGAGGTGGGGGCCTATCTGCTGGACGGTTTAAAAAGCCTGTACAGTCACGACATCGTGGGCGACGTGCGCGGCCTGGGGTTGCTCATCGGCGTGGAGTTGGTCAAGGACCGTCAGAGCCGGGAGCGCTTCGCCCCGAGGGAAGCCGTCTCGGACCGCGTGGCTGACCGGGCCCTGGACTACGGCGTGTTCGTCCGCGGCTCGGGCAACAGCGTCATCGAAATCGCGCCCAACTACGCCTTCACCAAACAGGACGCCGACACCCTGGTCGAGGTTCTGGACAAGAGTTTGACTGAGGTGGAGAAAGACCTATAGACAAACCTGTAGTCCAATCGGCGCGCGCGCTTGATGAAAGGTGCGCGCGCTTTTTTTTACGCGCAAAACGATGGCCGCGGCCTCGCCCCCAACCCTAGCGGCCCCCTCTCGTATCGCTCGCCCCGCTGGTCCGCGCGCACCGGATAGCCAACAAATTTTTGGGGTGCGGGAAGGATGAAGCTATAATTGAAAGCAGACGGAAAATTCACGCTGGCTCGCCAACAAGGAGGATTTGTAAAATGCATGACATCAAACGCATTCTCGTCGTCAGCCGCTCGACCCAGTCCTGCCGGATCGCGGTGCACCAGGGGGTGTCCCTGGCCAAGAAATTCAAGGCCAAGCTGTACGTGTTGCACATGATGCACGACCCGTTCGGCTTCGAAAGCTGGAAGCTGCCCCTGCCATCGGTCACGGCGGTCGAGGAGGAGTACCGGGGGATGCAAAAGACGGTCAAGGCCGAACTGGACGCCATGATCAAGGCCGAGAAGGCCTCCGGGTTGAAGGTTCAGACCACCATCAAGGAGGACGGCGGGAACCAAGCCGTCTTCGAGTATATCAAGAAGCAGAAGATCGACCTGGCCATCACCATCGCCCACGAAGAAGGCCATTTGGAACATCTTCTTTTCGGACGCGCCAACGAAGAACTGATCCGCAAGATGCCCTGTTCCATTCTGCTGGTCAAAAAAGAACCGGCGCCCGTGGATTTCTAAGCCGCCCGGGGAAGCGGGACGCCCCGCCCCACAGCTCCCCAAAGCTACGAAACCCGCGCTAACCTAAGGAGGACATGATGACCACGGACACGGTTAGCCCGGAAGAGATCAAGCAGACCTCCCTGGCCGACCTTTTCCAGCGGCTTTCCTCGAACAAAAAGGGCCTGTCGTCCCAGCAGGCCAAGGAGCGGCTGGCGCAGTACGGATACAACGAGCTGCCCGAGGCCAAGCGGAACCCGCTTTTCGAGTTCCTCCGACGCTTCTGGGGGCCCATCCCCTGGATGATCGAGGCGGCGGCCGTTCTGTCGGCCCTGGTCCGGCATTGGGCCGATTTGGTCATCATCCTGGTGCTGCTCCTGGCCAACGCGGTCATCGGTTTCTGGGAAGAGTTCCAGGCGGGCAACGCCATCGCCGCGCTCAAGGCCGAGCTGGCCGTGCGGGCCAGGGTCCGGCGCGACGGCCAGTGGACCACGGCCCCGGCGCGGGAGCTTGTGCCGGGCGACGTGGTCCGCCTGCGCCTGGGCGACATCGTGCCGGCCGACGCCTGTCTGCTTACGGGCGACCCGGTGGAGGTGGACCAGTCGGCCCTGACCGGCGAATCCCTGCCCGTGACGCGCGAGACCAAGGACGTGGTCTATTCCGGGTCGGTGCTCCGTCAGGGCGAGATCGACGCCCTGGTGTACGCCACGGGCGAAAAAACCTTTTTCGGCAAGACCGCCCAGCTCGTGCAGGAAGCGCACACGGTCAGCCATTTCCAGAGAGCGGTGCTCAAGATCGGCGACTATCTGATCGTCATCGCCGTGGCCCTGGTGGTGCTCATCCTGGGTGTGGCCCTGTTCCGGGGCGACAAGATCACCACCACGCTCCAGTTCGCCCTGGTGCTGACCGTGGCCGCCATCCCGGTGGCCATGCCCACCGTGCTGTCGGTGACCATGGCCGTGGGCGCGCGGCTGCTGGCGGCCAAGAAGACCATTGTCAGCCGGTTGGTGGCCATCGAGGAACTGGCCGGCATGGACGTGCTCTGCTCGGACAAGACCGGCACCCTGACCCAGAACAAGCTGACCTTGGGAAAACCTTTCAGCGTGAGCGGGGTGAGCGCCGACGAGGTGATCCTCAGCGCGGCCCTGGCCTCCCGCCGCGAAAACCAGGACGCCATCGACCTGGCCGTGCTGTCCGGGCTCACGGACGACCAGGCCCTGGCGGACTACGAAGTGGTCCATTTCCAGCCCTTCGACCCGGTGCACAAGCGGACCGAGGCCGCGGTCAAGGCCGCGGACGGGCGGGCGTTCAGCACGACCAAGGGCGCGCCCCAGGTGATCCTCGAACTGGCGGCCAACGCCGACGAGGTGCGGGCCGAGGTGGAAAAGGCCATCGGCGAATTCGCCAGCCGGGGGTACCGCTCCCTGGGCGTGGCCCGGGCCGACGAACAAGGCAACTGGCAATTTCTGGGCGTGCTGCCCCTGTTCGATCCGCCCCGCGAGGATTCCAAGTCCACCATCGCCACGGCGCGGGACATGGGCATCAAGGTCAAGATGGTCACCGGGGATCAGCAGGCCATCGGCCGTGAGATCGCGGGCATGCTGGGCCTGGGCGCCAACATCCTGGACGCCAGCGGCTTCGCCGACACCCGCCACCACGAGGCGGCGCAGCTGGCCGACTCCATCGAGCAGGCGGACGGTTTCGCCCAGGTCTTTCCCGAGCACAAGTTCCACATCGTGGACGTGCTCCAGCAGCACGGCCACATCGTGGGCATGACCGGCGACGGGGTGAACGACGCCCCGGCCCTGAAGAAGGCCGACTGCGGCATCGCCGTGTCGGGCGCCACGGACGCGGCCCGGGCGGCCGCGGCCATCGTGCTGCTCACCCCCGGCCTGTCCGTCATCATCGACGCCATCAAGGAGAGCCGCAAGATCTTTCAGCGCATGAACAGCTACGCCATCTACCGCATCACCGAGACCATCCGCGTGCTGCTCTTCATGACGCTCTCGATCCTGATCTTCAACTTCTATCCCGTGACCGCGGTGATGATCGTTCTCCTGGCCCTGCTCAACGACGGCCCCATCCTGGCCATCGCCTACGACAAGGTGCGCTACGCCAACAAACCCGAGGCCTGGAACATGCAACGGGTATTAGGCGTCTCCACCATCCTGGGCCTGGCCGGGGTGGTCGCTTCCTTCGGGCTCTTCTACCTCGGCGACAAGACCTTCCACCTGTCCCGCGAACTGCTCCAGACCTTCATGTTCCTGAAACTGGCCGTGGCCGGCCATCTGACCATCTTCGTCACCCGGACGCGCGGCCCTTTCTGGTCCATCCGGCCCGCGCCGGCCCTGCTCTGGTCGGCCGTGGGCACGAAAATCCTGGCCACGCTGGCTGCGGTTTACGGCGTGTTCATGACGCCCATCGGCTGGAAATGGGCCCTGGTCATCTGGGCGTACGCCCTGGTCTGGTTCCTGATCAACGACGGGATCAAGCTGGCCGCCTACCGAATCTGCGACATCGGCGGCCCGGGTCTGCTCTGTAAAAAACAGCGGGGCGCCGAGGCCACGGCCGAGGCCTGACCGGCCGCACCGCGGCCCCGGCGATCCTGCTGGAAAAGATCGTTGTAGCCTGACGCCCGGCTTTTCGTTAGAATGGGCGCTTCATCACGCGGTAATCACGCGGGATGGAGCGCCCATTTTCATGGAATCCCGAACCGAAGGCGCGGCGGCGGCTGAACGAGGCGAGATTGCGAGCAGGCAAAAAAATCTATTTCGGCTGGTGGACGGTCCTGGTCACCGGCGTTCTGTCCGGGCTGGGCCACGGCTTTTACGGCTACGGCTTCAGTGTCTTTTTCAAGGACCTGGCCGCCGAACTGGGCCTCAGCCGGGCCGTGACCTCCCTGGCCGCGGGCATCGGCCGGCCGGCCGGCGGCATCACCTCGCCCGTGGTGGGCCTGCTGGCCGACCGCTACGGTCCCAAGTACATCATCTTCTTCGGGGTCTGCCTGGCCGCCTCGGGCCTGATCCTGATGAACTTCATCGCCACGACCACGCAGTACATCCTGGTCTGGGGCATCATGATCGGCATGGGCCTCAACATCGGCCTGACCGTGGCCGTGGACAAATCGCTCAACGACTGGTTCGTCCTGAAACGCGGGCTGGCCCAGGGCACCAAGTTCGGTCTGCTGGGCGTGGGCGGTCTGGCCGCCCTGCCCGTGGTCGCCCTTTTGGTGACCCACCTCGGCTGGCGCATGACCTGTCTCGTCTGGGGCCTGCTCCTCTTCGGCCTCAGCCCGCTCATCCTGATCTTCGTGCGCCAGAAACGGCCCGAACATTACGGGCTGCTGCCCGACGGCGCCGAAGCCCCGCCTCCGAACGATTCCGGGTCCGACCAACCGGAAGCCGCGCGGATCGTGGACTTCCAGAACGAGGAGACCGACTTCAGCTTTCGGCAAGCGGTCCGCACCCGGGCCTACTGGCTCCTGGCCGCGGCCTTCGCCGTCCAGATGCTCATCATGGGCGGGGTGGGCATCCACGTCATTCCCTTCCTGACCGACATCGGCATAGACAGGGCCCACGCCGCCGGCATGATGGGGCTCCTGGTCTTCTTCACCATCCCCTCCCAGTTCTTCAGCGGCATCGTGGCCGACCGCGTGGGCAAGCGGCGCCTCAACCTTTTGCTGGTGGGCGTCTATCTCCTGCAGGGCGCCGGCCTGCTCGCGCTGCTCGTCGGCGGCAGCGGAACCGCGCCGGTCTATGTCTTCCTGATGCTCTACGGCTTCACCAGCGGCGCGGCCACGCCCCTGTTCATCCTCATCCTGGGCCGCTACTTCGGCCGCCAAGCCTTTGGGGCCATCTTCGGCGGGTCCATGATCATCCGCGCGCCCGCGTCATTCCTGGCCCCGGTCCTGTCCGGCTGGATTTACGACAGGACCGGCAGCTACATGCTGGCCTTCGCCATCTACACCGCCCTGGCCTTGGCCGCCGCCGTCATCATGTTCTTCGTCCGACCCGTCGCCCCGCCGGAGGCAGCCCCGACCGAATAGAGAATCACGCCATTCAGGGTGGCCCGGACAACGTCCGGGTCCGCCTGAGACGAAGACGAAGGCGGACAAGAGGCGCACAGGGTTTGGGATGTAAAGCCGCCATGCCCCGCAGAAGAGATAATTCGAAACAGATCCCTCAACTGTAGAGTTAGCTCCGCTTCAACATGGGCCCAAGGCCGAAGCTTTGAAATCCGCATCAATCCTTATCATTCACCCTCTTGCGGCTTCGCCGCCCGGACGTTGTCCGGGCCACCCGCGGAAACGCGGGCCAATAGAGACGTTAACTTCCGATAGGCAGCTAAATCAGCCATTAACAAAAATCATCCAGCCACTTAACGGTCGCCACGCGGGTCTCGAATATCTGTTTCTTCTGCACCAAAATGCTCTTTCAATAAAACACTATATCTAATGTAAAAATAGCTAACAAAAAAAAACACAACCGAATAACTAATTATAAGTAAGTATTCTTCTATAACAGCCTCAATGTAAGGGCAAACATCAAACGCATATATCAAAAGAGGAAAGACCGCGATCACGACATGTAAAACTGCGACCTTTAGGCCTCTTCGTGCTTTTTCATTAGCCATAGATATTCGCTTCCCTTTTCTATTTTTGAAATTCCATAAAAACTTTAAACAAGAAAACGCTTCCTTGATGTATTTTAGGAAATTTTTTAAAAAAGAGCAATCTTTAAGCAGACATCCTCTTGGAATTTCTTCATTTTTATCAAATGATTGTCGTCTTTTTCTATTTTTAAATTCTCTCTTTTCTTCTATAAAACTAATTTTATAACAGCAAAATAGGAGAATAAGCAATATGAATACAACAGGATATATTGTGTTCAAACCGATATCGTACGGTGGCCATTTGAGAGGAAATAAGCATTTCTTATTTAAGAAAAAAACAAAAGATACAAAGCTAATAGTTAATAATGCAGGGATCAGCCAATTATAGAGCTGCACATTACCCAATTTCCCTCTAATACCAACTAGTAAAGGAAGCGCCATATATGTACTCCGCTCTCCTGAAATCTCATCGGGCCTTGCGTCTGGCCTTTGCCCCCTTCCCTCCCGGTACTCTGCCATCCCACGATTCAGCCCTAAATCGCGAGCTATATACTCGATAGCTCGAATATGATTCCCATATTCTGCATTTGCATAGAGTAAATGCCATAAAGCGGCATATCCTATAGCTGCCAGAAGAAACGATAGAAAGGATATGGACAAAAACTGGAAGCTTCCGAGTGATGCAAAAGAAAATTTCCCTTCTATATACTCCTTAGTTAGATAAACCACTATTGCTCCGACAGCTGCATAATAATAGTAAATATACTTCCATCTAGTTGATTCATGATACCGCGCGCTTGCCCAGTTTTCTTTGAGGGCCTCCAGCAGGATGTCTTTATTGCTGTTTAAAAATTGTTCAGTATGATTCGACATCAGGCTATCCCCCTTTCGCTTTTAGATCGTGCTTTGATTTCAAAAAAATATAAATATTTACAGATAATTGATCAGACAGTATCTATGTTTCTCGGACTTGTCAAGAAGGCCAAGCCTTGTAGGGATCGTTCGCGAACGACCCCTACAAAACGCTCCAACGGTTTACGCGGGCGGGCACAGGGGCCCGCCCCTACAATTCTTATCCCAGCGCCTATGGTTTGCGCGGGCAGGTCTGAGACCTGCCCCTACGAAAAACCAACAACCACCGTGCTATAAATTGTAGGGGCGGGTTTCAAACCCGCCTGCGTTGTAGCTTGGCCCACGCGCATGGCCGACAAGCGGCCATGGCACCCTTTGAACCGGCCCTCCCGCTTTTTCACGACATCCACTCAATCTGAAAAAATCCCCTGTATCTTCCTTCTCGTGCACCGCGCGCGAGCTTTCCGGACAGGATTTTTTTCCTGGGTATGCTTGCTTTCCAGACGGCGACATTTCGCCGTGGAGGGCGCATGGAAGGGTTGTCGTTTCTCAAGCTCATGGAATTCGCCGGCCAGTTCGGCCTGCCCGGTCTCCTGCTCGTGCTCTGGTTTTTCAACGAACGCTCGCGGGAGCGCACGCTCCGCGAGTACCGCGACGACACCCAGGACATCCTCAAGGAATACCGGGCCGACATGCAGGAGATCAGCAAATTCTACGAGCGCAATGTCAGCCTGGTGCAGGCCTACGAATCGCTGGCCAAGGACCTCAAGGACGTGGTGGTCATGAACACCCAGGCCTGGACGCGCGCCCAGAGCGCCATCAACGGCAACCAGTTCTGCCCGCAGGTGCGGCTCGAAAAGAAGGCGGCGGGGGTGCAGGGGTGAGCGAACGGTTGAAATTCATGGGCCGGCGCGAGGAAGCGCGGCTGGAGGTCGAGCGGCTGCGGCTACGGATCGAGGGCCTGCGCGCGGCGCTCCGAGATCACCTGGACCCCTTCGAATCCGTGGAGAGCCTGCGGGAGGACCTGGTCTTCGCCCTGGCCACGGACTTCGCCGACGCCCTGGGCCGCTACCGCGAGGCCCTGGCCGGGCTCCAGGCCATTGAAAAGGCCCTGGGGGAAGAGCGTGGTTGAGCACAGCCGAGAAACCCGGGAGCGCGCCGAGGAGCTGTATGTGCTGGACGGCCACACCTACGAGCAAATCTCTCAAGAATTGGATGTGGGCCATAGGACGGTTATCCGATGGTCGGCTGAAAACGATTGGCGCGAGCGCCGGCGCGCGTATCAGAAGGACCGGCGTGAGGCCCGGCGCGACCTGATCCGGCTCCGGCGGAACCTGTTGGCCCATGCCCTGGAAACCCTGGACCCTCGCGTGGTGGGCGCGGCCGTCAAAGTCGAGACCGTGGCCCGGAAGGAAGACAAGGTGAAAGCCGCCAGCCCGGAACTTGAGATCGACCGGCCCCGCTTGTTCATGGAAACCCTGGAATTCATCGCCGCCAGCCTCAAGGACACCGACCCCGAAGGACTCAAGGTCCTGGCAAGAAATTTCGACCACCTAGTCGAGAGATTCAAGGCGCAACATGCAACATGACTCGAATTGTGGCTTGGGCTTCCAGCCCATGCATCGGATGCACGGGCAGGATGCCCGTGCCACGGAACATTCTGAACGCCCATGAAAAAACGACCGCCTCTAACCGAACACGGCTTTGACCACTGGGCCGACGAACTCCGGGCCTGGATTCAGGCCGGGGTCTCGCCCTTTGAGGACGATACGCCCGAGGCCCAGGCCGCGCGTAAAAAACGCGCGCGAACGGACCGCCTCTACTTTTTCCAGACCTACCTGCCCCACTACTTCACCGCGCCCTTTGCCCCGTTCCATAAGGAATGGTCGGGCCTGGCCAACATCGAGGACCGGGCCGTATTCGTGGCCGCGCCCCGGGAGCACGGCAAGAGCGTTTTTTTCAGCTTCGGCCTGCCGCTCCACGACATCTGTTTCCAAGCGAAAAATTTCATCCTCATCATCTCGGACACTAACGACCAGGCCGCCGGCTTCACCCTGCCCATCCGGCTGGAGCTGGAAGAAAACCCGCGCCTGGGGCATGACTTCGGCCCATTTAAAGGGCGCTCCTGGCGGCAGAACGACTTCACCACCGGTAGCGGCACCCGCGTCCTGGCCCGAGGGCGGGGCGAACGGGTCCGGGGCCTCAAGAACCGGGAGCACCGGCCGGACCGGGCCATCGTGGACGATTTTGAAAACGACCAGAACGTGCGCAACCCGCTCCTGGTCGCGCAGGGCCTGGACTGGCTGCGCCGGGCGGTCATGGGTTCGCTCGGCGCGGGGTCGAGCTTCATCATGGTCGGCAACCTCTTTGCCCCGAACAGCATCCTCAGCCGATTCATGGCCGAGTCCGACGAGCAAGGACCGCTCTACGTTTCCCGACTCTATCGCGCCCAGGACAAGGACGGGCGTCCGCTCTGGGAGGCGGTCTGGCCCGTGGAGCGGCTCGAACAGAAGCGGCGGCAGATGGGCACGGCCGCTTTCGGAGCCGAGATGCTCAACCAGGTTGGGGCCGAGGAAAGCCCGTTCCGGCCTGAATGGTTCGTCTATGTCGAGCATCCGCAGGGGAAAAGGGGTCAGGAACCTTTTTCCCTGGTTAAAGCAGGCCGGCCGGGGGGGACAACGAAAAAGGTTCCTGACCCCTTTTCCTTGCGCGTCGCCTCCTTTCTCGATCCCTCGGCCAAATCCGGCCAGGCCAATGACTTCAAGGCCCTTATCACCGTGGGTCTCGACCCCAAGGCCATGACCTTCGATGTGCTCCACGCCTGGATCCGCCGGGCATCGGTCAGCGAGATGATCGAAGCCTGCTACCAGGTGCAAAGCGAGTACGGCGGACCGCTGGGCCTGGAAGTCAACATGCTCGAAGATTTCCTGCGCGAGGTCTTTGCCCAGGCTGCTCGGGACCGCGGTCGATACCTGCCTCTGGTTGAGGTCCGGCACCACGCGAACAAGGGAGGCCGCATCGTCACGACGCTCAGCCCCCTGGTCGAATTCGGCCGGCTGCGCTTCGTGTGCGGCCACTCGGACCAGGACCGCCTGGTCGAACAACTCATCTACATCCTGGACAAGAACGTGAACGACGACGGCCCGGACGCGCTCGAAGGCGCGGTCGGTCTGCTCATGTCCGGCGCGCTGGAAAAGCCCGGCTACCAGACGATCCAGGCGCGGCGCGGCCTGGGCAAGGGAGGCTATTGATGCCCGTATTGGACCCCTTCAACCGGCGGATCGAACCGCCGGAAAAGCCCGACGCGCGGGAGTTGGCCGTGCTGCGGCTCTCCGACCGCTTCGGCTACTACCCGTCCTTTGGCTTGACCCCGGCCCGGCTGGCGGCCATCTTTCGCGAGGCCGACTTGGGCGACGTGCTGCGCCAGGCCGAGCTTTTCGAGGAAATGGAGGAGAAGGACGCCCACCTGGCCGGCGAACTGCTGAAAAGAAAAAATGCCGTGGGCGGCTTGGAGTATGACATCCTGCCCTACGACGCCCCGCCGGAAAGCCACGTCCGGAGAGGTTTTCGCCCTTCGGACCGCGTCAGCGACTTCTGCCGCGAGGTTCTCGGCGGCCTGGGCGACTTCGACGAGGCCCGCTTCAATCTGCTGGACGCCATCGGTCAGGGCTTCGCCGCCTGCGAGATCGTCTGGGAGATCGAAGCCGGCCGGGCCGTTCCGGCGCGTTTGGTGCGCGTCCCTCCGAGGCGGATCACTTTCGTGGACAGCCTGGTCCCGCGCATTTTGACCGGCGACGACCGCCAGGCCATGGACGTACCGCCCTTCAAGATCGTGTATCACCGCCACCAGGCCCGCTCCGGCCACGACATGCGGGCCGGGCTGCTGCGCGTCTGCGCCTGGATGTACCTCTTCAAGAACTACGCGGTCAAGGACTGGGCGGCCTTCGCCGAGGTCTTCGGCATGCCGCTGCGGCTGGGCCGTTACGACTCTGGCGCGGGCGCCGAGGACAAGGAGGCCTTGGCCGCGGCCATCAAGAGCCTGGGTTCGGACGCCGCCGGCATCATCTCCAAGAATACGGAAATCCAGTTCATCGAGTCCCAGAAGCAAGGCTCGGCCGACGTTTACCGGGGCCTGACCGATTTCTGCAACCGGGAGATGTCCAAGGCCGTCATCGGCGCGACGCTGACCGCCGAGGTGGGCGAGCACGGCTCGTACGCCGCCTCGAAAGTCCACGAAGGCGTGCGGCTGGACCTGGTCCGCTCCGACGCCTGGGCGCTGGCCCGCACGTTGCGCCGCCAACTGCTCCGGCCCCTGGTCGGCTTCAACTTCGGCTGGGACACGCCCGTGCCCCACTTCCGCTTCTACCTCGAACAGCCCGAGGACCTGAAAACCTTGAGCGAGGTGTACCGCAACCTCAAGGCCATGGGGCAACCCATCAGCGCCGAGCACGTTTCCGAACGCTTCGGCGTGCCCCTGCCCCGTCCCGGCCAGACCGAGCTGACCAAGACCGCGACCGACCCTACCAAGGAGGCCAATTGACATGACCCGCATGCCCGCTGATTTCACGAACTCCGGCCTGATCGCCGCGCGTCGAGAAGCCCCCCTGCCGCTGACCGACAAGCCGCCCGCCTGGTTCCTGGTCTTTCCGGCCGGCCGGGTGCTCATCGAGGACGATGAACCGGCCGTCATGGACGCCGAGGGCGCGGCCCTGGTCATCGAACAATTCGGCCGCAGGTCTCACGACCTGGTCATCGACTACGAGCACCAGACGCTCACCGGCGACAAGGCCCCGGCCGCGGGCTGGGTCAAGGAACTGGCCTGGTCGGACGAATCCGGGCTGTGGGCCCGGGCCGAATGGACCGCCAAAGCGGCCGGGTATCTCAGCCGCCGCGAGTACCGCTACTTCTCGCCGGTCTTTCTCCTGCGCAAGCAGGACCGGCGCATCGTCAGTCTGTACAACATCGCCCTGACCAACCAGCCCCGGATGATGAACATCCAGGCCCTGATCGGCAAGGGCGCGTGGATTTACGACATCGAGGAAAGGAGGAGACCCATGTTGGAGAGGATCAAGCGGCTCCTGGGCTTGGCCGAATCCGCCGGCGAGGAAGAGGCGCTCCACAAGATCGAACAGCTCAAGCAGCAGGGCGACGCCCCGCCGGAAGACGAGGCCCTATCGGACTCTCAGGCCGAGGAGACCGACCCGGAAGGGCTTAAGTCCCTGTTTGAGGCGCTCAAGAAAGACCACGAGGCCTTGAAACGGGAGCTGGGGCTCAAGGAAAGCGAGGCGGCCGTGCAAACGGCCCTGGCCGAGGGCAAGATCACGCCGGCCCAGGAGCCCTGGGCGCGGGCCTATGCTCTCAAGGACCCGCGAGGCTTCGAGGCCTTCGCGGCCGGCGCGCCGCAAGTGGTGTTTTTGGACCCGCTCCCGGAAGGCGACCCGGAACCCAAGGCCGGCACCGCGGCCGAGCAGGTGGCTTGGCTGACGGCCAAGATGATGCGGGAGACGGCCGGCCTGACCTACCAGGAGGCCATGAACCGCGTGGCCGCGCGGCATCCCGAGATCGTCCGCGAGTATCTCGAAGCCAGCCGCGGCAATAGCGCATAGAGAATCCCAAATTTTCGTAGGGGCGGCCCCCCGTGGCCGCCGCGGCATGGGCGGGTATCACGCCGGGGCGTGACCGGCCCCCACGGAAACCACTACATGGCCAAGACGTAGATGAAATCGACGGAAATGGCCATACCACAAGGAGAGAGAAGATGGCATACGGCATCGAAGTTCTGGACGTTTCCTACGAGGCGGCCGAGGACCTGTCCGGCGACCAGTTCGCTTTCGTGGTCCTGGACACGAGCAGCGGCAAGGTCCGCCGGCCGGACGCGGCTGACGAAATCCCAGACGGCATCCTGCAAAACAAGCCGGCCAGCGGCGAAGAGGCCCTGGTGCGCAAGCTGGGGGTCAGCAAGCTGGCCGTGAACGGCGCGGTCTCGATCGGCGACTTTCTGAAACCCGAGTACGTCGGCGCGGCCGACGCGGGCAAGGGCGAAAAGGCCGGCGCCGCCTGGAGAGCCGCCCGGGCCGTGGTTTTGGAGGCGGCCGGGGCCGAGGACGATCTGGCCACGGTCGAACTGGTCGGCCCGTTCCCGCCCAGCCTGGGCACCCTGATCGGCTTGACCACGGTCTCGACCATCGACACGGCCGACGTGGTCACCTACACCGCGGCCCAGCTTCTGGGCGGCCTGATCCTGCGCGATCCCAACGGCGCGGGCCGGTCCGACGTATCGCCCGACGCGGCCGACATCATCGCCGCCATGACCCAGGCCGGCGTGGGTAACTCCTTCGAGTTCACCATCCGCAACGACGCCAACGACGCCGAGACCATCACCTTGACCGCCGGGGCGAACGTGAGTCTGTCCGGGACCATGACCATCGCCCAGAACAACAGCAAGCGGTTCCTCTGCCTGGTCACGGCCGCCACGACCGTCACCATCTACAGCCTGGGGACCGTGGTTCATTAATCATGTTGTGGCATGGGCATCCGGTCGATTTCATCGACGTTTTGCCCATGAATCCGATGCACGGCCAGGATGGCCGTGCCACAAAATAGGAGGTTTTGAAAATGCTGCCGACCGGTTCGGATGTTCACATCGACACGGCGCTTTCCAGTTTCGCCATGCAGTACCGGAACCCGGAATACATCGCCACGAGCGTGCTTTCCCGGCGTTCCGTTTCCAAGAAGAGCGACTATTACTTCAAATTCCTCAAAGGGGCCTGGTTCCGAGACGAGGCCGCCCTGCGCGCTCCGGGCGCCCGGAGCCGAGGCGGCGGATACCCGCTCAGCTCCGACACCTACACCTGCCGGGAGTGGGCCTTTCACGACGACGTACCGGACGAGGTTCGGGAGAACGCCGACGCTCCGCTCCGGCCCGACCAGGACGCGGTGACCTTCTGCCTGAACAAAGTCCTGCTGCGGCTGGAACGCCTGGTGGCCTCGCTCGTCTTGACTGAGGCCAACTGGGCCGCGGGCCACACCCAAGACGCCGAGGGCGGCTGGACGACCGGCGCGGGCAGCACCTTCGTGGCCGACATGGAATACGCCATCGACTACGTGCTCAGCGCCACCGGCTTCAAGCCCAACGTGCTGGTCATCGACCACACCACCTACTCCAAGCTGCGGCAGGACGACGCCCTGATCGAGAAGATCAAGTACACCCAGAAGGGCATTGTCACGGCCGACCTTATCGCCGCCGCCTTTGACCTGGACCGGGTGCTTATCGGCCAGGCCGTGTACTCGGACGCCGAGGAGACCCGGGCCGGCGACGATTTCAACGCGGTCAAAATATGGGAGACCAACAGCGGCAAGGGATCGGGCGTGCTGCTCTACACCCCGCAGGTGGTCGGCCCCAAGCAGCCCACGGCCGGCGCGCTCTTCCAGTGGGTGCGCTCCAGCATGGACGGCCTGCTGGCCCAGGCGCCCTCCGAGGCCATGCCCGTGGGCGTGCGCAAGTGGCGGGAGGAGAGCATCCATTCCGACCGCATCGAGGCCTTCATGGACGTGGACGCCAAGCTGACCGGCTCCGACCTTGGCTTCCTCTTCTACGACACCCACACCACCTAAACGGGCGGCGGCCCCACGGGGACGTAATTGCACAGACCGTGGTACGCAGTACGCAATCGCGATTTGCGTGGGAAAAGGGGTCAGGACCCTTTTCCAAATGCCGGGCAGAATCTGGCGGAAGCGCCACAGACAGGGATGCATGTCTCGAAGTCTGCACCTGAAAAAGGGTCCTGACCCCTTTTCTCGCGAGGAATGCAAATGTCCTATTCGACGCAAGCCGACATTCTGAATCAATTGGACCTGGACGTTCTGGTCCAGCTCACCGACGACGAAGGCCTGGGCGAGGTCGATGGCCAGGTGCTCGCCCGGGCCATCGCCGACGCGGACTCAACCATCGACGCCTATCTCCAGGCTCGGTACGAGGTGCCGCTGTCCGCGACGCCGGACAAAATCCGGCAGGTCAGCGTGGACCTGGCCATCTACAACCTGTTCAGCCGCCGCGACCTGACCGTGCCCGACAACCGGCGCTCCCGTTACGAGGACGCGGTCCGCTTCCTGGAACGAGCCGCCGCCGGGGCGATCGCCCTGGGGTCGGTCAGTCCGGCGGCCGAGACCACGGCGGACGAGGTGGACATCGAGTCCGAGGACCGGGCCTTCACCCGGACCAAGATGAAGGGTTTTTGAATTCACCACAGAGAAAAAGAGGGCGTTGAGAAAAACGTAGGGGCGGCCCCCCGTGGCCGCCCGAGACGCGGGCCGGCACAGGGGCCGGCCCCTACAACCTCTGCGCCGCTGGCAGGAATCCCCTCACCATGGAAACGGCGACAACATGACCTACACCGTGACTCAAATCGAAGACGCGATCCTGGACGCGCTGGCCCCGATCAAGGCCACCCAGGGCGTCCGCACGCTCAAGACCTACGGCGGCGAACTGGACGAGGACAACCGGCCGCGCCTGGGCGTGGCTCTCCCGGCCGTGTACGTGGTCTATGCCGGCTCCGACTACGAGGAGCACGGGCCGCGCAAGGTCGAGGCCATTGAATTTCAGGTGGTCGTGGCCGACCGCAACCTGCGGGCCGAGGCCGAGGCGCGGCGGGGATCAACGGCCAATCCCGGGGCCTACGCCCTGCTGGCCGAGGTCCGCGACCACCTCTGCGGCCAGACCCTGGACCTCGACGCCTCGCCGCTCGAACTCGCGGGCGAGGACGCGGTTTTCGTGGGCGACGGTCTGGCCGTGTATTCGGCCAGCTATCGCCTGCGCCAGGCCCACACCTACACCGGCACGTAGGGGCGCGTTGCACGCGCCCAGGGCACGCGCAGCGTGTCCCTACGGAGGAACCCAATATGCCCGAAAAATTCAATCCGCCCAGATTTGTAGGGGCGACCGGCGGTCGCCCAGCGCCGCCCGAGCCGGTCCGCGAGACCGTGCGCCAAGGCGGCACCACCATTATCCGTCCGGAGGCTGATGGTAGGGGCGGCCCCTCGTGGCCGCACGACCGCGGGCCGGCACAGGGGCCGGCCCCTGCATCCAGACCCGCACCACAACAATCCGAAGAGGTGATCACGCAGGGCGCAACGTCGCCCGAGGAGGTAAAATCCCATGCTTGAAAAAAGAACCCAACTCGCGGCCGCCGTCGAATCCGTGGAAGGCGCGGCCGAAACCCTGGACGCCGGCGACGTGGTGCTGGCCGACAACATCACCTTCACCCCCAGCATCGACATGGACGAACGCAGCGAAATGTCCGCCTCGCTCTCGCCCTTCGCCGCCGTGCCCGGCAAACGCAGCGCCACGCTCGAATTCGACATGGACCTCAAGGGCAGCGGCGCGGCCGGCACGGCCCCGGCCCTCGGCGTTCTGCTCCAGGGCAGCGGGCTTGACGAGACCATCTCGGCCGGCACGTCCGTGACCTATCTGCCGGCGTCGAGTTCCATCCCCAGCCTGACCCTGGCCGCCTACATGGACGGCGTGATCCACAAGCTGTGGGGCGCGCGGGGGACCATGCGTGTCAGCCTGGAACAGGGCCGGTTCGGCCGGGTCCATTTCACCTTCACCGGCGCGGACTTCTCCGTGACCGACGGGGCCCTGCTGTCGCCGACCTATGAATCCACCACGCCCCCGGCCTTCCTCAGCGCCTCGCTGACCATCGACAGCTACAGCGCCATGATCGGCAAGCTGGAGATCGACCTGGGCAACGAGATCACGCTGCGCAGCGACGTGAACCAAAGCTCGGGCCACAAGTCCGCCATCATCACGGCCCGGAAGCCGACCCTGAGCATGGACCCGGAAAAGATTCTGGTGGCCACCTACGACTGGTATGGCAAATGGCGCTCCGGCAACCAGGGCGCCCTGTCCACCGAGTTGGGGAGCGTCGCCGGGAACATCATCACCATCACCGCGCCCAAGGTGCAGTACAGCCGCGTGGCCGAGGCCAGCAACGCTGGGCTGCGCACCCTCGGCATCGACGGGCTGCTGGGCCGCGACTCGGGCGACGACGAACTGTCCATCGCGCTGACGTAACGATTTGTGGCACGGCCATCACCTTGGACTTGGCCGTGTGTAGGGGCGCGTTGCACGCGCCCAGGGCACGCGCAGCGTGCCCCTACGGAGACCAAAAGTGACCAAAGAAAAAGCGTACGACATCGGCGATCAAACCTTTATTCAACGCACCCTGGTCCTGGGGCAGGTCGAGCAGCTCCTCGGGGTTCTGCAAGACATGCCCCTGCCGGCCGAGGCGACCGGCGCCAACCTGGTCCTGGCCATGGCCGGACGGCTGCCCGCGGCTCTATCCGTGATCCTAACCCCGGCCTCAGCCTCGGACGCGCTGGAAGAAAAGGACCTGGAGGCGGTCAGCGCCCATCTGGCCCGGCACTGCGACCTGACCACGGCCATCGAGGTGGTCGAGGATTTTTTCGATATAACCCCGGTCTCCTGGGTCGCCGGCAGGATCGAGGCCCTGGCGACCAAGCTGAATGGCCAGAAGCCGAAGCCAGAGGCCCCGAGCACAGTCGAGGGGGCTCCGACCGGGACCCCGTCATCGAACTCGGGGTCCTCATCTGCGCCGGAGACATCGGCCGCTGGCGGGAAGTGAAATGGACCGTGTCCTGGATCGAGGGCGTGGCCTGGGCCGAAGCCGTGACCCGGCAGCGCCGGGGCTGGACCGAGGCCCTGATCGGCCCGGCTGGCTCTGCCGGCGCATATCCGAATACTGCCCGGGGGACGATCACGCAGGGAGCAACGCCGCCCTTGGGAAAACCTTGCCGGGGCGCGCTCTGCGACATGTGCCGCAAACCCTGCCCGGAACGAATGGCGAAATGATGAAGCAGCTTGCCTCCGCCCTGGCGGAGAGCAAGCGGGATGAACGGTTTGAAAAAAAGCGCCCTTTGGGAGAAAAACCCTAGGCCTTACGTCCGGCCGGGGCGTCGCATGCTTAAAACAGGCCTGGAATGTGGGGAGAGACGGGCGGACTGGACTGGGGCGCGGGCTCTGTCGAATCACCAGCGGCGTCAAAGCCCGCGGGACGATGTTGGCCGTCTGATTTTTCCGGTTCATCCGTGTAGAGCCACCGAAAGAATCGAACAATGAGTCGAACAAATCGAACAAGCCAAATGCATAATAACACAAACAAAAGAATATCACCAAACCAGTATATTTGGCGATATACAACTAAATAAATTGCAAGATACGCAAAAGCCACAATGAGGGTCAAATTCACTATAATTCGCAGAATCTTCTTGAACCCAGATGGCTGAGTCATTATTAAATGGTCCTACACATTAAAAAACCAAGCCAAGGAAGCAATTTGATGCGTAGCGAAATTCTGTTCATGATCCCCGGCTTTGACGATACCCGCGTGGCCTTACGTCCGGCCGGGGCTGGGCGGAGCATCCGGCGGGCTGGACTTTGACGCGGGCTTTGTCGAATCGCCGGCGATGTCCAAGTCCGAGGGGAGATGTTGGTCGTTAGCATAGGATTTTCTTTGATTAGTAGAGAAAAGACGATAACCGTGAACCAAAAGTATGACAACTACAAGACAGGCCGTCGCTCCAAGAAAGAGATTATAAAGCCCATGGTTTTCACTAGATATCTGGTGGATTATGTTAAAGAAACCATACGTGCCATAAGCCACCATAATTGAGAAACGCAGGTATTTCTTCTGGGACGGTTGAGTCATGACTAAGAAGCCCTATCAAAGAAAAGAGTCCACACCGATGAACGAAATCAAACGCATGATCCAGAGAAACAATGCTGCAAAAGTCCAAAGCTAATCTTGGTCGTCCGGCATGTCCCGTTGACCCGCAGATAACCAACGAGAACCGCGAATAATGAGTATGACTACCAAAATACAAGCCAGGACCCCCCAAATGACATTTTCCAGCCAGGTATCTTCACCAGATGCGATCCCGTGTATTGTCTTGTAGAGAACATATACACCGAAAATAAGTTCTACTAAGAATGGCAAATTTCTCTTCTCGGATGGCTGAGTCATTTTTGAATAATCCTATCAAAGAAAGCTCAAATCAAAAGTCCGCACCAATGAGTAGCCCAATCAAAAACCGATTCCTTCCTACGACAGGACGAGCATGTCGTTTTAATTATTCAAGAGCATAACGTAATTTGTGCACGAAAACAAGCCGCATTTTGGAAAAGCTAATTTAGCACTCACTTTTGCCGGAGGCGAGCATGGCCAAAGAAGAAATACCCACAATCTACCTAAGAATGGACATTACCAAGCTCAAACAGGGCAGTGATTCAGCCGAGCAGCACCTGCAGAAGGTAAAGACGGCCGCCCAAGAGACAAACGAGGAACTCAATAAGATAAAAAAGAGCCTGGAATGGAAAAACACAGATGTGACCGTCCCCAAATGGCTCACGGTCGTAAGCAAGTACGCGGGATTTGCGAGCTTTATACCTCTACCTCGTCCTCTCAGTCTAGCTTTAATGACGCTTGGAGCTGGTAGTGACATTTATAAATCATCTGTAAAGCTCTATGAAGGGATATATAACCTGAGTCATCGCACACTAGCCGAACAGGCCGACTACTGGGCATGGATGGCTCGAAACGCCCAGACCGCAATCGAGGCCAACAAGAAGGCGCTCAATAAACCGGATATAGACGACGCTGAGCGACAAGTGCGGCTTGCGAATACCGCAAAGCTGGAAAAAAATCGAGAACAATACGTGGGCTATGCCGCGAACATGTACCAGACCTTGCAGGGCGTGGGCATAGCTGTTCCGCGCGAGGCAGCGGCGATCATCAAGGAAGCGGCGGCAATAAGGAGCAAACCGAAGCCGGTCGAGGCGACAACCGGGGCTCCCCCCGCCTCCCCTACCCCCCAGCCCCAAAGCGATAAAGCCGGCAGAGGCGCGGACGCGGTCTCGGCCAATATCGCCTATGGCCGGAAGATGCTGGATGAAATCGAGCAGGAAAAAATGCGGGGGCTGGCTCAAAATGCGACCGGCATGGCCACGGCCTTTGAAGACCTGGATCTCTTCAACCGCATTTTCGCTCCCAAAGAGGGCGACGAATTCAACCTGACCCGCGACTATCAGGCATGGGCCGAGCAGGCGGGCAGGGAGTTCGCCGAGACGTTCCAGGGCTATGTCGAAACCGCCTCGGACACGGACCTGCCGGGAAAGGTCGCCTTTTCCGAGAACCTGGAAAAAGACCTGGCCGACCTGCCGGTCTAT